>JYMV01045945.1_pt1 | contig 13250 bp, 12 predicted proteins | sample 338911 | NCBI WGS metagenome assembly JYMV01 (sample SAMN03354496, study PRJNA234377) | hydrothermal vent metagenome | biome: Deep sea; feature: Hydrothermal plumes at the Eastern Lau Spreading Center, Western Pacific Ocean; material: Seawater | place: Tonga | collected 2009 | depth 2000 m m | reverse complement strand
ACGACCCGAGATAGTATCTGTTGTTTTAATTTCGATTTCGATTCGATCGAATTTATACTGATGTCATCGCTTGTCACCAAGTAGGTGTTACGAATGTCGTTGCAACTTTAGGAACTGCATTGACGCCTCAACACGCGCAAAAACTTTCGCGAATTTGCGATGAAGTGACGCTTGTTTTCGATGGTGATGAAGCAGGCCAACGCGCAGCAGATAGGGCAGTTGAAATTTTCTTTTCTAGAGATATAGATGTGAATATTTGCGTTTTACCAGATGGCAAAGATCCTGCCGATGTCGCTACTGATAAAGATGCATTGCTCACCAGTTTTGCAGAAGCAGTAGATGCCATAACGTATAAATTCGATCGAATCGAAATCGAAATTAAAACAACAGATACTATCTCGGGTCGTACCAAAAAAGTTGGAATGTTTTTAGATGAACTTATTCGTCTAGGTATAGGTCAATTGCCTGGTATTAAAAAGCCACTCGTTCATGAGCGTATTTCCACCCTTCTAAAAGTTCCAATGGAAGAAGTGCAATCCCATTTAGATGAACGAATGCGCAACAGGCCCGCACCAAGACAGCAAGAACAAGCACCAGTTGAACAACAGCCGGTGCCGCAAGAGTCTTCGCCAGTTGTTATTACTAGAGCACGGCTTTTAGCAGAACACGAATTGCTAGCCGTCATTCTATTCGATTCAATTCAAGCCTCCGCTGCTATTCGAGAAGCAAGTGAGCCAGTCCAGCCAGAGAAATTTTTAGACAGGAACGCAATAGAGATTGCGAACTGTATTTTTTCAAAACTTCTAGCCGGCACGCCGTTCACCATGCAAGAAACGCTATCGGAGTTGTCAACAGATGCGAGCAGCCTCGCGTCTACACTTTATTTTGAGGGAGAGCGAATTTGCAATGAAGCCGGAAGTGTCGGCCTTGCAATTCAAAGGACAATTCAATCATTCCAGGCAGAAATTCAAAACAAAGCAATTGCAGACAATGTCCGTGAGTTAAAAAATTATAAAGATCCAGAGCAGCGTGCTTTGGCAGCTCAGCAGGCGCTTGAAGCAATACGAAAAAAACAGAAACGTGCAATATGAATCTTTCTACGCACGTTACAACCAAGTCAATTACGCAGCGTAGCCGCTGCACATTAATTTTTACTTTAAAGGAGTAATATCGTGGCAACACAAACGAAAGCGAAATTTAAAGCTGTTGTACCAGCAATGCATCCAAGCATGGTACTTCTTCTCAATGAGAGCATTGGAAGAGGCTGGTTAAGTTATGAAGAACTTAACTCAGCATTACCAGATGAGTTCTTGACTGCTGAAAAAATGGATGAGTTACTCGCACTTCTCTCAAATTTAAATATCGACTTAATCGGCGAAGATTTACGGATGCGCCGTGGTTGGGGACAATTCTTCGTACCACTTCAAACATGCCTCCGTTTTAAGCGTGACACGCCATGGAAAGATAAGGCGCAAGAATTAGCTGACCTCGCAGAAGAGCAAGGAAAAGAGTCGAAAGATTCCGTACACATAGACGCAGATGATGATCTCTTAGACGAAGAAGAAGCACAAGCAGTAATTGCTCAAGCTCTTGCAGAAGCATCTTCCCGCCGAATCGATGACCCAATTCGAATGTACTTAACGCAAATGGGTAGTATTTCACTTTTGACTCGAGAAGAAGAAATTCGACTAGCTAAAAAAATCGAGTGTACTCGTTTTGTTTTTCGTCGATTGGTACTCGAATCAGATTACGCAGCAATGCAGGCGATTGAAATTTTGGACTTGGTAAATGGCGGGAAATTGCCATTCGATCGAACCATGCGAATTTCAACTGCTGAAGAAAACGCAAAGCAAAAAGTTGCAAGCAGAATTCCAGTTAATACTGCAACAGCAAGGCTGTTGCTTGCAGAAAATGAACGCGATTGGAAATTGCGCGAAGAAGGCGGATTGAAAAATTCCGAACTCGATAATGTTAGAGATCGAATGCAAGCACGACGCAGGAAAATAGCTTCGTTGCTTGAAGAATGCAGTCTACGAACTGCGAAAATTCAACCATTACTACGTAAACTTGAGTCAATCTCTAAAAAGTTTAAACAAATCCAACGAGATATTAAAAATTCAAAGAATAGCAATTCGCAATTTGATCCAGATGATGTTCTAGTAATGCAAGAAGAAATGTCTGGTCTTCGTGGGTTGATTTTAGAATCACCAGAAGAATTAGATGCTCGTCTTAAATCTATTGCTATCGTTTTCGAAGAGTATGATCAAGCAAAACGCGATTTGTCAGGTGGCAACTTGCGGTTGGTCGTATCCATTGCGAAGAAATATCGAAATCGTGGCCTCCCATTCCTAGACATTATCCAAGAAGGAAATACAGGTTTGATGCGTGCTGTTGATAAGTATGAGTACAGACGTGGCTACAAATTCTCGACGTATGCAACATGGTGGATTCGCCAAGCAATCACGCGAGCGATTGCTGACCATGCACGAACTATTCGAGTTCCTGTTCACATGATTGAAACTATGTCAAAACTTCGTGGTATCCAAAAACGATTATTACAAGAAATAGGCAGAGAGCCAACTTTAGAAGAAATTGCAGTAATCGCAGATATGTCAATTGATGAAACAAAACGAGTCATGAAAATTTCTCGTCACCCTATTAGTTTAGACCGCCCAGTAGGTGAATCAGAAGACTCACAATTCGGTGACTTCATCGAAGATAAGCGGCAACACGCACCTTCTGAAAGTGCAACAAGTGAAATGCTTCGTTCCAGAATTAACGATGTTCTTAAAACATTGACATATAGAGAACGAGAAATTCTAAAACTTCGTTATGGAATCGGAGATGGTTACACGTATACCCTTGAAGAGGTTGGTCGAATTTTTAAAGTAACGCGAGAACGGGTACGTCAGGTTGAATCAAAAGCAATCCGTAAATTGCAACATCCAGTTCGCCGAAGACGTCTTTCAAGTTTTATTGACCAAAACGATCAGAACGAAGATTGATAGCGTAATTAAGAAACATTTAGTTGGGCAAGGAGTGTGTTTACTTGCTCCTTGTCCAGCCAAAGTATCCATCCCGTTTTTCCTGAGATAGAAACTGCTTCAATTTCTTTGAGGTTTAAATTTGCTGTTGCAATATTTTCAAGCATGCGAATAAACTCGCCGCCTGTTTCGTTGCCCGTTACATGTACCGCAACTTCTTCGGTTGCATTTAGTTCAGCAGAGGTAGCAAAGTCTCTAAATTGAGAATCACGTTCTGGGATACATCGCATCGTTGCTGTTCCATCTTCGTTGCTTCTTGTCGAAAGAGATAGCAATTCAACGTCAGCTGTCCGGAGGCGATTGGCAAAATGTAACAGCGTTCCGGGTTTATCAGATAGAACGAAGTTATAGACGGTACATTGGCTAGCGTTTTGCATATCGGGATAGGTTACCCGCAGTTGCCCCAAGCAGCAATGATTGTTAGTAAATCGGGCGTGTCGACAACACCATTACCATCGAGGTCTAACGCTGGGTCATTTGAGCCCCATGCGCCCACGATTGATAGCAAATCATTTACATCTACCACGCCATTTGAATCAATGTCTGCTGGACACGCTACGTCACAACTTGTAGCGCTGCATATCGAAGAATTACCCTGCCAACTGCCTGCAACAGCAGAACAGTCTGCTTGTGTAAGATCTAAGCACCAATCTGCGCCACAACAAGCACCAACAGGTTGGGGGCAACTTGCTGTTGCACAAGAGGTTCCATCACCTTGGAAGGTGCCAGCAACTATTTGACAGTCAGCAATTGCGATAGGACCAATACATGCTCCGTCGGCAAGACAGCACGCACCCACGGGGAAGCAAGTTGTTGATGCACAGGAAGTGCCTTCACCCATGTGTATCCCACCTACCACAGTGCAATTATTCAAATCGAAATTAACGCAATTTCCTGTAGATTCTAAGCAACAAGCGCCAATGCCTGAACCGCAAACGAATGTTGCGCAGGTTGTTCCTGGGTTTTGGGAGATGCCTCCAAAGACATCACAATCTCCAGGAGATAAATCTTGGCAAGTTGTATCTGAAAAACAGCAAGCTGCAGGAGCTACTGAGCAATTGACTGGTGTGTATGCAGAGCGGATAACCCAATCACCACTTGGCGTACAAATGGAAGGAAATTGTTGGAATGTCATCCAGCCAGCACCGCAAATACACCACGGCCCATCAATCGCGTCAATCCAATTTTCATTTGGAAAATGAAGACCACCAATATCGGTGCACGGGAAAGCATTTCTGTTTTGATCTGGCGCAGAAAGGCACGGGCTACCAGGTGTATTGTGTTGGTCTATTCTAAATGCAACGGTATAAGAATTAAGTCCACTATCGTTGTAGATGTATATTTGATCTGGATCGTTCGGATCAACAGAGACTGACACAATTATGCCATTTGTTCCAGGAGGCATTGTTAAGTGCGGAATTATAAGGTCGTCGCTTGAAAAACTTGCGACTTGAATACCGTTTGTTGGAGTACCATCCCAAATGGTAACACTCCAGTGGGTTGTTGTTGAAATGACTGCATTGCTCGTTCCAAAAAGGGCTTCCATTACGTCAACCTTAATTGGAAAATTTGAAGCTGGCACACTGAACGTTGCACCAAATGATTCGCCTTCAGCGAACCCTGCTTGCAATATATACGTGCCATTCCCAAAGTCACTATCTGTAAGGGCAACTACTTCTTGTGGGCATTCTGAACCAAGGGATCGTTGGTTTGCTTTTGATGAAACTTGCTTAAAAGTTGCATTGAGAGTTTTTGGAGTTTGGAATGTAGTCCGAACTGGATCTAATCGACCATCGCCAAATGCTGAAATAGGCACGAGTGCAACAAGTATAGAAGTAAAAACAGCATCGAAATGCATAAAAACTCTTTCTCCCCCTTCTATGTATCTTTTAATCATGCTGTAGCACGCGACTTGTGTCAAGAAGAAAAGCGGATTTTCTTTCAGATAACAGCTTTAATGGCGCTAATTAGCGACTTTGGTTCTGGCATTCTTCCCTGCCCGATTGTTTTGCATGCTTGCCATCCCTCTTCTGATTCGAGAATGGTGAATGTATCTGTGGCAAGTGTGGCTAAATTCCGTTGTGTTGCAGGTTGGCTCAACATCGTTGCATTCATTGCAGGGGCGAGCAGAACTGGTGTTGTAGTTCGGTCTATTGCAGATGCAACAAGACTAACAGCGTCATCTGTCAGCCCAAATGCTAGTTTAGCGAGCATATGCATAGTGCAAGGTGCAATGAGCATCACATCTGCTTTCTTAGCAATTCGAATATGTTGGGGGTCGTGTCCTTCAACAAAAGACCATTGCGTGTCATACACAGCATTTCCGGAGAGCGATGAAAAAGTGAGTGGTGAAATAAATTTCTTCGCAGCACTTGTCATTAACACTTGAACATTTGCGCCAGATTGCACAAGAATGCTGACAACTTCAGCAACCTTATAACAGGCAATCCCCCCCGTTATCCCGACAATAATTTCTTTTCCATCAAGAGATGGATCGGTAGGCATTGTATTAAGAACCTATTGCACTCTTAAATTCGTAGCCTGACTCTGCGTAATCAGCGGTGATTTTATCTTCCATGATTTCGGCGATAACAACTTCTAAGTCAGTTCTACCGTTACGCTCAACGAGTGGGCGTGAACCATTAATTATAATTTCACGTAATCGGTGTTGGATAAGCGCAGTTAATTTGAACCTACCGCCACACTTATCTACAATTTCATCACTTCGAAGGGCTTCAATCATTGGTGTAATCTCCTAAAACCAGCACATTTATGCCATCCATTGACATAAAGTAAGGTCGAATTGTAGATTATACCGAATAACTCGTACTTTGTCACTTTCTTGCTCTGGCGGTGTTTGTTACACTCCCCGATTCCCCCTTGCCAAAGGTCACCCTGAGAGATGAAACAACTCCTAATCCACTATCTTCGAAAAATTGGCCTCCGCCTAGGATTTGAGCGTGATTGGTATCTGTACCTTGTTGCGGCTGTAATTGGGGTTTTCATGGGGCTTGCGGCGGTAGGATTTATCTTACCTCTTCGGAAATCAGAACAAATCGCTGAAATCATGGAGGGGTCAGAGTACCTTTGGTTGCTTATTCTGCTTGGACCTGCTGTTGGCGGTCTTATTACTGGCATCCTCATCGCTATTTTAAAACACGAAGGTGTTGGACCAGGTGTGACCTCCGTTATTTATGCAGTACAACGACGCAAAGGGAAATTGTCTTGGAAAATCGGAATCCGCAAATGGTTGGCTTCAACGGCGACAATTGCCTCAGGTGGCTCAGCTGGTGCAGAAGGTCCAATAGTAACTATAGGCGCAGTTGTCGGATCGAACATTGCTAAGTTACTCGGTACAGGTTCCCAACACACAGGCACCCTACTGGGTTGTGGTGCAGCTGCAGGACTAGCATCTGTATTCAATGCACCTATCGCGGGCATTTTCTTTGTCATGGAAATTTTACTTCGTGACTTTTCATTAAAAACATTTACCCCCATCGTGATAGCAGCGGTAGTTTCATCTGCTACTACGCAGGGAATTTTAGGAGATGCTGCACTCTTTCAAGTTGAAGAAGGATTCTTTCGAGATGGACTTGCCTTTAGCGTTACACAAATTCCAACCTATTTATTGCTCGGTCTAGCTTGCGGTTTACTTGGCGCCGCATTCGTTAAAACGCTTGATTATTCTGAACGCTTTTTTGTCGCAACTAAACTTCCGCTAGTAGCAAGGCCTGTGCTCGGCGCATTGCTTCTAGGTATTCTTGGGATTACTATCTATCTGTTAACAAACGGTGATTCAGTACCAATGTTTTATGGAAACGGTTATCCAATGATTGGGTCGTTTATAAACCCAAATAATTATTTTAGTGATGCAGATAGTTTGGTTTTACGCGATGCAGTACCATTTATTTTCGTTCTAGCCGGACTTGCATTCGTTAAGTTAATAGCAACTAGTATCACCGTGGGTTCTGGTGGCGCAGGTGGTTTATTCGCGCCGTCTCTCTTTATTGGCGCTGCAACAGGTGGATGTATTGGTTATGCAGTACATTATTTAGGTTGGTTCCCAAATACTTCTCCTGCATACTTTGCACTCGTAGGAATGGCTGCAATGGTTGCAGCGACAACACACGCTCCACTGACAGCAATATTAATCGTATATGAAGTAACACAAAGTTATGATGTTATTTTACCTCTTATGTTTGCTGCAGTTGTGAGCACCGTCGTGGCACGATACATCTGCCGTGATAGCGTGTATACATTTAAGTTAACACGCCTTGGAGTTAGGATGGGCGCGTTGAGTGATTTAACTATTCTTCGACGTTTAACGCCAGAAGATATTGAATTAGAAAAAGCAATTATCGTAAAGCGTAGCGATTCTGCTCAGCGACTAGTTGAATTGATGGAAAGCGATGGCACTTCAGATTTTGTTGTAACTGATGATTTCGGTAAATATTGTGGAATGGTAACCTCGGCTGATTTACGAGATGCTTTGGTGTATAGAGAAGCAATTCCTCTGCTGCAAGTTTCTGAACTACAACGGTCTGAATTACCAACCATTGGTTTGGAAGAAACACTCGATCTCGTTCTTGACAAATTCTCCCGTAGTGATGTTCAAGCATTAGTTCTTCTGACAAATTCTGGTGATATTTCTGGATTAATCACACGCGCTAAATTGATGAAGCGATACCAACAAGCACTCAGCGAGGATGCTAATTAATGTTATTCTCGCGAAAAGCACGTTTGACCAGCAAGGATGATTTTGCTCGAATGTTTTCGGAAGGTACTAGAAAAAAATCAGGTCCTCTTCTCGTGTACAGAAGAGAAAACGAATTGGATCGCGCTCGCCTTGGTTTGTCTGTTCCGAAACGAGTAGGGAACGCAGTGGTTAGAAATTTGATTAAACGTCGATGTCGAGAAGCATTTCGTGCTCTTCAGCATGATTTGCCAGGATTAGATATTATGGTAACAGTACGTTTCCATTCGCCGTTGCCAATGGAATCGTATAAAAAACTAATTGTGGACGGAATTTCAAAGTGAAAAGCAATCCTTCTCTGCTTGCAAGAGTATGCATCATGTTCGTGAAACTATACCAAGTGACACTTCGCCCTATTATGGGGGGCCATTGTAGATTTCAACCGACTTGTTCTGATTTTGCCATAGAAGCACTATTAATTTATGGCGGTCTAAAAGGTGGCTGTAAAGCACTCTATAGAATTCTTCGATGTAATCCTTGGGGTGGCTGTGGATACGATCCACCGTAATCGGTTATCTGTTATTGGGTTTCTTACTTTCGTTCCACAGAATTAATAGCATTATTTTCAGCGTCTTCTTTTGCTTTTGCAGCTTCATTAGACATCTGTTGTCTCCACGCTTCTAAGCCAGGAGGTTCTGGAAATGCTTCGTCGAAAGTTCTGATTTTGCTCAGTGGGTTCTTATCGTATTGCGATTGAAGGCGGTTTGCAATGCGATCGTAGACGCGAGGTCGAAGTCCTTGCTGGATTGAATCAACTCCGCCCCAAATAGCAATTCGTTCTTCAATTGGAACAGTGGAGTCAATCATCAATTGTTCAAATGTAATTTGAGCACTTGATTCCAGCGCACCGATGATATCTTTGATTCTGCCAGTTCCGAATTGGGTTGTATAGTCGTTGTATTCGTTTTGTTTAAATTCATTTGTAACGTTGTTAGCAAATTTCAACGCTTCTTCAAATACATCGGGTCTATTTTGACCAATACCAACTCTGTACGCATATCGAAGTGCAGCCATAACATCACTGATTGCTACTGCTGGTAATCGTTCGTACTCCCCTTTTGCTTGTTGGTTAACCCAGACATCAAGTGGTACTTTGTACGCCGAGTTTGGAGGAGAAGCGCCCTCGCCGAAATACGCATCAAGTTTGTCAAGTAGAATTTGAGCGCGTGCTGTTTCGCCTTGACGATACCATTCCCGTACCGCAGAGCCTAAGAAATTTCTCAGGAATGTAGTAAAGGTATCACTGCCTGCACCGCGAACAAAATAATGCTTTTTGTAAAGTTCATTCCAAAGACCTTCTCGTTCATCGTCCCCGACGACGGAATCAATAAACCTTGGGTCAGGAAATCTGCCTGGAACTTCTTGAGAAAAAGGATCGTACGAAATTTTGCCAGTGCGCGCCAATGCTTGTAGGGCTTGCAGTTGGATTCGGTCAGTGTTTAATATTTTGTAAATGTCATTTGCTTTAAGTCGGCCTCTTCCAACATCTGCACCTCGTCGCGCCCAGTAAAAAGCATGCGTTTGCGGGTGTCGCCAATCAAGAGGACCTGCATCTCTAGTGTATTCATACATCAGTTGTGGGTCCATGTTGTATTCGTCTTTTAGGACTTCTTTTCTGAATGTGGCAACTAAAATGTCCCAAGCTTTTTGGTACTCAGGATTGCTGTATAACTTTTCGAGTTGGTTGAAATATGGCGACTGCATTCGTAGTTGATCGAGGAGTCCAAATTCCTTCGCAATTGTTGAATGTGTTGAAATGGTGTCCAGTTGCGAAATATGTGAGAGCATTTCTTCTGGATTCATTTTAGAGTCTTTAGTAATGAAATCAGAATAATCTTTTTCTAAAATATCCAGAAGCACAGCAAGTTTTGGAACTTCTTTTACTGCTTCTTGTAAATTGCGAGGCGCATCTGCAATTTCTTTTATCCACGCTATTCGTTCATTCCAATCATCAGGCGGTTCGCCTAATAAATTATGCCATCGTTCTGCTAATTTGCGTTTGTAATAGAGGTGTGCATCATCGGAATTACCATCCAACTTATGCATAAAAAAGAATGCTAATTCTTTATGCAGAACTAAATCATCAGGATTTGCGCGAAGTCCTTTTTCACGAAGAAGACGGATACCCTCGTTCACCCATTCCCATCGTTCTTCAATTGTATGCGTTGCTACTGAAATGTTGTACGCCATGTTGTGGGCATGAAAAACCCAAACTTGTGGGAATCGTGGTTGTAATTTTGTAATTAATTCAGCATCTGCCATGACTTCAAAAAAGAGACCATCGCGTTGCATCTGCTGAATTTTAATCCATAAATAATCAACTAGAAGACCGCGCAGTGCGCCAATCGACATGCCAACAGTGTTAATCCAACTTGGAGCGCCTTCAACAATATTGTTGGTGTATCTAAGTGTGCTGTCTTCTGCATCTTCAAGAATCGAAGGCAACATATAACCGCCAGAAGTAATGCCTGCAATCGCAACTACTGTAGATATGCCTTGAATAATTCGGTCGTGTTTCATTTGTTTACAAAGTAATTATTGTTCAACCACTTCCACTATAAATTGCTAATTGTCGTTTTCGTAAAATTAAGGTCCCAATTCCAAGCGCTAAAAATGTCCATGCAATGCCAATGGTGACAAATCCCTTAAAGACTGAACCCCATGAGACGAGCATGCCATCAACCAAATCATCAGTAGGACGTTGGGCTCCAAAGCCCTCAAGAAGATACACCATTGCCGATGCAATCCATCGTATAAAGTTCTCAAAGCCCCATTGAATTATATGGGCGATGTTGCCCCAATCTACTGCTTCTGTTGGAGGAGGAACATATGCTTGTAATGAACTTGATAAGTATGGCGCTATAGTTCCTGTAGCGAATACTGTTAATGTAATCATGCAAGCAACTGGGAAACTTAAAAAAGTTGAGGCAGCAAGAGCAAGTGCTGCAAGGAATGCTAATTTAATCCAAAGAACGAGCATTGTTCTAAAGAAATTGCTTTCAAAATCTCCAACACGATATCGTATTTCAACACCACCCTTATCAAAACTCATCGCGCCCCTGCCTCTGTTTTCTGGCGGTGGGTCATATAAATTATAAACAGAGATTGAAATTTCTCCATTATCATTAATCAGGTTCGCAGGAATCATTGTTACATGAGTCATCGTAGGTATATAGGTAACGATGTGACTTGTGGCGGGATCTTCGTTGTAAATTAAACCAGCACTGTATGTTTCATGTTCATCCGATTGACCGATGTGAAACCGATATTTAAATGCGAGTGGTGAACCTAACTTTTTAGCATGCGACAATCCTGTAAAACGATATGTTTGTGAGAATGCTTGGCCTCCACGTTTTGGTGGAATGGACCGTTGTTGTGCAAGAAATTGTTCTTGAACATCATTTCGTAATTTTTTGCGCAACCGTAATTGAATTTCTTTTTCATCGCGTAGGTCAGGGTCTGCGTCGATGAGCTCGTCAACTCGAGCTGATATTTGTTCATTTGTCAGTGTTTCAAAAACAGGCAATGCTTCTGCTCGTGCTGTCAATATTTCTTCTTCAACAGCCAAACGATCTAAGTCGCCCTGCAAGCCAGTTGCAACAGACTCCGTTCTAAGATATTGCAAGTAGAAAAAGACTGAGATTCCTGCAACGGTTAATATTGCAAAATTTAACGAAACAACTCCAAGCCATTTGCCAAACAGGTATCCCATTTTACTAACCGGTTTCGTTAGAATTTGCCAAATTTGTCTATCTCGAATTTCAAATGCAATCGTAGCGCAACCAAGAAATACTGTTAAGAAAGCAGCAATTGTAAAAGTTGTACCTAAACTTCTACTTAAAAATGTTTGCACTCTGTGCCGAAGTGGAGATTCAGGATCAAGCATGAGTGGAACCAAGGGCAGGAAAATGAGGAGCAAGGTAACAAATGCGATCGATAGTCTTGTCCTCGTTGCCTCTAGAAGTACACCACGAGCCAAGGCTGGAACTTGCCTCGGAGATCTGAATAAGAGTTTCAGTAGAGTAATAATGACTGAATAACTGAAAGCAAGAATGCACATACCGATGATTGCCGTTGCTCCAAGTGGTGCTTCTGCCCACGAAAAGATAAGCCAACCAATTGTTGCAATAGTCGCTGTGTATAAAAGTGGAAGAAGTAATCCCGTCCAAATTGCAAAACCGAGAAAGAACATCGAAATTGCGCCGATACCCCAGGTGAACATTGGATCTTGAAGAAGCCACAAAGGAACTTTCTGTGGAAACTCTTTTTGAAGAATTATTGATGTAACACCAGATGGATCAATAACAATGTCATTCTCATCTAGGATTCTAAAACCAACTAGTCGTACATCGCCGTATGAAACTCCAGAGAGTTCAACAAATCCTGTTTCTTCAATTTCTTCTGCTACGATTCTCTGGTCTGGTCCAGTGAGTACGCTGTACAACTCAGAGCGTAACCCATGTATTTTATAACTTGCAAGTAATGTTGGTATGAGTAGCGCAGATATGATTGCAAATAGTAGAATCGAAAACAATATCCGTGACCATTTTTTCTGTTGCCAACTATGCAATTTATGATGAAGGGAAAAGAGTAGCTTCACTTTGTTTGTTCTTCATCTTCATTCGATAATAGACCTTCAATAACTGATGCGTCAGCTTCAGTTTCTGAAGTCGAAGAAGTATTTGTTTTCTCTTGAGAAAGAGTTGGTTCAGATGTAGTATTTAGCAACGAGTCTAAAACAGCATCGTCTTGACTTGTTGTATCAATGACTTCGTCTTTTTCTTGTGTTGCTAGTTGTTCAGCATCTTGGCTATCGATGAGTTTGTCAATTAATACATCGCCCTCTTCATCACCTCTAAGGAAGGCTGCTGTATTGCCTGCATTCGCGCCACTTGTTGCAATTTTGTTTTCTCGCGCCTTGTCTACAATTTGAATAAAGAACGCTTCGAGATTCTGCCTTGGTTGTGTGACAGTTTCGATTGCAGAATTTTCGTTTGTTTCAAGGATTTTTTCGATTTGTTGAATTGTTCCATCGTTTTTAATTCGAGGAACTTTGATAATAGTGTGATTTGAATCAACAAGAAGTTCATCAGCGGTGCCTTCAGCATGAATTTTACCGCCGTACAAAATAGTCATTCGGTCGCAGACGTCCTCTACATCTGAAAGCAAATGAGAACTAAGTAAAATTGTTTTGCCACGGCGTTTGAGTTCTATGAGCAAGTCTTTTACTTGTCGAGTACCAATTGGATCAAGCCCACTTGTTGGTTCGTCAAGAATTAAAAATTCGGGGTCATTTATTAATGCTTGTGCGAGCCCAATTCTTCGCATCATGCCTTTTGAAAATTCGCCGACATGGCGGTGGGCGACTTGCGATAAGCCAACCATTTCTAATAGTTCAGATGAACGGCAAACATTGAGTTTTGAAATTCAATGGGTCAGTTAAGTTTTGTGCA
>JYMV01037336.1_pt1 | contig 13251 bp, 10 predicted proteins | sample 338911 | NCBI WGS metagenome assembly JYMV01 (sample SAMN03354496, study PRJNA234377) | hydrothermal vent metagenome | biome: Deep sea; feature: Hydrothermal plumes at the Eastern Lau Spreading Center, Western Pacific Ocean; material: Seawater | place: Tonga | collected 2009 | depth 2000 m m | reverse complement strand
GCGGGTGTTCCTCAACAATTTTTTCCATTTTTATTTTATGCTGTACATAAGGAGAAGCGGATCCAAGTGGACCATTGGCGCTACACGTCCCAAAGTACAGAAACAATTCCGCCGACCTGTGTTGCCCCATAGCAACCATCAGACGATCCTGTTCACGGTCAAACTCACGCTGATCGGAGCAATTAGAATTTGAAACCCCTGCGGCATATACGCAACTTGTCGCAGAGTTTGCGAATTGGGGACCAAATGCGCGCGCAAGCAAACCAGAACCAAAAATCATAAGAAATCCAAGATATTTCCCAAGGTGTTAATGGATCAACTTCAACCCTAAACTCTTTCATCCTATATCGGCACAAACGCAAGCCACCTTTATTCAGGCAAGATTCGCCCCACGACTCATTGATCTATTGCCTATTCAATTTTTACCGATTCGGCAAATCCCGAATCCCTGCTCTCCTAAATACTTCACCGGCCGTTTTTTGCATAATCCTTTCCCCCACGGCTCATTAAACACCACATAGGCTTCCTTTAACTGGAAAGCCTGGGAAAGTTTTTTATCGAATCCCTCGTCTCCTGAAAAGTAGACCTTGCGCGGGTATAACGTCTGAATCACAGCCGAACGGGGCGAACCAAATTCCCAATCATCTGGAGGCAAAAGGAGAAGTGCTCCCTCATTTGCCATCTCCCGCACCTGCTTCATTATCCGATAGGTATGGGCGTATTGGTTGGGCATATCGAGTGGCCCTGAAGATTCGCGCAACGCGTCCCGATGCTCCTGAAAATGGCTGGTTATAAAATTTGTGCGTGGAATAATGAAAACCCGGACAATGACAACAAAGTTAAGAAACACCACTCCCCAGATCACGCTCTGTACCCACTTTTTTTTAGACATCGTCAAATCCTCTCCGGATAGAGGGAATGCCGGCAATGAAAAACAGAAGAAGGGGATACATCGACATCACCCCCCGGGTATCGGAAAGGTTAACCAAGTTGCCAGGATGGATAAACGTAGCACTGACATATTCCCCAAAAGTTTCCCACTTCGGTGGGGAATAGGAAAAGATGGCAAAGTGAACCAGCGGATAAAACACCAGGAACAGGCCAAACAATTTATTGAGACTGGGAATATTTTTTAGCCTGCTGAGAAAAATAAAAACGGCGAGGAACGCTGTGAACAGATAAAAACCATGTACGGTCAGAGACCTGTAAAACGCGATGGCAAGCCTTTTCCATCCTGGAACCGGCCCTGAATTATCCATAGAAATGAAAATAATAAATATTATTCCCGCCAAAAGTCCCGTCTTGATTAAAGCGGAGACCTTCAATTTCCAGCTTCCAATCATAAATGCCAGAACAATGATCCAGGCAAACACACCAGCAAGCCCTACCATCTTAACATTTGCCGAGATAGAAAAATCGAAAGAGGCCAGATTCAAAAACCAGATGGTCGGGAAAACCAGTAATGACAGAAAAAAGAGCAGGAATGATTTTCGGTCCCTTTCCCCATCCTTCATCAAAGTGCTTTCAGCACAAAGGGTCATCGCGATGGGAATCAGGCAGTAAAGCAGAAACTCCAAGCGGACCCAGGCTGACAGGCCAAAAAACAAACCACTCAAAAAAGCCAGTGTCCGGCACCTTGCCTTTTCCTGATCCACACTTTCCATCCAGAAAAACCAGTACAGGGCCCCCGCCGAATAAAACACGGCGGTACATAAATCCAGAAAAGGCAGGACACCATGCCACCAGATATAAGGGGTCGTTCCCAGTACAAGTGTCAACATGGCGGCCATTTTCGAGTTTCCGGTGAACTCCAGCACCCGGCAATAAAAAATGATATTCAGCGCCAGATAAAAAAACGGAAAAATCATTCGCATAGGCTCAATGCCAAAAGCCATAAACCAGGAAAATAAAAGTGGCACGAAGGGTGGATACTGCCTGAGTTGAGGCACGATCCATTCTGAATCGAACCGGACCTCATGCAGGAAAGATAAACCTTTAACCTGATACCAGGCCGCGTCCGATTCTGTTATGGGAAAAAACCAGGCATTCACCAGGCTGAATAAAAAAAGCACTCCAATCAGCAGGCAAGCCAATACCGTTACCCATTCCGCGCCTGATGAAGATGCTCCAGGAGCGGACTCCGTTGCAGGTCGAGTCAGCAATAGAGTCAGGATAAGCACAAATACAACCGCCCCGATCTGGATGCTCGCGAAAGGACGAACTCCCACCCGGATCAGGACAAATAGAATCAGGCTCTTCAACCCCAACGCAAACAGAAATGCCAGGGCCAGCTTTTCCGCTAGCGTGAAAGCGGCTTTTAACACGCCCACCATGCGGTAGGCGGTGATTCCCAGTAATCCCAAATCAATCCAAAACAAGGGGAGCCTCCACAATGTGCAGGGGTTTGTGGTTCAAATCAAAGGAGAGATTCACTTCTCTAAGGAGACAGGCTGTCCTTGAAAAGCCTCCAAGGCCTCATTATAGAACTGCTCCCGACAGTCTTTATGCCGGGATGAAAAGTGAAATACACACAGCTGTTTTACACCAGCTTCTCGGGCCAGGGTTCCCGCCTGGCGGGATGTAAGATGACAACGTGCTTGCCCTCGTTCTTCTTCATCGGCCAGAAAAGGCGATTCACAGAAAAAGACATCAGCGGATTCTACCAATTCTACAATCTTCTTTCTGTTTCGATCATTAAAAACCGTATCCACCACATAGCCGATTTTTTGTCCTGGAAAAACTTCCACCAAATCGCTCTTGAGCTGGCCCATGGGAATATCTCGAAAATCTCGCGAGCCTCCAGGCGCCCTGAACGGCACCGTTATGAGTGTGGATTCCGGCTCACTGCTTAATATGCTTTGCTTCAATTCATTCAGCCATGATCCAGGTTCGGCTTGCATGGACTGCAACTTGTCTTTGTCAATATTGGCGTGAGGCTTTTCTTGTAGCGCAAACCCCAGACAGGGTACTCGATGCTCCAGTATCGCCGCTCGAACAGAGAAAACCGGATTATCCACGATCAACCCATCCACAAAAGGCTCTTCTTTTTCATCACAAAGCTTAAATCTGTCGATCGCCCGGAAGGTGCCTTTCAGCAAACCGCTTTCGCGCACTTCAACCACTTCTATGGTGAGTGATTCAGAATACAGTTCAACCAGGTTCCAGGTGAACCCGGCCAATTTGCCTTTCACGTTTTGAATAATATTTTCCGGACCAAAAATTGTCAGCGTTTTTTCCCGACCAAAAAGCGTCCTCAACAATCGGTCAAAACCGATGAAATGGTCAATATGTGTATGGCTGACAAAAACATGGGAAACTTTGAGAAGGGTTCCGTTCGACAAGGCGGACAAATCGCCGAGGTCAAACAACAGCGCCTGTTTGTGCAGAAGAAACTGCACTAGTAGACCAGGGTCCCCAAACGGGTCATTGATCAAAGAAGGCTGAATCCCCGATTTCATTTCTTTTCTGCCTCCGCACCGGTTTTATCGAAACGCAAAAATGCCTGGATAAAAGCTTGCAAATCTCCATCGAGTATCGCATCCACATTACCTGATTCCACATTCGTCCTCAGGTCTTTGACCAATTGGTAAGGATGCAGAACGTAGGAGCGAATTTGACTGCCCCATTCGATCTTTCTTTTTTGTTTTTCCATTTCTTTTTTTTCCTCGCCCTGCTTTTCCTGTTCCAGCTCATACAGGCGGGATTTAAGAACCTTCATGGCCGAATTCTTGTTTTTATGTTGTGACCGTTCATTTTGGCATTGGACCACAATTCCTGTCGGGACATGCGTCAGCCGGACTGCGGAATCGGTGGTGTTCACTCCCTGCCCACCCGGTCCTGAAGCCCGATAGACATCTATCTTCAGATCTTCTTCTTTAACTTCTAGGATAGGCAAAAACAGATGCAAACGAGGTATGGCGTCTTTTATTGGAATCGTATGGAGAAATACGCACCAGGCGATGGACTCCGATTTCCGCCTTCAAATAACCAAAAGCATAGTCTCCCGTGAACAGAACCGTGGCGCTTTTGATGCCCGCCTCCTCACCGTATTGCATATCCAGAACTTCCGTTTTATAACCATTGCGATCTCCCCAGCGCAAGTACATCCGCAAAAGCATTTCCGCCCAGTCCTGAGATTCCGTACCCCCCGCCCCGGAGTTGATGGCCATGAAAGCATTATTAAAATCACTTTTTCCTGACAGCATGGCTTTCAATTCTGCATGGGCAACTTGTTCCTTCAGCCGGGTTAAAGAGGACTGGATCTCCTCATCCATGGAAGGGTCTTCCTCCTCAGCAGAAAGCTCCAGCAGGGCACCCAGGTCTTCACCCTCTTTTTCCAAATTTTTCCAGATTTCTATGGAACGTTGCAGGCCGGACCTTTTCTGCAGAACTTTTTGGGCGGATTCATTATCATCCCAGAATCCGGAGCGGGCCATTTCCGCGTCCAGCGGCTCAATATCTTTCATCTTCTGGTCAACGTCAAAGAAACCTCCGGAGCAGTCCAATCCTGTTCTCAATATCCTTGAAAGTTTTGGCGAAATCTTCTTGCATTTGAATCTCCTTATCCATTGACATTTCAGTTATTTTCCTCAATCTCAACCCGAAAAGCAAGCGGACAGGCGGGTCCTTCCAGGCTAAAATTGAAAGGTTGATCCTCCAGGCCCCGTTCTTTATACTCAGAAGGCTTTAAGGAGGAAGAATTTCACCGCTACTGCCCCCGGCGGCTCGCCGACGGGCTAAAGAAACCTCGAAAATCAGCCGATCAAAAATAGATAGGGAAGTTATGCCCTCTAAGGAAAAACTCCGCATCCACATCTAAACTATCATGAACCTATGGACCTGTTGACCCCGACATTTTTAGTCATCATTTCCCTTTCCGCGATCCTGTTCCGCAGGCCTTTTCAGAATTTCCCCCTGGATGATGATTTTGCGATCTACACTTACCGGGCCCATTTTGCGTCACAAGGGTTTCAGTGGAAAAAGGACCTGCAAATGATCGGCATCCCCATGTGGAAAATGCTCTTGCTGGATAAGCTCTATGGTTCCCGGGAGGGAGGCGTTCAGCGCATCCGCCATTTACAAACCGCTTTCCATCTCGCTGGTTCTTTAGCCATATATGCAGCTTTATGGAATTTCACCCATAATCCATGGGCCAGTTTCACCGGAGGCCTGCTTTATTCCTTTTATGGCACCTCTCCGGATCTGACAGCTGGCTCCTTCAACTTCGAGCAATTTTATATTCCTTTTATCTTTTCCGGGCTGGCTTTTTTGCAAGCCGGACCCGAGTGGATGATCCTGGCAGGGCTCTGTTTTGGACTCACCTATATTTCCAAATGCACCACTGCCCTTTTCACGGGGGTTCTGGCACCCCTAGTCTGGTATGAATTTGGTGGGCTGGCCTCGGCCCAATTTGCCCTGACATCAGTGGGAGTGATGGCGCTTTCCAATCTGACAGAATGGAAGATGGGATTCTGGAACGCCGAATCGCGCAAACAATTGAAAACTCGCATGGCCACCACCCTCAGGCTAACCCAAACCAAAAAAATGCACTTTAGCGTTTTGTTTGAAATTGGGCAGCTGTTTAAACAGGCCTTACCTGTCTGGCTGGGTCTCATTCCACTCGGATTCTATTGCGTCCAGGATCAAAACATCTGGTTGCTCGCTTTTTCCCTTATCCTGTTTAGCATGATCATTTTTCAGCGGGCGTTTTCCAGGTACCACTATCTGCCATTATTTGGCCTGCTTTCATTGGGCTGTGGTTTGGGTCTGGATGCCGTGTTGACTCTGGAGCCAACATTTGCGGGGGTGATTCTTGCCGTTTTTGCCGCTTTACTGGCGTGGAATTTAAAAACCATGGCTTTTTATTACCTTCGCCCGACGGAACCCGAAACCCTGATCCACTACGAAAAATTTGACCAATACCTTTATCTGCCCCGGCTGGGGAAAATTCTCAAACGGCTAATGAGAATGCGCGGTGAAAGCGGTGAACGCATTTTTGTCTGGGGGACGTTCTCACAGCTTTACCACCTGACCGGCTCACCGGCTTCCGACAACTTCCTGCATCACACCATCGGCCCTTGGGACACCCCGGATCTGGAAGGCTTTTACGACAGCTTCGTGGGCGGACTTTTACACCACAAACCCAAGTACCTGATCAAGAGTTTTGTTGATCTGGATGTCCAGCATCTGGAGGAAATCACCGGTCTGCGCTACAAGCTCTTGAAAGTCGTGCTGGCCCGGTTCCCAGTATACCGTTTGGAATCTTTTAAATCCGTTCCGCAAAACCCTCTGACCCTGGCCTGGCAGGAAAAAATGCGCCACATGGATTCACTCACTCAAGGTGAGTGGCACGCACCGGGCTTTGACCGCTCCGATGCCAAAAGGGAAAAGAATACCATCGCCCTCAAAGAATGCAGAAAACTTATCAAATTGAACAAGTTGGATGCAGAAGGTTATGATTATATGGGAGAAATATATTCTTCCATGGGTCTTATCAATCAGGCCGAAAAAGCCTTTGAAAATATCCTTAAATATGCTCCCCATTGGAGCGGTACTCGCTTAAAACTTTGCAATCAAAAAATAAAACTGAACAAGTTTGACGAGGCTTGGACTCTGCTTGATGAGGAAACTGAACGTTTCGGCAATGTTTTGGAAATCGTTTTTTCGCGTGGATTACTTAAAAAGTGTATGGAAAATTATGCAGAAGCCCTGGAAGAATTTGATACGATCCGCCGGCAAGACTTTGATCGGCATGACTGCTGGGAACTTAGTGTTGAGTGTTTGCAGAAATTAGGAGATCGAGAGGGCCTTAAAAACCTTTACGCCGAAACATGGGATATCGCGGAACCAAAGGGCCGAGAATGGTTACAGACTCTGATCGTTAAAAATATTGCCCAAATGGATTCCCATCTGAGACCGGAACACGAGACACTGGAACTTTATCTGCAAAAAGATCCGGATAATGGGATCATGCGCTATGCGTTTGCTTCTGCCCTGGAAAAATCCGGGGATCGACCTGCCGCTTATAAATTATTTGAGGAATTGGCGACATCGAGCCAGAGCTATTCCCATATACAAGCCAATGCCTGGTTCAGGATGGCGTTATTGGTTTCCCCGGAAAAGCAAGATCAACTCCTGCAACAATGCCTTAAACAGCAACCCTCTCATCAGGGAGCAAAAGAATTACTGAAAAACAAACCTCAAACAGCAGAAGTTATGGAACTCCCTATTCAGAATTCCGCAAAAAACACCGAAAAGATGAAGACAAACCCAAATTTACCGAAAGGTTCCCCCTTGAAAGTCAGTGTTGTGGTTCCCAACTGGAATGGCTTGCGGTTCGTTGGCATGTGCCTGGATTCCCTTGCCAAACTCGATTTCGAAGGCCACGAAATTATCGTCGTCGATAACGGCTCTACCGATGGTTCCCGAGAAATGATCGAGGAGCAATACCCTTGGGTGAGACTGCTGAAACTTCCTGATAATATGGGCTTCGCCATTGCCTGTAATGAAGGGATCAAGGCATCCAACTCGGAATTTATCGTGTTGCTCAATAATGACATCGAAGTGACCCCCAACTGGCTGAGAGAACTTTATGAGGGCATGGAACGCCATCCCGAGTGCGGAATGGGTACCACTAAAATGATGTTTCTCGATCAACGAGATGTTTTCTACAATACCGGCGATTTGTTTCACAGTTGGTCCGCAGGCGGCGGCCGTGGCCAAGGGGAGAAAGACACTGGCCAATATGAAAAAGAAGACTATGTTTTCGGGGCCTGTGCCGGGGCCGGAATTTATCGCCGCGAATTCTTCAATCAGGTGGGACTTTTCGATGAAGATTTCTTTATCTTTGCGGAAGATGTCGATCTTAATATGCGGGGACAGTTGCAGGGACTCAAAGCCGTTTACCTGCCAAAAGCTAAGGTTTTTCACATTGGCACTGCCACAGTAGGCTTGTACAGCGATCGATATGTTTATCTATGTAAGAGAAATGATATCTGGGTTTTTATCAAAAACTACTCCCTAAGTATGTATTTTAAATACCTCACCTCCATCTGGAAACACCAGTTTGCAGATATCAAATATTTTACTTATCGTGGGCAAGGCCAGGTGCTTTGGAAAAGCAAATGGGGTGCTTTGAAAATGCTTCCGCAGATGCTTTTTCGCCGGTTCCAGATTCAACGAAGCCGGACCCTACCCGATTCTGAAATCAAAGAACATATAATCACCGATTGAAAAGAATTACCTCACAGCATTTACCCTATGTGGTGAGTCCCCACAATGACTTGTAAATTATCCACGTTGTTTTGGTTTGCCACCTGCTTGTTCAAGATCTGCTTTTAATCATATTTTCCATTTGGTCGGACGCTTTTTAGACTATAATTGCACGGCGAAAAGTACGTATTCATGGAAAGATGCGCGTGGGCGTAAACACTGCCCAATTAAGGTTTTAGTAGAAAAAACCGCTAAGAACTAAGGTGTGCGAAAGGCCTGAACCCGGCCAAAAATCAATATTCTTATCGAAAGTTCATGAAAAAACCGATCCTCTTATTCAATCCTAGACCCGACCCCTATTACAAACCTGTCGATCTTCCTATTTCCCTGATTTGCATATCCAGGTTTCTCGATAAAGAAGGTTACCCTATCAACATCATCGCTGAAAACCTGTACCCCGACCCATTCCAGGTTATCAGGGAATCTGCCAAGGAAAGCCTTGTTTTAGGAATATCTGCCATGACGGGCCTCCAGATTCAGGGCGGCCTCAAAGCCAGTAAAATTGCGAAAGAAGCTAATAAGGATATTAAAATAATATGGGGCGGATGGCATCCTTCTGTTCATCCTCTCCAGGTTCTGGAAAATCCCTACATAGATATCGTCATCAAGGGCCAGGGGGCAAGAGCCCTTTATGATGTAGTCAAAAGAATTGAAAAGGGTGAGTCTTATAAAGACATCCCGGGAGTGTACTGGAAGGAAAACGGAGAGATCTTTACTAATCCGGACAGAAACCTGGAATCAATCGATGATTGGCCCCCACTCCCTTATCACCTGGTAGATATAGATAAATGTGTCATGGTCACAGAGTTCGGAAGTAGGACCATCAACTATGTCTCAAGTTACGGATGTCCCTATCGGTGTTCCTTTTGCAGTGAGGTTACTGTTAACCACAGAAGTTGGGTCGGATTGAGCCCGGAATTGGTTCTGGACGATCTGGAAAAACTGCAGAACAAGTATCAAATCAACGGGGTCAACTTGTATGACAGCCTATTTTTTGTGAATGTCAAAAGGGCTAAAGCGATCCTGAGGGGTATCATTGATCGAGGATTAACCCTGCGGCTCGGCAATGTCGATGGACGGGCAAAACAATTGGCTGAGGCCGATGATGAGCTTTGGGAACTTTTACGAGAATCCCGAACCTACAGCATCTTGTGCGGTGCGGAATCCGGCGACCAGGAATCACTGGATGTTATTGATAAAGATATGGATGTCGAGGACAACTATAAATTTGCGGAAAAGTGCCGCAAATACGGCATCAAGGTCATCTTTTCCACTCTTGTGGGCATACCCATACTGAATCATACAAATCAGGAGTTGGAGAAAAAAACCGATGGCCAAATAAGTTCCACAATCAAAATGCTTGACGAGTTTCTCTCTTTTGACAGCCGCAACCGAGGGCAGATGTTTATTTATATGCCTTATCCAGGGACCCCATTATATGACACTGCTGTTAAGTTAGGCTTTCAGGAACCCAAAGAACTGGAAGGCTGGGCTCACATGAAGCTTTATGACAAACAGACACCGTGGGTCACACCCGAACAAGCCCAAATGGTTTCGATGATATCGAGCTATATCTTCATGTTCCTTGATTCCGATACAATACTTTGGGCAAAAGAAAGAATTAAAAATCCGACCAAAAAACTTTTCTTCGTAGGGGCCTACAAGCTGTTTGCCGGGATTGCCAGGTTCCGATGGAAATACAAGCTGTTTGGATTCCCCCTGGACTACCAATTGTTTTTATTCGCAAAAAGAAACAACAAATCCATTTAGTAAAATGGCGTACCCTGTTTATGCAAAAACTAAAATTTACAAAAATTTTTGAGCCTCATTTACACAGAGCAGAAAGGGTTTGAGTCATGCTAAGTAAATTTCTGATTCGTTGGGCATTAGCAATTAAATCTATTTTTTGCTTCGCCCAAAAAAGCACTGCCAAAGAGGATATAAAAAACAGTAAAAAGAAAAGCCATGAATTACCCCACAGCATTTACCCTATGTGGTGAGTCCCCACAATGACTTGCAAATTATCCACGTTGTTTTAGTTTGCCATCGGCTTGTGTTTAACCGCCTTCCTGCCATTCTGGCGTTTCCTGCACCTGTGATATTGGTGGCAAAATGTGCGACGGGGAATTTTCGGATAAAACCTCTTTGTTCAAGGACTAACGGTGTCTGAAAATAATTTTAACAACTTGTGGAATCAGGCACAGCATATTCCTTCCCCCTATATGCCTGAAGAACATGCCCGGTTGCTTTATGAATTGGCCTTGGAAAATCAAGAAACGGTGGTGGAAATAGGATCATGGCATGGGAGAAGCTCAATCATTCTCGGAAGTGCCGTTAAAAGTTCAGGAAAAGGGCATTTATATTGCTCTGATCATTGGAACTTGATTGAAGGTGGGGAATGTATGATGAACCAGGATATATGGAAAATCTGGAACGACAATATCCTGAATTGGCAACTTCAAGATTCCGTAACTGCTATAAGGGCGCATTCCCTCCAAGCCGGCAAACAATGGCCTGAAAATAAATTTATTGACCTTCTTTTTATTGATGGTTGGCATGAATATTTGGAGACAGGCCCCCTTACCCTTTCCGCGGAAGTAATAAAAGAATATGGGATTGAAGGATGGATTGTTAATGGTAAAAAGGTCCGCCCGCACGAATATCAGCCAAGCTATGACCGCGGGGCCAAGGTGGACTTCGATGTGTGGGCTCCGAAAGTCCGCGTGAGGGGTATTCTGGTCATGCACGACCTTAACCCGGATTTTCCCGGAGTCTTGAAAGTGTGGAAAGAAGAAGTGGAACTCTCTAATAAATGGGTTGTGAAATACGCCGAGAATGGTATTGGAGTGGCACAAAAGATTTAAGTTGTTGACCCGTTATAAGCCACATTTTTCCAAAAGTTTTCATGAATGATATTCAAAGCCAAGAAACAAAAATGTCCTCCCTATTTGGTCGGTTGTCTTGCCCCCACTTTTGTGATTAAATTTTGAAAATTTGCAAGTTTTCCTACATACAAAACCGCAGGCTTCCCGAAAAATTCTATTGCGGTGTTTTTAATATTTTGAGCCGTAGCAACTATGATCCTGAAGGATGTATTAAAGGACTAACAACCGCATTAAAATCTTCTGAACTTTCTGCCTTTCCAAAAATCAAGAGCAACAACAATGTGCTCCTTTTTTCAACTCAGGCCTATTACACTTTACTCCCGATAAGGTATGAGACCTTCGCATAACCCCGAGATCCTTCAATGTGCCCCGAAGGGGTAGAAGCATCTCACTTTTCTGTTTTATCGACTTACGCAAAGGTCTCATAAGGTATAGGGGGTTACCCGGTTGCAGGTTGCCCTCAAGTTTGGGTCTGCTACAATACCGTCTCTGAGTAGCTATGCATTTTTTTTAGTTTTTAGAGTTATCGTTTATATGATCCCGGAAGATATTTTAAAAACCAGCAACCGCATTCACAATTTGGATGAATTGGCCTTAAAATTCTATTCTTATATAAACAATAACCCGGGAAAACGCATTGCTTTTTGGGGTCACACCTACCAAACGAAAAAGCTTATCATTGATTATGAAAAAATGTTGAACAAGGAATTTGTTCCAACATACATCATAGACAACTTCAAGCACCTTGATACTGCTTTCTTAGATCACATTCCTATTATTTCCTTTGAAGAAGCAGAAGCCAATGCAGACCGGTTCGACTTAATCGTGATTATGGTCGATTCGCCGTCAATATACGCAATTCTGGAGCAGATTTCCGACTCAAGACTTTCAAGCAAGGAATTATGGATGGTTCATAGGGATACCAATCCTTTGACTGAAGTCGAATTTAATTCTCTGTGCAAAGAAGCTCAGTCTTCCTTAGTAAAAGAAGGAGTTGTCTGGTACACCACCGAAGAAAACTGGTACTGTTGCTATCAATACCTAAAACAAGTAGCTTCTCTTGAAGGAGATGTTGCAGAATTTGGTGTGTTTCAGGGAGGAAGTGCTTATTTCATCGCATCGGTGATGAAACACCTCAAGATTGATAAAACAAAAAGGTTGTTCCTATTTGACAGTTTTACGGGTTTCCTTGAGAAACACTCCGTGGATTTTTTTGAGCAAGGGTCATTTTCCGCAGGAAGGGGATCAGAACAAATCAAAAGCTTGCTCGAAAAATTTTATCAAGTGGAGGTTTTTGAAGGTGACGTATGCGACACTCTTCCCGAATCCGGGTTAGAAAAACTTTCTTTGGCTCATATTGATTGCGACCAATATGTTCCCACTAAATTCCTCTGCGAATTTCTTTATGAGAGAATGGTTCCTGAAGGAATCATGATGTTTCAAAACTACTCCCTGGGCCTAACCTATGGCGAGAGGATTGCGGTAGATTCATTTTTTAAAGACAAACCTGAAAATATTCTCTTTGGTTTTGATAGGGCCGCATTTATAATCAAAAATTAGCATTCACCTTTCTCGCTCCTCTCATGCAGTGCGCAAGCAGCATAAAACCTTAAGGTGGCTATGGAAAGCAGGATTATACGGTTCGGGATTTTTAAACTCGCTTTCCTTGCAAAAGTGGGGAAACCACCATTTCCTCATCCTCACAACATCATAAATTTTACTCTCTAAATAGGCTTTTGCGTTGTGCCAACCTACTTCCAATATGATTTGTTTTATCATTACAGTTATGATTAAATCCCACAAGTGGGTTTTATTCCCCGTGGCTTGCCAACGGCGGCTCGCTGGTTTTCCCGCACGAAACCTCCGCAACCAAGGTTTTGCTCATTCATGACAATTCCCGAAAATCTGTTTCCCATAAAATTTGAAAGCGCCTATCGAGCCGAGGACTCTTCCGAGGAAGAATTGTCTCCCCCTTCCGGGCTGTGTTTTTCAAGCGAGGGCAATCTTCTACTTGCCGATGATTTCAATCACCGTGTTCAGGTCTACGACTCTCAATTTAACCTTCTGCATTGTTTTGGGAGCAAGGGCAAGGAAC
>JYMV01031949.1_pt1 | contig 13252 bp, 13 predicted proteins | sample 338911 | NCBI WGS metagenome assembly JYMV01 (sample SAMN03354496, study PRJNA234377) | hydrothermal vent metagenome | biome: Deep sea; feature: Hydrothermal plumes at the Eastern Lau Spreading Center, Western Pacific Ocean; material: Seawater | place: Tonga | collected 2009 | depth 2000 m m | reverse complement strand
GAAACAGACGCAGGCGATGAGCATTTCGAAAATAATTGAAGTTGATTCCATTAATAAGACATATAAGAACGAAGGGTTGGAAACCAATGTTTTGAAGGGAGTCTCTATTTCTGTTGAGGAGGGAGACTACATCAGTATTATCGGCCCTTCCGGGTCTGGAAAGAGTACCTTAATGACAATCTTGGGGTGTTTGAATCAGGCCACAAGTGGAACTTATCTTCTAGATGGAGAAGAGGTGGGGAAGCTTGGAGATCGCGATTTATCCCGAATTCGTAATGAGAAAATTGGTTTTGTTTTTCAGGCATTTCATCTGCTTCCCGGTGTCTCCGCGTTTGATAATGTAATGATCCCTCTTATTTACTGTAATAAAACCCCTGCAGATGCTGTAGAGCGGGTTAAACGAGCTTTGGCCAGAGTGGGATTAGAACACAGAATGGACCATACCCCCGGTCAACTTTCCGGTGGTGAACAACAGCGGGTAACCATAGCACGTTCTCTAATCAATGATCCTAAAATTGTCCTTGCTGACGAACCAACCGGTAATCTGGATTCGAAAAATGGGGCTGAAATCATGAATGCCTTCGATCATTTGAATGCAGAAGGGCGCACTATAATTGTAATCACGCACGATCCTGTTGTCAGTGAACACGCGAGGCGCATCCTCACGTTACGAGACGGGGAGATCGTATCGGACAAAATCAATGAGAATTTTAAGGAATTTCGCGCAGGCCTTGCGCGGGCTACGATTGAATAAGGGAAACACACTTCTCATGACCCTTGGAGTCATGATTGGTATTGCGTCCTTGACGGTTATTGTCGCTATTGGGGAAGGAACAAAATCAAAAGTTCTCAATCGGATTGCTAATTTGGGGTTCGGTCCAGAATCGTTTTCGGTTTATTCCGGCGCAGGCCGGCTTTTCTTTGGGCGTAATCGCAATGTCACAAGTATGACTCTGCAAGATGTGGATGACATTCGAGCTATGCCTGGAGTTGCTATTGTTGTTCCTCGGCAACGAAAGCGAATGCGCATCATCAATAAAAAAGAATTTACCACAACCCGTATATATGGAGTCTCTCCTGAGTGGCAACCTGCGCGTCAATGGAAGGTCGTAGACGGAGAATTTTTTAATGATATGGACATGGACCGAAAGAGAAAGGTTGTTGTCTTAGGAAATACTCCTGCTCGTAAGTTATTCGGAGAAATGGATCCTCTTGGAAAAAAAATAAGAGTCGGGCAGGTATTTTTTGAAGTCATCGGTCTTCTGGAAACAAAAGGACTCACAGAGAGTGGATATGACCCAGATGATAGAGCGCTTATTCCGCTGACCACATCCATGTCTCGCTTGTTTCGGCAGACGCATCTTCACAGCATTAAGGTTGTTTCCACGCACTCAGAGGTGGTTCAGCAGACTATGGAAGGAGTGACTCAAGTTTTGAGGCGAAATCATGGTTTATCACCATTGGCTGACGATGACTTTCGTTTTGTTACTCCAGAAGGAATAATGCAATGGGTCACTGAATCGGAACAGGCACTAAACCGGATGTTGTTGCTTATATCTACGGTATCACTTCTTGTGGGCGGAATTGTTATTATGAACATTCTTCTGGTTTCTATTCGAGAACGTATACGTGAAATTGGAGTGCGGCGTTGTTTTGGTGCTCGTCGTTCAGACATTACTCAGCAGTTTCTATTTGAATCGGTATTGGTATCATTGCTTGGGGGAGCTATGGGAGCTATGTTAGGTTGGGTTTTATCCACTGCTTTAAAACATTTTGATTTTTTGCCAGCAAGAATAACTTTAGAACCTTTTATCCTTGCGTTTGGGTTTTCGATGATGGTCGGTCTTATCTTCGGTATTCACCCAGCGCGAAAGGCAGCCTGTTTGAGTCCCGACGAAACTATTCGATAGGATTATTATGAAGTTACTAATCATTGCACTTACTGCCTTGAAGTCGAATAAAACCAGATTTTTTTTAGCGTCGCTTGGGATTATGATTGGAATTGCTGCGGTGATAGTGATGGTTGCTATCGGCAAAGGATCGCATCATGAAGTTATGAATGTCATAGCGAAAATGGGTGAAAACCTTTTGGCCATTAATGCAGGTGAGATGAAACGAAGAGGGGGTAGGCTTCGACTTGCTGGTAATGTGACCACTTTAAACCTGAGGGATGTGGATTATCTTTCGCAGGAAGTTAGTGGGCTTACTCTGGTAGCCCCGTTTGAGATTAAAGAAATGAAGGTAAAGTATCTTCAAGTTCTGACAGCCACCAATGTAGCAGGATCTACACCTGAATTTTTAAAAACTCGTAACTATCAAATTGCTTCCGGCGAAATGTTTAACGAGCGGGATCAGAAACTAAGGGCAAAAGTTGCTGTGGTTGGTAATACTGTAATTAAAAATATGTTTGGGGAAGATGATCCGCTGGGTAAGACAGTCCGAATCAACGCGATTCCATTCAAGGTTATAGGGGTATTTGAAGGTAAAGGTCTAGATTCCGATGGGGTTGATCAAGATGACATTTTACTCATTCCAATCACTTCCATGTTGAGAAGGCTTTTAAATCAGAATTACATTTCGACAATTTATGCCAAAGCTGATTCTAGGGAAAATATTGACCGAGTCGCTGTAAAAATTAAGACCCTTTTAAGGGATCGGCACAAAATATCAGATGATGCTGAAGATGACTTTACGATCATTAGTCAGCTTGACTTGGAAAATCTTAAAGCTGAAACTTCAGAATTGTTCACACGCTTGATCGTTGGCGTGGCGGCGATATCATTGGTTGTCGGAGGAATTGGCATTCTTGCAGTGATGCTTATTTCAGTCAAGGAGAGAACACGCGAAATTGGTGTTCGCAGGGCTGTTGGTGCGACTAAGGGAGACATTGTTGGGCAATTTCTATTTGAATCGATTCTTATTGGTTTGTTTGGCGGCTGTTTTGGTGTGGTTTCGCCTGGGGTATAGGAAACCTTATCTTGGATATGCAATCAATTTACATTTCTACAGGCGTATGCACAGCGATAGGAATTATGTTTGGTTTGTTTCCTGCAATCAAGGCTTCACGTCTTGATCCAATGGTTGCATTAACAGTGGAGTAGAATTTATAAAAAATGCCGATACCCAATAGGTACCGGCATTTTTAATTTTAAAGAGATTGCGAAAGCTAAAATAACATTTAGAATCCTGCCATTATACCGCCGTGGTTCGCTGCAACCATGCCTATAAGCATAGGAATAGATAACCAGGCATTGGTTCGGCTCGCAAGGAAAGCATTCCTCTTTGCTTTTGCTAGAGCATCGCCTTCTAGTTCTCCGGCGATAATCTTTTTTTGGTTAGGCCATATAATAAACCAAACGTTCCCAGCCATAATAATTCCCAAAAGCATACCGATCATTATTTCTCCGCTGGGGATACCTTCAACGACGCCACGCCCCATAACGTAATAAACAATTCCGGTAATTACAGTCCATAGGGCTGCATGCCTGAAGAAAAACAGCGCTCGTGGAAGAATGATTTGAGTATATGGTTTTGCTGCTCCCTCTTCAGTCATTTTGGGCATGGACTGTACCTGCACCAAATTGAAAAAGTAGAGTAGCCCGATCCATAAAATTCCAATCAAAACGTGAAGAAATTCAATGATCCACATCATAATATTATTCCAGCTCCTCTTTTTAAAATAATAATAAACTGCAAACACAATTCATCAATTGATTGATGAAATAATTTTTTTAGTGAAGAGGGTAAATATGTATTGATTATTTGCTAAATAAATCGACAGTAGCCGCCAGGTACGATGGGAAAATGGATAGATAGATTCACATTTCTGCCAATTATTTTTATTCTATACTTTGATTGTGGTGAATTCCACATTAAATGTGATTGGGAGTGTAATAAAATTAGTATTTTTTATTGTTTAATATGGAAGAGTATAAGGGTTATTAATGCTGTTAAATTAAAGATGAGAAGAAGATAAGCCCATCTTAGAGTATGAGGTTGGTCTGTCTCGAGACGAATGTTGCTTGATGATTGTTCGGTCAAAGATCTCAATTTCTGTTCCAGGGAATTATTGACATTGGCAAGAGCATTATTTTTACTTTGTAGTTTTTCGATAGTATCCTTCAGTTGAAGCTTTTCAACTTTTAATGCTTTTGTTTTTTCTGTTTCTCGAAGTAACGCTTCTTCAGGACCCAAAGTAACCCCATCCTCTTCATAAGGATTTTCCCAGTCATCTTTCATGAAAACTTACTTTCTGTGAAATGAAAGACTTACATTGTTTAATTGATTTAAATGCTCAGCACTTAGTTTTAAGTTGCCTGCGAGAGCAAATTCAGAGACTTGATCTGGTTTCCGCGAGCCAACAATTGCAGTTAGAATATTTTTTTGCTCAAGTACCCACGCTAGAGCAACTGAAATTGGTTTTGTTTTAATTTCTTCAGCTATATTATTTATCAAACCTCTAACAGGTTTTGATTTTGTTAATAGAGGTTCTTGGTAAAGTTTGTTCCATTTGCGTGCTGGAAAAGCCGTTGCTTCATTTGAAAGACGGCCTGCTAGTAAACCTTGGGCCGTTGGAGAATAGGCCATGTAGGCTATTTCATTTTTCTGACAGATATCTCGAGTTTTACCCTCATAGTCTCTTTGAAGAATATTATAAGGTACTTGGTTGATGCAGAACTCATGAATTCCTTTACCCAGTCGTAAAAGATCTTTTTCCATGAAATTAGACAAACCCACGGTGACTGCCTTGCCACTTTTTTTAAGTTCTTCCATAAGCGCGCAAAGTTTCTCACTTTGTTCAATACTATTAAAATAAGTGCTTGGAAAGTGAACAAGGTATACGTCAACATAGTCGCGGTTGAGTGCCTTAAGTGAATCATTTAATCTTTTATGATAATCGTCAGATGTCAAAGAAGCATCGGGCCAAATTTTGGAGATAATAATGACATCTTGCTTTTTATGCCCTAGTGCTTTTCCTAATCGACGTTCCGATTCTCCATCTCCATAACCCTCTGCTGTATCGAACGCACTGATACCCAACTCTAGAGCCTTTTTAACTACAGCATCTGCGGATTGAGGTGAACAAATATTTCCCCAACCCTCACTAGGTGCTATCTGCCAACAGCCAAAAGTAATGACACTCCAATCCTTTTTAAGCCCTTTGCATTTTATATAACGCAAATCACCACCTTATAAAACGAATATTTTGAAAACGATAGTAGCGTGGTCTGTTATTACCAGATTTGATAAAATTAACCTCGGCCTCAATGGAGTTTAGGTTGTTGCTTTTATCAGCTTTTATTTGCCAAAAGTAATATCCCGACACCAGAACAAAAAGCCCGGCTAAAAAAATGAATATTGCGAATAGAGTACCTATAATAGCCGGGAACATGAAGATCAGCCCAGCCAGGGTAACTAAAAGAAACCCAAAAAAAAGGGCACTTTGGGTCACTAATTTGTGTCCTTCGGAAAGTAAATCCTGCAAAGATTCAAACTCATTTCTAAACATAGCTATACTCCAGATAGTTATCTAATATATAGATAAAATTCAGAAGTAGATTTGTCAAGATAGTACTTCACAAGTATTTTTAGTTTAACTTAATGATTTTTATGTTCGTTAACCCATTCTTTAGCCAATTTCTGAGCTTCTGAAATTTGGTTAGAGGACATTAATCTTTCAATTTTTTCTTTTTCCTTGGCCCCAGTTATATTGAACCATTTGTGGGCTTGAATATAATCTAACTTTCCTGTTTGTTCATTTGCGTAAAGATGTCCTAGATTAGATTGTGCCATTGGTTCACCTTGAGCTGCAGCTAGCGTATACCACTTGATTGCTTTTGAATAATCCTGAGCCACACCCTGCCCATCTTCGTACATACACCCAAGAAAAAACTGGGCCCTCACATCGCCTTTTTCTGCTGGCAGCGCAATCCATTTGAATGCTTTTTGATAATCCTGAAGGACCCCCTGTCCATTGTCATACATCACACCAAGGCTAAATTGAGCTTTTAAATCTCCTTGTTCTGCCGCAAGTGAATACCATTTAAAAGCCTTTTGAAAGTTTTGAGGTATTCCTTCTCCATGATAATACATCCATCCAAGATTGTGTTGCGCATCAATATGACCTTGTTCACCTGCTAATGAATACCAATTAAATGCCTTTTGATAATCTTGAGGGACTCCTTGTCCATTTTCGTAGATTCCTCCAAGAGTAAACTGAGCAATGGCATAACCTTGTTCTCCAGCAGCCAAAAACCAAGTCAACGCTTTTTCATGATCTTGAGTAACTCCCTGTGCTCTTCTATATAAAACGCCGAGGTTAAATTGGGCTTTTGGGTCTCCTTGTTCTGCTGCTAGAGAATACCACTTAAATGCTTTTTGATAGTTTTTATCAACGACTTGTCCTTTGTAATGCATCAGTCCTATTTTGTATTGTGCTACTGCATATCCTTGTTCTGCAGAAAGTAAATACCAGTGATAAGCTTGCTGGTAATCTTGTTCAACGATCTGCCCGATTCTATAAAGGAACCCAAGGTGAAACTGAGCTTTTGCATTGCCCTGTTCGGCTAGAGGCTTGAATACATCAAAGGAAATTTGGTAGTTCCCCTCATTCAACGCTTCTATTGCCTCTTTTAATTTTTTTTCGGTATTTTCCATTAGCGTAGACCCGCCAGAAATCGTCGTACAATTATATCAATTATTTGGAGATTGTTCTTTGGGGACTCGAAGTTGACTAGATAGAGGTAGGTTGTTGAAAAGTTTCTTGAAGTCACTTTTTTGTTGGTCTAGAGAACGTTTTGTATGGATGACACGCGGGCTTGGATGATAAAGAGGAAATAAAATAAATTTACCAATGGGTAAAGGGCTTGCGACGACATCTGCCAGTTTATAGCGCGTCTCAAAAATTCGATTAATAGCTTCTAGCCCTACTCCACCTACTGTTGAAATTATTTTTGGAGTTATGATATTAATCAAGTTTTCTAAAAAAGGAATGCAGTTATCGATCTCTTTTGTGGTAGGACGTCGATTATTACCGTCTTTTAGCGGATTGCACAATACGGCATTAGTGACGAAAATATCTTTTCTCTTGAACCCAACATAGTTAAGAAGCTGTTCAAAATTATCCCCTGATCTATCGCCGTGAAAAGGGATGCCAGTTCGTCCCGATCCAAAGCGACCGGGTGCTTCAGCAATAAAAATAAGGTCAGTATAGATAGAGCCGTTTTTCGAACTTAGTACTGCAGGGAGATCAGACATCGCAGGGCAAAGCCTGCACAAGGAAGAGCTTTTTGATAGTTTTCGGAATTTCTTTTTTTTGTCGGACATGGGTCAACTTTCATCACTTTCTTCCTCTTCATCCTCTTCGTCATCGCTTGATCTGCAAATAACAAAAAAACCAACAAGCATAAGGATGCTGGCAATAATTGTTAATACCATATCCATGCTGCATAACCTTTAAAATGGTTTGATAGTGGCGAGATAAATCATTCCTGCTCCAATTAAAAAAATTGGAATGTGCACCATCATAGCGTATTTTTTTGGCAATATATCAGTTTGGATTTGCTTTCCATTAAGAATGCCAAAAATAATTAAAATAACAAGTAATCCTAGTTTAAAAGATATCCAATTATTTTGATCTTGAGAGAAAATATCTATTGTATTCGCTAACACCACTCCAGAAATTATGGTGACACCTAATATAGGGTAATAGATAAATTTATGAATTCGTTTCTGTACATTTTTTATGCCAGCGACTTCTTCTTGTTTTTTGAGTCGTAAACGAAAGACAACAATCAAAGACTGAAGGAATAGGGTCCCTACAACGAGGCACATTGATATAATGTGTAAGGTTAAGATGAAATTTTTCATAGTTAGTTTATCTTGGATTTTAAGTTTATGAAACTTCTTCAACAGATGGAAGTTGATCATTTTTCCAATAGACGCTGCTAGCTGCAATCAATGCCATTCCAATTCCACAATAAATTGATGCTACTACGACGTAACCACCAAGATAGGTATTAAACTCTCTCAGTAAGAATCCAAGTATCATCATTCCCGCTATCAAGACGTAAAATGAACCAGAAAAAATATGGTGAATGCTTAGCGGGGGAACCAATTGATTGATTCGGTTGCGATTTCGAAGGGCTGTTTTGCTAAGAACAAACTTTCCCTTAAGTATGCCTATTACGACTCCAAGAATGACAGAAATAATTAGAGTCTCTTTACTGGTGTTTTGCTCTATTACAGCCAAGTTATAAAGCCCTGAGCCGCGATAGATTAAAAACAAGCCGACTATGATCCAAATCAACCCGGCTATTTGTAGTAATCGTTGTTTGTCCAACTGATCCCCTCTCTAAAAAATACCTTCTGTTTATTATGAAATAAAAGTACGCAGAAAGATTTTTTAATTTTTAAATTAATATTCATAAAAACTATTCAACTAAATTCTTAGTGCGAACCGGCCTGGCAGCCATGCGACCAGTTTTACTTTTAAATAAAAGCCTCACTTCACCATTTCTGAAATCCAGAATATAGCCTTCATTTCCTAGCATTGCCTCATGGATCCAAATCGTGGGTAGAGGACCTTTTGGGAAAATCGGGTCAAGGTATATTCTCTTTTCATATTTGTCGTAATTTTCTTTATTTGAGTCGTAAAGTGTTTGAGCCTCTACAATGGTTGGAAGTCTCCAGTCATTGTAGCCTGCGAATTTAATACCACCTAAGTTTAAGGCATAATCGTTAGCTTCATCCCAACTGAACCACTTGGTTTCCTTTTGCCAGGAATCTTCTTTAAGCCAAGTTAGATTGTTGGTTGTGTCGGTAATCGTTCCGTCTTCATTATCTTCATAAACAGGTTTCATGATTATTAATATTAGTCTGCTTGAGGTTTTGAAGGAATATTATCTAAAGATAAACCATTAAGACGTTTTTTTAACTGCTCGATGTTGAAATGGTCGAAACTGTCAAATTCTTCTGTTTTTAATATATTTGAGAATGACCGCTGCAGTAAATTATTTGACCAGCAGATGAAAGGTGTTAGTCGTAATATGCGTTTTACGGTGTCACGTGAAATTTTAACATTCGCGTTAGACTTTAACAAATCATGATTATTGTGGAGTTCTGCCACTGTTTCCATTGCCATCCATAATGGCCAGATACAAAATAATCGGATTCTTGCATAACTTCTTGGAATTGCAAGTATGAAACTCAAAGCGTCATTGAGGTGGCCGACAGTTTTGTTAAGAAGGCTTTTCAATACCTTTAAATCGTTTTCAGTCGATTTTCCAGAATGGAACTCGTCAGGGGTTAATCCATTAGTTTCGATATAGGTTCTGGGTACGTAAGACCAGCCCCGTCCTCTATCCACAACGATATCCTTTGAGATGTTCGTAATCTGAAGGCCGAGACCAAAAGAAATAGCATTTTTTTTCATCTCATTTTTATTTTGAGTAGGTAGACCTGGCATTTCATTTATAAATAGATTACATAACATTTCGCCTACGGCGCCGGCAACAAAGTAGCAATATTCTTCTAGTTCTGCTGCATCTTCCAATAAAGTAATTTTCCCTAGGCCGATTTTTTTTTGAAAATACGCCATGCCCTGCGCCATTGTGCAAACAGAAGAAACAATATGTTGTTTATGGCTTTCCTGGAGCGACTCGAAAATATTAAAAACTCTTCGTGTGTTTTTTAAGAGGTCAATATCTGCAGGACTTCCGTCAACAACGGATGTATTTTTTATCCATTGGTCCAACGCAGCGCTATTATTTTTTGTATTTTTTAAGATCGAGGCAAAATGAAGTAGGAGCTTTATTTTGTGAGAAGCCTCGAGCTGGCAAGCATCTTCCACTGTGTCTATTGTGCGGCAAAACAGATAAGCAACTAAAATGCTTTTATGGAGATCTCCTTTGAGCACTGAAATATTCAATGCGAAGGTTCTGCTTACTTTTGGTAATGTTGTAACGCAATAGTTCCAATCGTCCATAAATAAACAGTGAGTTAAATTCTCTATCTGAACTTGTTCAAATTAGACAAAATTGAACCAGATAAGAAATTGTTAGTAGGAATAGGGCTATCAATATTGGGTATAAAAATACCGAGGGAACCGTTTGTGAAGAAGTAAGTTAATGAACGGCTGGTTCTGAATCTATTTCTTCAGCGATTTGTAAAATAGCTTTATGAGTTTCATTGATGACATGTTCGGGGGTACTTGTGCCAGCAGTTATTCCCACATGTTTTTTATCGTAAAACCAGTTTTTTTCTAGCTGTGAAAATGATTCAATATGATGCGCTTCTATATTTTTTTCGTTGCACACCTGAACCAATTTTTTGGTGTTTGACGAGTTGTAACCTCCAATAACTATCATGAGGTCGACTTGCTCGGCCAAGTCTCTTACAGCAACCTGTCGATCACGTGTTGGTTGACAGATGGTATTGACAAAATATACTTCGTCAACATAATCCTTGCCTCTAATTTTGCCGATCAGGTGCTCTACTTTTTCTACCTGCAAAGTTGTCTGGCTTACAATTCCCAGCTTCCTTTTCCCTGCGATTTTTATTTTTTTTATATCTCTTTCCCCACTAATGACAAGGTAATCTTCGAGATCACCTACAATACCTTTCACCTCGACATGGTCTTGTTGGCCTATGACAACAGGGAAATAGCCTTTTGTTACCATGGATTGGATAGTTTTATGTACCCGCATCACTAGAGGACAACTAGCATCGTAAACAGTGAACCCCGCACCTTCAAGCTTATCTTTTGTTTTCTGTGCCGCTCCATGAGCAGTTATCATCACTTTCTTAGTTTTGATCTGGTCAATAGCGTCAATATCGTTGACCAGGGAAACACCATTTTTTTTAAGCGACTCATTGATTTGTGGATTGTGGACCAATTGCCCGACAATTGTGAGGTTAGCCCCAAATTCCGGAGTCATAGCCATATTAATAGCGTCTTCGACACCAAAACATGTACCTAAAGCGCTGGCAAGTGATACCTTCATAACTGTATTAATCCTCAAAGTGGATGATTTTTTTTATTACTAAAATGACAGGTGGATTCTAGCAAAACCTTTAGAACTTGCCTAGGAAAATGAAATCTAGACTGTTTTCAGTCATTTCATGAATATATTTTTAAGAGTTTGTAGAGTGGTTTGTCGTCCAATATCGGCAATGGATTCAGTGAGAGGAATACTTTTAGGGCAAACTTCTACGCATACTTGGGCATTACCACAATCGGTGATTCCACCTTCGCCCATAACCGCGTTTAACCTTTCTTCCTTTAGCATGGAACCTGATGGGTGCAGGTTAAATAATCTTACTTGGCTGAAGGTAGCGGCACCCATAAAGTTGTTAGTCAGAGAAAATTGTGGACAGGCTTCTAGGCAACATCCACAGGACATGCATTCAGATAGAGCATAACGCTGAGCTCTAACTTTATCTGACATTACCGGACCTTCACCAATGTCATGGGTTCCATCGATTTCCACCCATGCTTTAACTTTTTTCAGGCTTTCAAACATTCGAGTTCGGTCGACTTGTAGGTCACGTACCACTGGAAATTTTGTCATTGGTTCAAGAACCACAGGTTGCTCTAATGAGTCTATCAATGCTGTGCAAGCTTGCCTCACTTTGCCATTGATCAGCATAGTGCAGGAACCACAAACTTCTTCAAGGCAATTACAGTCCCATGTGACTGGATTGACAGATTCTCCTGATTGGGTAGTCGGGTTTCTTTGAATGTCTTGAAGGCACGCAATAACATTTAGACGCTCTTTATAGGGTATTGTAAATTCCTGCCAATAGGCTTTCGCATCTGGTTTGTCACGGCGTTTTATTTTAAGTTTTACAGTTTTTTCGTTCACTGGATTCCCTTTCGTCAGTCATATTTACGTGGTCGTGGTGTAACAATGGAGGTGTCTATAGGTTCATAACTAATTTCTGGTTCGTCGTTTTTGTATTCAGCTATAGTTGATTTAAGCCAATTTTTATTATTGGCTTCGAAGCGTTTCATATAGTTAAGATGACCTTCAGGAAAAGCTTTTTCCGAAACTTCTCCGTAGTTTTTCTTTTCTAGATAGTCAATGTATTCATGGGGGTCGAATTTAGAGGGTTGCTTGAGGTCAAATTCTGGCTTGTAATGCGCGCCACGAAACTCGTCTCGCATAAGTGCCCCCTTGGTAATCACTCTGGATAACTCGATCATGCAATACAACTGATTAATAAAACTCGGTGTTGGATTGGCCCAGTCTGTAGAGTCAACGCAATTCACATCTTTAAATCGAGTTTTGATGTCATCTATTTTCCTAATGGTTTTTTCTAATTTTTTATTTTCTCGAACGATCAAGACATTCCCCATCATAATATCACCCAAATCTCTGTGAAGTTGATAGGGGTTTTCACCGCCTTTCATTGCTTTGATTTCATTCAACCGGCTTTCCCAGTGATTTCTGGCGTCACCAAAAACTGTTGAGGGAATATCGTCAACAGACTTATCTTGATTGTCAATGTAGGTGAAAATTCCCCGACACATCATCAGTCCTGTATAAATGCAACTAAGTAAAGAGTTGGCGCCGAGTCGATTAGCTCCATGATACTGATAGTCTGCTTCTCCACCGGCATAAAGACCTGGTATAGAGGTAGCTTGATTTCTGGGAGAACCATGTTCGATCATTCCGTTTCCATCAGCTTCATAATCAGTCCATAAACCACCCATCGAATAATGAACAGCGGGAAAAATTTTCATAGGAACTTCCTTTGGATCTTCCCCTGTGAATTTTTTGTATATATCAATGATCCCACCCAGACGATCTTCTAGATAGTCTTTAGACTTGTGGGTAAGATCCAGATAGACCATTGGTTCGCCCATGATCCCTAAGTGTTGGTTGTAGACAATTTCGTGAATTTCTCGTGAAGCAACATCACGTGGGACCAGATTGCCAAATAGAGGAAATTTTTCTTCCAGGAAGTAGTTGCGCTCGCTATCTGGGATCGACTTTGGAAGTCTTGTATCACCAGCTTTTCTTGGGACCCAAAGACGACCTCCTTCACCGCGGGCAGATTCGCTCATCAAGCGAAGTTTGTCCGGTCCGGGAATAGCAGTAGGATGGATTTGGATAAATTCACCGTTCCCATATTTGGCACCTTGAAGGTAGGCCATGGTTGCAGCAGCTCCTGTATTTACTGTAGAGTTAGTGGATCGCACATACACTTGGCCTGGTCCACCTGTGGCGAGGACCACTGCGTCCCCCGC
>JYMV01039076.1_pt1 | contig 13254 bp, 9 predicted proteins | sample 338911 | NCBI WGS metagenome assembly JYMV01 (sample SAMN03354496, study PRJNA234377) | hydrothermal vent metagenome | biome: Deep sea; feature: Hydrothermal plumes at the Eastern Lau Spreading Center, Western Pacific Ocean; material: Seawater | place: Tonga | collected 2009 | depth 2000 m m | reverse complement strand
GGATTGGGTCTCGAACCGAAAAAGAAAACTGCTAAAGGTCAACCATCAACAAATGAAGAAGCGCTAAAACAATTGGAACACCCGTTGGTGGATTTAATTATGTCTTACCGGACATTAACTAAACTGAATTCTACCTATTTAGAAGCTCTACCAAAACAAATCAATAGACAAACGGGTCGCTTACACACCTCGTATCATCAAGCAATAACTGCAACGGGAAGACTTTCTTCTTCAAAACCTAATTTTCAAAATATCCCGATAAGAACAGAACAAGGTGCAAAGATCCGATCAGCGTTTATTTCAGGTGAAGGGAATGTTATTGTGGCGGCTGACTATTCTCAAATTGAGCTGAGGATTATGGCGCATATTTCTAAGGACAAAAATTTGATTGAGGCATTTGCAAATAATATAGATGTCCATTGTGCAACTGCTGCTCAGGTATTTAACACAGAGTTGTCAGAAGTAAGCAAAGAGCAGCGCCGAAAAGCTAAAGCGATTAATTTTGGGCTAATCTATGGTATGAGTGCTTTTGGTCTGGCAAAACAAATTGATGTTTCCAGAACGGAAGCTAAGCAGTATATCGATGATTATTTTGACAATTATCCAGGTGTACTTAAATATATGGAAAAAACCAAAGAAACAGCCAAATCACAAGGATTTGTTGAAACGATATTAGGTAGGCGACTCTACCTGCCTCAAATCAATGCAAAAAATAAAATGCAACAGCAACATGCCTTAAGGACAGCAATCAATGCACCTATGCAAGGATCATCAGCCGACATTATTAAACAAGCAATGCTAGATATTCAGGCCTGGATAAATCGTGAGAATAATGATGTCAAGATGATTATGCAGGTACACGATGAACTGGTCTTTGAGATGCAGACCAATAAGGCAAAAGAGTATGCTGAAAATATACGTTCTATGATGTCAGATGCTGCAAAGCTAAGTGTCCCTTTAGTTGTTGATGTGGGTATTGGAGATAGTTGGCAAGAGGCACATTAGAGAGCAAATTTATAATTTTATTTATCAATCATAAAAACATTTTACTTTTCAAATTTGAATACAATATTTGGCTAATAATGGGGTATCGAGTTAAACTAAAATGTCAACTACATAGTTTAATAAATCAGTAGTGAATTAATAATGAAAGAACAGTTACAAGATTTACTTATTAAAAGTCTTAGCGACCTAATCGATCAAGGTCAGCTCAGTGATCTGCCTTCAAAGATTCGGATAGACCATACTAAAGATAAAACTCATGGTGATTATGCAACGAATATTGCATTGGTGTTGGCAAAGCAAACCAAGAGTGACCCGAAAAAATTAGCGCAGTCCATTGTTGATCAATTAGGAGAATCTGAACTTATTAAAAAAACAGAAATCGCTGGACCGGGATTTATTAATTTTTTCCTTTCTGATGAATCGAGCAGTGCTGTGATTAATGACATTATTGATAGTGGAGACAGTTATGGTATATCGACTATTGGTTCAGGAAAAAGTGTGCTCTTGGAATTTGTTTCAGCCAATCCGACAGGACCACTTCATGTAGGTCATGGCCGAGGAGCTGCTTATGGAGCTACAATTTCTAATCTCCTAAGGGCTGTTGGTTTTAAGGTTGACAATGAGTATTATGTCAATGATGCAGGCAGGCAGATGGATATTCTGACTGTGAGTATTTTTTTCCGGTATTTGACTTTATCTGGAGAGAAACTTAGGTTTCCTGATAACGGCTATCAAGGCAACTATATCAAAGATATCGCTGAAAGCGTCTTTAAAAAATATGGAGATAGATGGCGAAAGAGTTCATCAGAAGTCTATAAAGATGTTTGCAAAGATAGTCAACAGGGAGGTGATAAAGAATCTCATATTGATGAACTGATTGTTAGATCAAGGCAGCTGCTGGGTGAAGGTTATGTAGCCATCTTTCGTATTGGTATCGATATCATTCTCGATGGTATTAAAAGTGATTTAGCTGAGTTTGGTGTTAATTTTGAGAAATGGTTTTTAGAGCAGTCTTTGATTGATAATGGTTTAGCTAAGATTAGTGTTGATAAATTACAGAAGTCCGGTCATATCTATTCAAAGGATGGAGCGCTTTGGTTCAATACAACGGAATATGGAGATGTGAAGGACCGTGTCGTTGTTCGCGATAATGGTATCCATACTTATTTTGCTTCAGATATTGCTTATCATCTCGAGAAATTTGAACGCGGCTATGACAAGATAATTAATATTTGGGGTGCTGATCATCACGGTTATATCGCTCGAGTTAAGGCCTCCATTGCTGCACTTAACCATGATCCTAATAAATTAGAAATTCTGCTGGTTCAGTTTGCTAACTTGTATCGTGGAGGCAAGAAGTTACAAATGTCAACTCGTAGCGGTTCTTTTGTGACCTTAGAAGAACTGCGTAATGAAGTAGGTAATGATGCTGCTCGTTTTTTCTATATTCTTAGAAAATCAGAACAGCACATGGACTTTGATCTAGATTTAGCCAAATCTAAAACTAATGAAAATCCAGTTTTTTATATCCAGTATGCGCACGCTCGTATTTGCTCTGTTTTTAGGCAAGCTGCAGACAAAGGCATTGAATTTGAGAGTCAAACAGCTGACCTGTCATTGCTTACAGAGGATAGTGAAAAGGCTCTTTTAAAAGAACTTAGTCGTTATAAAAGTGTCATTGAATCCTCAGCCTTACAATATGAACCTCACCAGTTAGCTTATTATTTACGTGAATTGGCAGCCCATTTCCATAGCTATTACAATGCCTGTCCTTTCTTGCTTGATGATAAAAAGCTTTCTCAAGCAAGACTGTCACTCATTTCTGCAACCAAACAAGTGTTTGTAAATGGATTGAATATTTTAGGGGTGGGCGCACCAGAGTCAATGTGAATGATCAATCTCAAAGAGATCAGGCTTTAGATATAAGCGATTCTTTTATTGTACAAGCGCCAGCGGGTTCTGGCAAAACAGAACTACTTACTCAGCGTTATCTAAAATTGCTCAGCATTGCTGATGAGCCTGAAACTATATTAGCAATAACTTTTACCAATAAGGCAGTAGATGAACTTAAACACAGAGTGGTAAGTTCATTGACGCAAGCAAAATCAATTCCACCCAAAGAAGCCCACAAACTGAAGACCTATAAACTAGCTAATCAGGTTTTAAAACAGTCTGAACTTCGAGAGTGGAATTTGCTCAATAATCCTTCACGGATAAAAATTAGCACCATTGATTCACTTTCGAGTTTGATTGTGTCGAAGTACCCATCATTAGAGCAACTAATACCACCCAGAATAATGAGTGATCGTTATGAGTACGAATACATGTATCAAATGGCAGCAGAAAAAACACTGATGTTGATAGAGGAAGACGAGTACAACGAGTCTATTGCTAGAGTTTTATTGTATTTGGATAATCATGTAGATAAGTTTTATCGGCTTTTGGTATATATGCTATCAAAACGAGAGCAATGGTTGCCTAGGTTGTATCTCAAAGGTGTGCTTGATGTTGATTTTTTGGAGCGAACTGCGCAACAAATTATTGTTGAGCATTTACAAGTTCTTAGAGAGATTGCATCGGAGTGTTTGAGTGTATATATTTTCACTTTGCTTAAAGCTAATACTCGACCTGAAGTTTCCAAAATTAACAAACTTCCTGGTGACAAGCTAAGTGACTTGTCTAATTGGCAAATAATTGCCGATCTATTGCTGGCAAAAAGTAGCGGAGAATGGCGAAAAAAAATAGATAAGTCACTTGGATTTACAGCAGAACTCAAAGAGCAAAAAAAATCTTTGATGGTAATTTTGAAAGAACTAGCTTCTGCAGATATTTTCAAAAAACAACTTCTTGAGTTAGATCAATTGCCAAATGCTCATCAAAATGAATCCACCATAAGCAATATCAACGATATCAGCCAAGTATTGAAACTAGGCGTTGCTCAATTAAGCTTGATATTTGAAGAACAAGGTGTTCAGGATTTTTCAGAAGTTGGAATGCAAGCAATTAAAGCACTAGATAGTCTTGAAGTAGTCAATGATATTGTTTTATTTTTAGATTATCAAATCAAACATCTTTTAATTGACGAGTTTCAGGATACTTCTTATGCACAATTAAGTCTTATTCAAAAGTTGCTTGAGAGCTGGCAAGAGGGTGACGGTAAAACAATATTTTTGGTAGGCGATCCAATGCAATCAATCTATCGATTTCGTGAATCCCAGGTAGGAATTTTTTTAAAAGTAATGAAAAATGGAATTGCAAATGTAAAGATAAATTCACTATTACTGAGTACTAACTTTAGATCGAATATGAGTATTGTTGAATCAAATAATACTTTTTTTTCTGATATTTTCCCCAATGTGGATAACCTAATACAGGGTGCTATTCATTTTTCTAAGTCCACCTCAGCTTCCAAAGATATGCCTCAGGATGCGGTTAAGTTCTATCCCTTTAGTTATGGCCAAAATAAACAAGAGGCTGAACAAGTGAGCACCATTATCAGTAAAGCACTGCAACAGGATCCAACTCAAGAGATTGCAGTGTTAGTGAAGTCGAGAACTCATTTGCAAGACATCATTGTCTCACTTCAGTCTCATGAAATTAATTTTGAAGCTGTAAAAACAGAACCTTTAAGGTCTGATTTGTTTACCCGAGATTTAATAAGTCTAACTCGTGCCCTAATAAGTTTAGGAGATAAATTGGCCTGGCTATCAATTCTTCGCTCCCCTTGGTGTGGCTTAAAACTAAATGAATTATTGATTCTTAGTCGCTCTGATGAGATGACAATTTTTCACCAACTAAATGACGATGCTGTTTTAAAAGAGTTTACTGAGGATGGTATGAAACGAGCAAAACACCTGTATCAAGCAATTTCAGAGGCAGTCTTCAATGAAGGACGCTTCTCTTTTGTTGAGCGTTTTCTTTATGCTCTAAATCAGTTGAATCCAGACCAAGAAATGAACCAACTGCAACGAAATATAAGGTCTCAGTTTACCTCTCTTATAAATGAATGTGAGAGCAACGAAAATCTTAATATTGATACCCTAGAGTTAATGCTTCAGGACTTATACGCACCTTCTCAGTCTGCCTCTGTGAAGCTTATGACTATCCATCAGGCTAAAGGATTAGAGTTTGATATAGTTATTCTTCCTGGGTTAGGGAAAACGGGGAAAAGCAACCCATCATCATTGATTCAAATACAAGAATTTTCGAACCACAATATATTATTAGCGCCTATCAAGTCAGCCTATGATAGAGAGGAAAGCAAGACATATCTTTATTTGAAATATATTGAAAAACAACAAAGTCATTTCGAGATGATGCGCTTATTATATGTAGCGATGAGTCGTGCAAAAGAAAAACTATATTTACTGGGGAGTGTTAATAAATCAGGCAAAGTGTCAAGTAATACATTGCTTGGTTTTTTGAGTCATTTTTATCAAGAATCAATTGATAACTTGGAAAATTTTACTGAAGAAAATATCAAACAATTAGTTGCACCTAAAATGATTCGTTACACAGAGCTCCCGACTCTTTCTGAAAGGGAAACTCAACATATTAATGAACCGAAAAATTTATCCAGAAATATTGATTTAATTTATCAAAGTGCGTTGGGTACTATTGTTCATTATTTTTTAGAACATAGTTTGTTTGAACCCTCAGAAAAAAGTGTTGAGATAAAGTTACTTGAGTTTGGTTTGCCAAAAAAACTCCTTCACACATATACCAAACAAGTTTGTCAGCTACTTCAGAATACTAAGCAAGATAAAGTGTTTGATTGGTTATTTCAGTACAGAGAGTCTACTCAAGTTGAAGCCGAATATAGTGATAACTCAAAAAATATTATTATTGACAGACTATTTATTGAGAATGGCGTGCTGTGGATTATTGACTTCAAAACAGCTTCACCAACAAAAGACGAATCTATTGATACGTTTATTGAGCGTCAAAAACATTCTCATCGAGAGCAACTCATAGAGTATCAAGAAATTCTCCAGAAAGTCTTCAAGTTGCCTACAAAGTTAGCCTTATACTGTCCCGCCATTAATCAATTGATTCATCTATAAATTTATTTTAAGTACATAAATTACTGGACAAAATATAGAATTACACCTATGATGATTTCCAATTTATTATAGTATTTATAGGTATGAGTAAGCCCAGTGAACTGATTGGTTGGAATGACTATAGCTATAGTTATGGCGACAGGGAGATTAGAACCATTAATCCGTCTATACAAAGTGGTTCTACGGTTTTGTTTGAAAGCTATGAGGATATGCAGTTGATTGAGAAGGGCCAGTACCCTGGTGTCACTTATGGGACAGGCGGATTATCTACTCAGAAGAGCTTTGAAGAGGCTATGTGCAAGCTTGAAAATGGTCATATTTCACGTGCATTTCCTTCAGGTATTAATGCAATTATATGTACATTAATGGCGTTTACTCAGAGTGGTGATGAGGTGCTACTTACTGACAATGTCTACGGACCCACTGCGATATTCTGCCATAAAGTTCTTGCTAAATACAACATTAAAATTACACATATAGAGTCGAATATTGGTTCTGAAATTAGTCAATATATCAATGACAATACTAAACTGATTTTTTTAGAGTCTCCAGGTTCCAATACTTTTGAAATTCAAGATATTCCTGCAATTGTAAAAATAGCAAAAAGAGCAGACATTCCTACAGTCATTGATAATACTTGGGCTACGCCATTATTTTTAAAACCTTTGGATCTTGGAGTGGACATCTCGATTCACTCAGCTACGAAATATATTTGCGGCTATTCTGATGTTTTAATAGGCTGCGTAACCGTAAATAAGAAGTATTCAAAAGAGTTTGATGAGTACTTACATGCAGTTGAAAGTTATACGAACTCGCATGACTGTTACCTAGCTTTGAGAGGATTAAGAACACTCCAAGTTCGTCTCAGTGCTCATCAAAATTCTGCATTTGAGATTGCCAGATGGTTAGAAACAGAAGACATTGTTGACTGCGTAATTCATCCGGGTCTAGAATCACATCCTCAGCACAATCTCTGGAAGAGAGATTATTCTGGTGCATCTGGACTCTTTGCATTTACATTTAAAGAAAAATATTCAGATAAACAAATTGCGTTATTTATAAATTCACTCGAGATGTTTGGGCTTGGTTATAGTTGGGGTGGTTTTAAAAGTCTTGTAACAGCAAGACAGTATAAACGTGATGGTAAATGGGTACATGATGGTAAGCATCTTATTCGACTCAATATAGGTCACGAGGATACAAAGGACTTAATTTCTGATATAAAAAGTAGTTTTAGTACACTAAATTAAACTATTTCACTCTTTTGTCGTTAAGAACAGTTACGCGCTGCATATGACGAATATTAGGTAAATAATCAACAACAGCGTAGTGTTGTGTAATTCGATTGTCCCAGATGGCAACAGAATTGTTGCGCCAACGAAACCTGACTTGGAATTCTGGTTTATTAATGTGTTGGTACAAGAATTGCAGTATATGGTCACTTTTTCCTTGACTTTCATTAACTATATTGCGTGTAAATGACTGGTTAACATTTAAATATTTCAAGCCAGAAACCGGGTGTGTCTCGATAACTTTGTGGACTGCAGAGCCGACATTTTTAAGTGCATTATTAACAGAATCAATGCCCCCATCTCTATAAAAATCATTCCTAAATGTTCCCATGTCATTGATAGCTTCCAAGTTCTCCAAGTGCTGCTTCCAGCCATCTGGCAAATTATCATAAGCAGTACTCATGCTCGCCCAAAGAGTGTCACCACCAACGTCAGGAATTTTTATACCGTGCAAAATACTGGCAAATGGAGGGTTAGCCTTGAAGGTAAGATCCTTGTGCCAGTCATTAGTATCTGGAATGATATCTTCATCATTCTTAAGTAAAACAATATTTTCATAACCATCAACATGAGGATAGACAGGATGAGAGGGTTCCGGTTCGCCAAAACTTTTTGCTAGTTTTAGATGGCTTTTGGGCGACAAATCTTGGTCTCGAAAAAAAACAACTTGGTGTTTAATCAGTGCCTTGTATATCTGATTACATATATCATCGTTTAGGTCTTTGTTAAGCGATACTCCAGAAATCTCTGCCCCGATGGCAGGTGTAATTGCTTCGATTTTCAAAATTCACTTCCCAACCAAAAAATCAATACTTTATAAGAAAATCTATTAAAAAGCAATGATTTTTTATGATTCTTTTTTGTCATAATTTAGCCACCATAAAAGAAGTAACAACTGAAACGTTAATAACGGGACAACAGACAAAATCGTTACTTCCCAACTATAGTTGAACACAAACCAGCCCGCTGAAAGAGCTGCAAAAGCTTGAAAACCAAAAATTAGAAAATCGTTAGCTGATTGAACTTTAAACTTTTCATTTTCATTATAAGAACGAGGGAGTAAATGAGTTCCTCCAATAAACAAAAAATTCCAACCCAGCCCAAGGAGCATCAAAGACCACCAGTAACTATTTAAAGAGTGGCTGAGGTATGCAATGGTAACAGAGATAAAGAAAAAAATAACGCCAAGAATCATCATTCGAGAAAGCCCCAAATACTTAACAATCATTACTGTAAATAGTGACGGTAGAAACATCGCAATGACATGACTTTGAATAACAAATTTAGTATGCTCAAGTGGAAAGCCATCCATCACATGCATGCTCACTGGGGTTGCTGTCATGACAAAACTCATAACAACATAACCTGTAGTTGCAGCACAAACAGCAACGACGAAAGAGCCTTGCTTAATAATTTCAATCAAGGGACGTTTTGATTTGTCCACTTGTTCATGAAATTTTTCAGTTGGTTGAAAAAAACAAAGCAACACAAAGGCAGCAACGAAGAGCAAGGCAAGCAAAACCAATGAGCCTACAAAATCGACCTCAAACCAATCTTTTCCTAAGGTAGCAACTTCAGGTCCAAGATAGGCTGATAGCAGACCCCCAAAAAGAACTATAGCTATAGCTGTAGTTCTTTGTTCTTCTTGAACGCTTTCAATTGCTGCAAATCTAAACTGATACATCGTTGCAGCCGTAGCACCTAACAAAAAACTTGACAGACAAAAAAGAAGAAAAGATCCAGTATTAATAGCATAGATACCTAGGCCTATTGTGGCAATTGTGTAGAGACATACACTCAAAAAAATTCTTTTGCGACCAAAAAGAGACATTAGCCGATTGACTGGTAGAATAGTGAGTGCAGTGCCTACTACAATTATCGCAACTGGAAGAGTTGAAAGATTTTCTAAGTGAGTAAGTGAGTTACCGATAATCCCGCCAACAAAGACCATAAATACGGCAACTGACATAAAAAACGCGGAACTTATCGCTAATAGCCAGACATTTTTTGGGAGTTGAAGCATTAAATAAGGTTTTCTTCTATTGGGACGGAATTATTGCTTTTTCTTTCTTTTCCAATTATCAATCGTTTTTTGCTTTTTTCGGCTTAATGTCAGTTTTTCACTAGGAGCGTCTTGGGTGATAGTTGAGCCAGCTCCAATAGTAGCATTTTTACCAACCGTTATTGGAGCAATTAATTGAGTATTAGATCCAATAAATGCACCATCTTCAATAATGGTTTGATGTTTATTTACACCATCATAATTGCAAGTTATAACACCTGCACTAATATTAACATCTTGACCTATTAAGCTGTCGCCAACATAGCTTAGATGTGGTACTTTAGATTTGTCACCAATTGTGGATTTTTTTACTTCAACAAAATTACCAATTTTGGCATGATTGCCCACCTTAGTTTCTGGGCGAATACGAGCAAAAGGGCCCACAGTTGAGTGGCTTCCAATTATAGAATTTTCAATAATAGAATTTGCCATAATTTCTGTATGATCACCGATTTTAGCGTTTTTTATTATACAATTAGGCGCAATTAGAACATTTTCACCTAATTCGTTTTCACCTTCAAAAACGACATTTATGTCTACTGAACAGTCCTTACCAAAGATTAAATTACCACGACAGTCGAAACGATTTGGATCTTTAATGGTTAACCCGTTAGACATCAAATCTTTTGCTTGCTTTTGCTGATAAATGCGTTCCGCTTCGGCCAATTGATTTTTATTGTTTATGCCCATAACTTCAGATACATTGTCGCACACTAATGATGAAATAGTAACATTATCTGAGACTGCATTTTCAACAATATCAGTGAGATAGAGTTCACCTTGTTTGTTATCGGGTTCCAGTTGGCTTATATATTTCTTCAAAAGAGAGCCCTTGATGGCCATAATGCCAGTATTTATTTCATTAATTTTTTGTTTGTCGTCATCTGCATCTTTGTGTTCAATAATAGCCTGGATTAGTTTATTTTTATCACGCACTATACGTCCATAACCACTTGGGTCATCTAGAATTACGCTTAAAAGTGAAAAGCCTGTTAACTGTGATTGGGCTATCAGTGATTTTATTGTATTTGTTGAAATGAGTGGCACGTCACCATAGAGGATGATGCAAGTCGATTTATCATTGATACCAGTTTTTACTTGTTGAACTGCATGCCCTGTCCCTAATTGTTTTTTTTGTACTACCCAATTTATAGAATGGCTGTTAATTGAATTCTTTACAAGTTCGGCATCATTACCAATCACAATATTGATTGAAGCAGATAAAGGATTAATTGCATCAACAACGTGTTGCAATAATGATTTGCCACCAATTTGGTGGAGTACTTTCGCTTTATTTGATTTCATTCGAGTGCCTTGGCCGGCAGCTAAGATGATGGCGTCAATCATATTTGTATGGGTTTATAGTACTTAACTAGAATTAATACTTATTTTAAGCGATAACTAGTTTTTTGTATAATATTACACTTTTAATAATTGTGTATTTTTCAACTTTGATTTATTAATAATTTGACTGTTTAATAGTAAAATTCGCATTAGATTATAAAAAGTGAATAATAAATATGGCCAGAGCCGATAATATTACAAGTTTATTTGGAAAGTCTCCTATAACTCCCCTTCAAAAGCACATGAAGCAAGTACATTCATGTCTTAAAGATTTTGCTGTTTTTGCCAAAGCTTCAAATGCTCAAGATTGGGAAACAGCAGAAACAATCCACATTTCGATTAATAATAAAGAGCAAAAAGCAGATAAACTGAAAAAGAAATTACGCATGAATTTGCCTAGCACTTTTATGATGCCTTTTTCGCGTAGAGATTTACTAGACGTTCTTCTAATTCAAGACTCAATTGCCAACATTACTAAAGACCTTGCCGGTTTAATGATGACGCGTCATATGGTTTTTCCTGAGGAAATTGCGGGTGACTTTATAAAGTTGGCTGGGCTTTGTATTAAAACTTCAGCTGCTGCTTTAATGGCAATCAATGAATTAGATGAATTATTAGAAACGGCATTTAGTAGTCGTGAACGGAAAATAGTTGACAAAATGATTAAAACGGTCAATGAACTCGAGCACGAGACTGATGACGCTCAAAACGATATTCGTAACAAACTATTCGCCCTAGAATCTGACTTACCTCCTGTTGATGTGATGTTTTACTATCGAGCCATCGAATGGCTAGGTGAAACTGCTGATGCGGCCCAAAAGGTGGGCTCGCGTTTCGAAGTCATGTTAACTAAATAGTTGCTGGAGACATAATATGGAAATTATTACCAATTATGGTGATTTATTAGTAATAATGGCAATTGTTTTTGGTGTATTCATGGCCTGGGGTATTGGTGCAAATGATGTCGCTAATGCAATGGGTACATCAGTAGGTTCTGGCGCTGTTACAATTAAACAAGCGATTATTATTGCGGTTATTTTTGAATTTGCAGGTGCAATTCTGGCTGGTGGAGAGGTGACTGATACAATTCGTAAAGGCATACTAGATGCAGCATTGTTTGCCAACGAACCACATTTATTGGTGTATGGTATGTTGGCATCTTTATTGGCTTCAGGCTCGTGGTTATTAATTGCTTCATCATTAGGTTGGCCAGTATCTACAACACACACTATTATTGGCGCGATTGTAGGTTTTGGTGCTGTTGGTGTTGGTGTTGATGCCGTTGAGTGGAATCAAGTTGTTAAAATTGTAATGAGTTGGATAGCGTCACCAGTGTTGGCTGGAATCATCGCCTTTACCTTGTTTAGGAGTCTTCAAAATTTAATTATTGATACTGATCATCCGTTCAATAATGCAAAAAAATATGTTCCTTATTATATGTTTTTGGTTGGCCTTGTAGTCTCCTTAGTAACTATATTTAAGGGACTTAAACATGTTGGTTTGAGTTTTGACGCAGTGACAAGTTATTTACTATCAATAGGATTTGGGGTACTCATAGCAGCTATTGGAACCTTTTTTATTCGTAATATCCATCTTGACCCTGATGAAAACAAAGACTTTTACTATGCTTCAATGGAGAGAATATTTAGTGTACTTATGATTATTACTGCGGCAGCAATGGCTTTTGCTCATGGTTCTAATGATGTTGCTAATGCCATCGGTCCGTTGGCAGCGATTTATAGTATTATTGATAGTGGAGGCATTATCGGTTCCAAGAGTGCACTGCCTTTATGGATATTATTTCTTGGTGGTGTTGGTATCGCTGTTGGTCTTATTACTTATGGTCATAAAGTTATTGCAACTATAGGCACTGGTATTACCCAGCTAACCCCATCTCGTGGTTTTGCTGCAACATTGGCTGCTGCTGCAACAGTTGTTATTGCCTCAAGCACTGGAATTCCAGTTTCAACAACACAAGTATTGGTTGGTGCAGTGCTGGGTGTTGGTCTTGCTCGAGGAATGGCTGCATTAGATACTCGAGTCATTAGTAGAATATTTTTATCATGGATTGTGACTCTACCTGCTGGCGCTTTCATGTCAATTTTATTCTTCTTTGCAATTAAGGGTGCCTTCGGGGCTTAAATTTCTCTTGTTAAGTAGGAGTTACTTATGACTTTAGCAGAAATACAAAAAAAACTCGAATCTACTATAGAACAATCTCAAGTAACCATGGAAGGTGATGGTTGCAACTGCTCTGCAGTTGTTGTTTCTCCAATATTTGAAGGATTATCACTTTTACAGAGACAAAGAATAGTACTTGCGGTGGTGAGTGAAGAAATCAAAAGTGGGGAGCTGCACGCGTTGAGTGTTAAAACATACACTCCAAATGAGAGATAGTATATAATTTCCCTTCTTTTTGTTTTTGATGATGAAACCAAATGCGCGGAAGGATAATTAAATGAAAAAATTTAAAATATTGTTATCATTA
>JYMV01035371.1_pt1 | contig 13254 bp, 9 predicted proteins | sample 338911 | NCBI WGS metagenome assembly JYMV01 (sample SAMN03354496, study PRJNA234377) | hydrothermal vent metagenome | biome: Deep sea; feature: Hydrothermal plumes at the Eastern Lau Spreading Center, Western Pacific Ocean; material: Seawater | place: Tonga | collected 2009 | depth 2000 m m | reverse complement strand
AAACGCCATCGAGCAGGGCGCCAATGTCATGCTCGGCGGTGGACGCCCGGCTCAGTTCAATCAGGGCTGGTTTGTCGAACCTACGGTGCTGTCTGAGTGTCGTCAGCAGATGGATATTTTCAATAACGAGAGCTTCGGCCCCGTAGCACCCATTTGCAAAGTAAAAAGTTTCGAGGAAGGCATTGAGTTCGCTAATGACTCTAGATTCGGATTGGGTGCCAATATCTATACGCGAGATTTAAGGGAAGCAATTCGGGCTACGGAACAACTCGAGGCCGGCATGGTCTGGGTCAACGCACCCCTGCTGGACAATGATGCTGGACCGTTTGGTGGCACGAAAATGTCGGGCCAGGGCCGTCAGCTCGGTCCAGAAGGCATCGATACTTTCCGTGAGACCAAGTTCGTTATGATCGATCCGGATTGCACAGATTCCCAGGATGGCTGGTGGTTTCCCTACAAAAATGAGGAAAGCTTTTCCGGATAAGTAACGTTTTATTGATAAATCACTCGATCCTGGCTTAAAAGCCAGTGCGGAACAGATTACCCATCTCCACTATCAATAAATGAATCCACCTGGCGAGCCAGGTTGCCGTAGCCGAACTCGTAATCGCACTGTTGCAAGTGAAGGGCCCCCGGTAGTTGGGGGCTTTCTTTATTCAGACTGTTTTAATCTCGATCTACTATGAAAACCCACTGCGTTTGCGCAAAGAGTATGATCTGTCCTTTTTGGAATTCAGTACCCAAGATGGAATACGAGTAAGCCAGAATCGACACCAATATGAGACCTGTGCACCCAAGCCTATAAATGCCCGCACTGCCCGACCGACGCTCTGAAAACATCGCCAAGATCGCCTGTACTGCTGCGGGTGCGATTTGGGGTCTTTATTGGATTCCCGTACGGGCCCTACACGATGCAGGAATTCAAGGGCTCTGGGCAACTGCAGTATTTTATTTTGTACCCTTTGTCCTGATGCTCCCAATCGGCTTGTTGCGCTGGCGGCAGATAATCTCTGCAGGTTGGATGATGCAAGGGATCGCTATCATTGGTGGCCTTTGCTTGGTTTTGTATTCGACCGCATTTCTCTATACGGATGTTATCCATGCAACCCTACTATATTACCTAACACCTATTTGGAGTGCTCTGCTCGCACGGGTGTGGTTAAAGGAAGCCATAACCAGGGACCGCACACTGGCCATTATTCTTGGGACAGTAGGACTGTTAATAGTCCTAAACCTAGATCAAGGTCTTCCAATACCCAGAAATTCTGGTGACTGGATGGCGCTCGTGTCAGGACTAATTTGGGCCCTATTCGCCAATGTAATGCGTCGTAGTGAATCTAGCTATGACACAGTAGATGTTCTTTTTTCTTGGTTCTTTTGGGCCACCATAATAGCGGTGACACTTGGACTGCTACAAATTCTTGACAGACCGGATCCCCCCAGTGCCGAGCAGATAATTACAGTTCTCCCGTGGTTAATCCCAGTGGTTCTCTTCCTGATTATCCCCGGGTTTTACGCCATTACCTGGGGTGTGCCTTTATTGAACCCGGGAACTGTAGGCGTTCTGTTTATGACGGAGATCAGCGTCGGAGCCATCAGCGCAGCACTCCTAACCAATGAGCCCTTTGGGGTTCGGGAAATCCTCGGCGTGATACTAATTACTGCGGCGGGTCTTACAGAAGTCGTTGTGCCTATGCTTGGCACACTATTTTCTAGCCGCAGTACACGAGTCGATCGAAACAGTTAACTCCTGTTCAATACCCCCGCTGCTTTTCGGCACCGGCATACAAAATCTCCGACAAACGCGCGTTGACTCTATCTCTAAACTCGACATTTGCAAGGTCCACTTCGCCCTTAGGCCTTGGTCCCTTAAAAAAATTACCGTAGTCATCACTTCCCCGGACCAACAATGCGTAGTCCTCACCGTGCACTTGGCGGGTACTAGGATGGGCAAAGGACTGAAGTGCAATCCCTATTCTCCGGGCAGCTGTTTTATTAGGACGCGATCCATGAATTGTTCGGGCATGGTGCAGGGACATCTGTCCCGGTTCGAGCTCTATGTCCAACGCACGTTCTTCATTGATATTCTCTATTTGCTGACCTCTTGTGAGGATGTTGTCTTCACCAAATGTGTCGATATGCTGCTGGATATCCAGCAGATGGCTACCCTGAATCATCCGTACACAACCATTTTCGCGAGTGCTCTCGGTCAGTGCAATCCAGGCTGTGAGGCTATCCTGTGGCTCGAGGCCCATATAGGTCGCGTCCTGGTGATAAGTCACATGGTGAAGACTGTTGGGTTCTTTAATAAACAAAACCGTATTCGTCAAAACAATGTCGGGACCGATCAGACACTCAACAGCGTCAAGTATCTCTTCTCGGTGTACTATTTCATCAAGACAGGCGAGTACGTAGTGAGCATTGTTACGCTTCTCTGGTCCGATTATCTGAGGAAAAGAGCTTTCCGCAGATTCCAGACGGCGTCGCAGTTCACTTGCAACAGACACTGGCATAACGGTGATCGGAGCAACCACTCCGTCTTTTTGATAACGAGAGATTTCGTCAACGGAAAGTTTGATGGCCATCTAACCCTCTTCACAAACTTTTAGAGGCAGGCAAATGTATGTCAAAGTCGAGATCAAGAACAAAAAATAGTCTATTCGACAGGATTAGAGAGTTCAATCAGGTTACCGTCGGGATCCCGAATGTAGATTGAACGAAGGCGTCCGGTTGCTCCCGTCCGCATCACTGGGCCTTCAATTATCTCGACCCCTAAGTGCACAAGCTCTTTCTGTAGAGACTCCACGCTCTCCGAGACAATAAAACAAAGGTCCGCAGAACCTGCGATCGATACTCTCGCCTTAGGTTCGTAATCCCAACCGGCAGGATGCAGATTGATCTTTTGATCTCCAAAATGGAGTGCTACACGACCTTCACCGAAGACTCGTTTTTCCATACCAAGGTAAGTCGCGTAAAACAGGGCGATAGCATCGATATCCGAAACGGGTAGTACGAAGTGATCCAGTTTTTCGAGTGTCATTGAATGTGTTGTGAGTATGTTTTAGTTGTGAATCTGACAAATGGGACAGTAGAAATACTTTTTTGTTTGTTTGTTTATCTGTCTGTTTGTTGCTATAAAACTAATTGATGTTGAAGTTGCCTGATGGATTGCATCTCGCTGCGAAGAAGAGAGAACTGATATCGTCATCTAGGTATCTCAGTCAAAATCCAGATTGCCTGCCCAGATGGGTGGTCGGTATTTCTGCCACTGGAAATGTTGCTCTAGTCGGGCCGCGACCTGGAGAATTAAATGATCTTCACAGCTGTGACCGGCCAACTGCACTGCACAGGGATGTTCCTCAGGATTGAGTTGAATTGGTAGCGACGCGGCGGGTTGACCGCTGACGTTGCAGATATAGGCAAAGGGTGCAAACGCGTGTCCCCTTTCGCCCCAGGTATCAAAATCAAAATTCTCGGTGCGGCTATCCATGTAGCCCACTGCAATCGGGTCGCTGCCAAGTGTCGGTGTTAAAACCAGGTCGAGCTCACTCATCGAATTCATTAATTTGATACTCGCTTGGTGCGCACCCTGACGTGCACGGTAGAGATCCATGGCACTCAATCCAGCAACGTGTTCGCGCAGGAAATGGGTTAGCGCTTCAAGTTCGTAATCCTCCGGTTCACGACCAACTTCGGCAATTCGGTTTTCGATTTCGTAGACGATGTCTACCATCCATAGGTCTTCCATCCAACTGCCCAAACCGAGATCCGACGGATAAGTGTATTCGCGAATTTCATGTCCCATATCTGCAAGTGCCGTGCTAACACGGTCTACCGCCTCTACCTGATTGCTGCCCACTGCGAGCCCATAGGGGGTAGACCTGGACACGCCGATACGTAGCTTCGGAATCTGTTGATAAAGGGCTTCCAGGTAGGATTCCACTCTGGGCCGTACCTGATACCGGCTCCCTCGTAGAGGACCGACCGAGCAATCCAGCGCTGCTGCACTGTCACGAACGGATCGTGTTAGCACATGATCAGAATTAAATCCGTTAGACAATTCCATGTAATTCGGACCGATGGGATTTAATCCGGTCGTGGGTTTCAATCCAAATACACCACAACAGGCCGATGGTATTCGAATTGAGCCGCCGAGATCGGTAGCGTGGGCTAGCGGGACCATGCCCGATGCGACCGCGGCTCCTGCACCGCCAGAACTGCCACCCGTTGTAACGGCCGTATTCCATGGATTCAGAGTTACTCCCCGAAATGTGGGTTCGCAGACGAAATCCTCGGCAAACTCCGGTGTATTGGTTTTTCCGAGAAAAACTAGTCCCGCTTGGCGCCAGCGCTTCACTAGCTCACTATCTTCTCTAGGGCTAGCTCCATCAAAAAACCGGCATGAGAAGGTGGTCGGCATATCATGGGTAAACTGATTGACATCTTTCAAATAGAAGGGAGCGCCGGACACAGGTGTGTCAGGCAGTTCGCCAGCTGCGAATGTTCGGGCGTTGTCATAGTTGGTTATGACTAGAGCGTTCAACTCAGCGTTCATACGTTTCGCTACTTCAATCGCTTTCTCAGTGACTTCTTGAGTGGAAACTTCACCCCGTCTTATCGCGCTGGATACACCTACAGCATCCAGATCGGCATAGTCGCTAAAGTTCATCGGCAGACTTGTTATTCAAAAAATTCGTTTGTATGGCATTTGGTGAGAACTCCACAAATCTAACACCGTGGTAACTCCTCGATTTAATGGTGCGCCCGGAGAGATTCGACCTCCCTACCTCGTGGTTCGTAGCCACACACTCGTTTTCGCATTTGCGCCGGTAATCATAGACTCAATTGTATATTGGTTGACCCAATCATTTTCCTCTTTGGGTCGTTTTCGACCCTTTTAGAATAGTTTGGACTATATTGAATGGGCCAACGGAAAGACAACAGTTGGTGTGTTGTCATAATACTGTTTCGTTGTTGAAGTGGACGAATGCCCTAATCTTTCTGAGACAGTCTGTAAGTCATTCTTTGATCCAGTCCGATCTAGTGATGAAACCTGATTGATTAGCTATTTATTACCGACTGTCCATGGCCTTGAGAATCATTGTTTGGTCAATTTCGCCAATGATCTCGTTTTCGTCGTCGACCACCGCGAGCGGCCCGTCACACTGCGTTGCGATATCGATTAGTGAATCCAGCTTGGCGTGTGCGTTGACGCGCTCGGTGCCGTCGGCAAGCACCGCATCGGAGGCAACGCGCATAACTTTACCAACGCTCAACACCTTGTAACGTGGCACGTCTTCGGTGAATTCTCGTACATAGCTGTCAACCGGATCGGTCACGATTTCCTCAGGGGTTCCGATTTGTACCACGACTCCGTCTTTCATGATCGCAATGCGATCACCCATTTTGATCGCTTCGAGAAAGTCGTGAGTGATGAACATCATGGTCTTTTGGACTTCGGCTTGGATGTTGAGTAATTCATCCTGCATTTCGCGGCGAATCAGCGGATCCAGCGCGCTGAAAGGCTCGTCGAACATCAGAATTTCGGGATCTACCGCCATTGCGCGCGCGAGTCCGACGCGCTGCTGCATACCGCCAGAAAGTTCGCGCGGGTAGTGATCTGCCCAACCGTGTAAGCCGACTTTTTCGAGTACTTCCATCGCTTTGGCCTTGCGTACCTTCTTGTCCATACCGCGAATTTCTAGGCCAAAGGAAATATTATCTATGACCTTGCGGTGCGGAAATAAACCAAAATGCTGGAACACCATACTCATGCGAAATCGGCGCAACTCGGTAAGCTGGGCTTTGTTATAAGTAATGATATTTTCGCCGTCGATAAATATTTCTCCGGCAGTTGGTTCGATCAGCCGTGAAATACAACGCACCAGGGTCGATTTACCGCTGCCCGAAAGACCCATAACGACAAAAGTCTCACCCTTTTTGATATCAAAGGAAACATCGTTGACGCCGATCACGTGTCCAGTCTGCGCCTGCACTTCAGCACGCGACAACGATCGGTCCAAATTGTCCAGTGTCCGGTTTGGATAGGTACCGAATATCTTCCAGACATTCTTGCAGATGATCTTAGGTGCTTCAGGCATGGTAATAGCGTTGAGTACCGTTTCTGGCGCTATCTTAGACCGAACTCAAGCGGGCTGTACACTGGCCCTGAATCATTGCAGGTGTAGGTCATCGACGATAAGCTAGTCGACACATCGATTCGGGGCGCAAGCTTGTGAGCACAGTCATCGAAGACCAGCGAGACTCTCTGTTACAAAAAATCTGGGAAGAACACCGTGGTTGGGTACTGACCTGCGCGGCGCTGGTGATATCGCTTGCGGTTTGGAAAGTCCACGGTACCGAAACCGTCTTCCCCAAAAGCTGGATCGAAGCCTTTCCTTTCGCCGACAAAGTCAACGAATTTGACAAATGGATTCGGCCCTTCATCCAACCCACAACCCGCGCAATAGGAGCTGGGGTTACCTGGTTTTACGAGTTGGTGGTCGATTGGCTGACCTTCACCCAGTGGCAGATTGTTTTCGTGATTTTGGTGCTGCCGGCCTTCGCTTACGGTGGGCTGCGGCTTGGACTGCTTGCGGTCTTCGCGGTTGGTTCCTGGCTGGTGCTCGATATGTGGGACGCGGCGATGGAAACGCTGAGCCTGATGTGCATCTCGATCGCAATTTCGGTCACGATTGGCGTACTCTTCGGCATCATGGCGTCGCAGAACGACCGTTTCGAGACGATCATCAAACCAATACTCGATACGATGCAGACCTTGCCGGCCTTCATATATCTGATACCTGCGTTCTACTTGTTTGGCCTGGGTGCGCCCGGCGCGATCCTCGCAACCGTGATTTACGCGCTGCCGCCGGTGGTACGCCTGACCAACCTTGGTATCCGCCAGGTACCCGCTGATATCGACGAGGCTGCGACCTCTTTCGGGGCAACAAAAATCCAGTCGCTTGTTAAGGTCAAGATCCAGATGGCAATGCCGGCGATCAAGCTCGGCATTAACCAAACTGTAATGATGGCCTTGGCCCTCGTGGTATTAGCGACATTTATCGCCGCGCCTGGACTCGGAGATATCGTGTTCCGGGGTATGCAGCGACTCAACGTTGGCAAGGCGCTCGAGGGCGGAGTTGCGATCGTATTGATGGCGATCGTGCTCGATCGCGTCACCTATGCGATGGGGCAGGTCGAGCGAACAAGCGGAAGCCGGCACGATCATGTTTTTCGCCTTTTCCCGCAGGGACTCGAGCAGGTCAAACCTATCCTTTATATCGAGTACGGTATCGACTGGGTCTGGCGTCAGATTGCCCATGCAGGGAACTTGGTAACCTTGGTGATTGCAACCGGCACTTGCAAGCTCACGACGATCTACGATTCGGAAAACTCGGTCAAACTGCGGGAAATCTTGCTCGCCCACAGTTTTCTGATCGCGAGCATCGTGCTAATCGCGGTCATGATGCTGCTCGACACCCATACCGATATTTTCGGCAAGTTCCCGCGCACATGGGAGTACCGTTTCCGCACACCGGTCAACCAGTTCATGGACGTGCTCGTCACCAACGAAGCGTTCTATGCGATCACCACGTGGATCAAAGAAAGTCTCTATTTCGGCCTGATCAATCCGTTGAACACATTCTTGAAAGGATTACCATGGTGGTACACCTCCCTGATATTTACCTGTGTCGCTTTCCTGATCAGCGGTCGTGGGCTGGCCATCGCAACGGCTATTGGATTCCTGTTCATCGGCGCCACCGACCTGTGGATCTTAGGCATGACTACGCTGACGACCGTCACGGTATCGGTGCTGATCTGTTTCATCGTCGGTGTGCCGCTCGGCATCTTGGCCGCCTATAACCGCACCGTCGATGCGTTACTCAAACCGGTGCTTGATACGATGCAGACCATGCCGGTATTCGTTTACCTGGTACCGGTCATCATGTTGTTCGGCGGTGGACAGATTCCCGCAGTGATTGCGACAGTCATCTATGCGCTACCCCCACTGGTGCGTTGCACGACGCTGGGCATCCGCGAATTGCCCGAGGAGATCAACGAAGTATCCAGCTCGTTTGGCGCGTCGACGACCCAAACCTTGACTAAGGTCAAGATCCCTATGGCGATCCCCGCGATCACGGTCGGCATCAATCAGGGCATAATGATGGCGCTGGCGATGGAAGTGATAACACCGTTGATCGGTGGCAAAGGGCTGGGGCTGGATGTATTCACGGGTATGAATACCGCCAGCTTCGGACTTTCTTTGCAAGCGGGGATAGGGATCGTGATGCTTGCCATCATCCTCGATAGAATCTCGCAAGCTTGGACTAAATCCCAACGTGAAGCCATGGGATTGACCTAAGTTTTTACACGATCAAAATACCGTAATAAATGTGTTAGCATTACTATGAAGTGCCTTAATAGTTGAAGTAAATATTGTTAAAAATAGGAGGAGTAACATGTCGTCAAAACTAAAGGCCATACTGGCTTTTGCAGTACTAACCATGAGCCTCGGCACCCTATCCTCAGCCCAGGCGGGTAAGCTTCTAACCGTGCCCGATCAGGACTGGACCGGTGCTATCGTTACCGAACGAACCATACAATACGTACTCGAAAACGAAATGGGCTACAAATTCAAAAGGCCTACTATGCCTGGCGGTCCTGGGGTCTGGGAAGCCATGCGCGCGGGTGACATTGATTACATTTCCGAGGTGTGGCCGTCCTATAACCCGATCAGATTTGAAATCCTCGAGGAATACGGTGGCGATGGGTCGCTGAAAATCATCGCGGATACCGGAATCATCGGAGCCAGTGGCTATTGGGTGCCGCGTTACGTTATCGAAGGCGATTCATCACGCGGCATATCAGCCTCGGCGCCGGATCTGAAATCATATAAGGATTTGAACAAGTATAAGCATGTGTTCAAGAGTCTTGAATCCGGCGACAGAGGTACTTTGATTGGTTGCCCGTCAGTGGCGTGGCTGTGCGAAGACCAGAAGCGCCTCGATTTGCTCGGCGTCGATTTTTACGCACAGTTAATGGGCTCTGAAACCTCCCACTGGGCAGAATTGATGGCAAAGCACAAGCGTGGCGAACCATTTCTTACCTATGCCTGGTCGCCGCACTGGATATTCGCTGCCCTCGATCTGGTCGCGATCGAGTTGCCCGAGTACGATGAAGCGAAGTGGCCCGCGACCAACTGGGCGCCGGACATTTGCTTCAAGATGGGGAGCCCAAAATTTATCGAGGACCATCCCGACGTGGTGAAAGTACTGGAAAATCACCGCCTCACCAACCACCAGCAGGCAGTCATGATCTACGAAATTGACGTTAATAAGCGCGACGTCGACGAAGTGGTTGCCGAATGGATGGAAGCCAACGAGTCTGTATGGCGCTCGTGGTTACCGTAAAAGATACCAAGCTAGGATCAATTCAGGCTCCTGCGGGAGCCTGAATTTTTTCGGGTCAGTCATTCTTTAATTTCAATTTTCCGACCCAGATAGGGATGTCGGTATTTGTGCCACTGGAAATATTGCTCCAGTCGAGCAGCGACCTAGAGAATCAAGTGGTTTTGACAGCTGCAACCGGCAAACTGCACCGCGCAGGGATGTTCCCCGCGATTCCGTTATATCGGATAGCAAGATTCCGGCAACCAATCTCTAACTTCCAGACTAATTGCGAGCAAATCTGATGATTGTTGATGATCTATCTCCCGAAGCAGTTAATTTTCTTGAGGCCTTTCCGACAGATGACACACCAATTGACTTCTCACGTATTGAAGAGATCAGAGCAGAAACAATAAGTAATTTCGCGCCCGCGGCGGAGCGGGCAATTGAGCGTCATGCTATTGCCAGAGAGGATATCGAAGTTGCGAGTATTTCTTGCGAACATATACGCTCCACGCGAACTCAGACTTCTACCGGAACGCTGCTTTACCTATTCGGTGGTGGATTCATTGTAGGTAATCCGTATTGTGATTTACCCATCATTGGAGCGTTGGCAGAGCTTTGCCACGTCGATGTGATAGCACCAAAATATAGCCTTGCGCCAGAACATCCGGCACCAGCTGCTATCAATGATTGCATGAACGTCTATCGGGAAGTTGCCCAATCTACAGTAGGCCGCTTGCTGCTTGCCGGTGAGTCGGCAGGTGGCAACTTGGCTTTGCTCGTAGCACAGTCAGCCGTGAACGAAAATATTCGAGTTCCTGATGCTATGGGATTACTCTCGCCGGCTGCGGATTTACGAGCAAACAGCAACTTATTTGAACCTACCTACACGCTGGACCCAACTCTAAGCCAGGTAATCATGACTGACGTATTAGCGGCCTATTTACCTGGCATGGACCCTAAAGACCCTCTTTTATCACCAATCTTTGGCGATATGGGAGGACTTCCTCCGACGATAATTACTACCGGCACACGCGATCTGCTTTTAGCTATGTGTCTTAGAACCGCACGTGCAATGCATCGGGCTAATGTTGATGTTGATACTCGCGTTTGGAATGGATTTTGGCATGTGTTCGAGTTTTACGATGATTATCCCGAGTCAGCCGAATCGTTATCCGAAATAGCAACTTTTCTGAATAGCAGATCGCAAGTCGTTGATTTATTGGTGGACCGTGCAGGGATCGAACCTACGACTACCTGAGTAAAGGTCAGCTGCATAAAAGTGCGTTGCAAACGGATATTGGAGCGCACTCGCAACTTCCTCCCAATCATTTTTGTTTTCGATGCTTTGTTTCAGTTATCAACCTGATGATAGGAGAGCGGATCTACCATTGTTGGTTTCTTACGCTAAAGCTTTTGCGTCGTTGCAGTTGATGCATGAGTCACCACCAAATACCAAGATTCAATTGTAGAGGACGATACAACGTACTTCGATGCTCTGACGGTCCGGAGATTCTGGCGGGATGGTGAGATCCTTGAAAGAGGTATGAAAACTGAAAGTGCATGGTGCTTGGTCACTACCAACACTGGAATCTGCGCGAGCACCGCCAGATCGTGCTAACTCACCGATCGAATCCCACTGCTTAATCAGTAATGCTTCATCCCGAGTCATTGCCGGGTAGTACCACCAACTGTGCTGTGCAGCGTGTTTTGCGAAATAGTTTTCACCGACCCTATCGTGATAGTGGATCTCGAATACAACTAGATCCTCAGGATTCACGGTTTGTCCATCACAAAGAGCAAGTTGATGGTTCGCAACAGGTTCATGGGCTATGTTCCGCCAAACATTTATGATTGCAAACCGACCATTACCAGCAAGCACATGATCAACCATGTCGGGTTTGAGGAGAGATGTACGCTCACCAATTGTTGAGCGCAGTGTGTCGTTAATGCCGGGCGGATTTGCCAGGTCCCTTAGACGCTGCGGTCCACTGGTGAGCGTATAGTCGCCATGTACAGTACGCGCGGGCCCCTGAATTTGTTGGCCACCAGTGATACGTTTCCTGTTTTTCTTTCCAGCCGCAGATCGGATATTGTGGTCGAAGGCAAATACGTGGTGTGCGCCAGTCTCCTCCCGAACGATCTCGGCACACTCACCGTAGTATTCTTGAACGATCTGTTGGTTGTCGTAGAAGTCTAGATCGGGCTGTGAAAGTGGCCGAGCAAGTAATTCAAATCCGTGGACTTGAATTGTACGACGTTGATCGTTCTCTAAAAGACGTGCATTTCGAATCCTAACTTCCCGTTCTTCCCTCGATGGACCTTTGTATCCATTATCGCTACCGTCGCCATCTCGACGAATCAACACCTCACCATTTCGGTAAAGCGAAGATTTAGCAGATGCCGCTTGGTAGCTGACCGTGCCGGTCGTAGCTGTGATTTCTGATGATGGTACAGGCACAGATCTTAGCTTTTTCTATTGGTGGTTTTCATTTCAATGTTTGTCCTGGCCGTGTCGTTCCCGCGCAAGAAACCAATTATTGAATGGCCAACGGTTCTATGAGTAAAGTTTTGCGGCTCTATTCTAGCCAAGACCAGACAATCAAAAGCCGGAATCCCCCAAAATATATTATTTTGTTGGAGATTCCGGCTTATATGCCTGGCAGTGTCCTACTTTCGCACGGGGAAACCCCGCACTATCATCGGCGCTAAGCGTTTTCACTTCTGAGTTCGAAATGGATTCAGGTGGTTCCCACTCGCTATGGCCGCCAGGCAAACTGGCTGGTGGGCCACAGTAATGACCCACCAAATCGGGTAGTGATATAACGAAACTGCGTATACCGCTTATCAATCTTCTTGGGTGTTATATGATCAAGCCTCACGGGCAATTAGTACGGGTTAGCTTAATGCATTGCTGCACTTCCACACCCCGCCTATCAACGTCGTAGTCTACGACGACCCTACAGGGACCTCGAAGGTCCAGAGAAACCTAATCTTGAGGGGGGCTTCCCGCTTAGATGCTTTCAGCGGTTATCCCGTCCGTACATAGCTACCCAGCAATGCCATTGGCATGACAACTGGAACACCAGAGGTACGTCCACTCCGGTCCTCTCGTACTAGGAGCAGCTCCTCTCAAGTTTCTAACGCCCACACCAGATAGGGACCAAACTGTCTCACGACGTTCTAAACCCAGCTCGCGTACCACTTTAAATGGCGAACAGCCATACCCTTGGGACCGGCTACAGCCCCAGGATGTGATGAGCCGACATCGAGGTGCCAAACACCCCCGTCGATGTGAACTCTTGGGGGGTATCAGCCTGTTATCCCCGGCGTACCTTTTATCCGTTGAGCGATGGCCCTTCCATACAGAACCACCGGATCACTAAGACCTGGTTTCCCACCTGCTCGACGTGTCAGTCTCGCAGTCAAGCACTCTTATGCCTTTGCACTAACCGCGCGATTTCCGACCGCGCTTAGAGTACCTTAGCGCTCCTCCGTTACTCTTTGGGAGGAGACCGCCCCAGTCAAACTACCCACCACACACTGTCCCGGACCCGGATAACGGGTCTCGGTTAGGGCACCAAACATATCAGGGTGGTATTTCAAGGTTGGCTCCACCAGAACTGGCGTCCTGGCTTCAAAGCCTCCCACCTATCCTACACAAATAGGTTCAAAGTCCAGTGTGAAGCTGTAGTAAAGGTGCACGGGGTCTTTCCGTCTTGGTGCGGGTACACTGCATCTTCACAGCAATTTCGATTTCACTGAGTCCCGGGTGGAGACAGTGTGGCCATCGTTACGCCATTCGTGCAGGTCGGAACTTACCCGACAAGGAATTTCGCTACCTTAGGACCGTTATAGTTAC
>JYMV01045348.1_pt1 | contig 13258 bp, 14 predicted proteins | sample 338911 | NCBI WGS metagenome assembly JYMV01 (sample SAMN03354496, study PRJNA234377) | hydrothermal vent metagenome | biome: Deep sea; feature: Hydrothermal plumes at the Eastern Lau Spreading Center, Western Pacific Ocean; material: Seawater | place: Tonga | collected 2009 | depth 2000 m m | reverse complement strand
AGTTCAGTAGTCATTTTGTCTGCATTGGTTATGAAATAAGGAGAGAGATATCCTCTATCAAACTGCATACCTTCAACAACATCTAATTCAGAAGTGAGTCCTTTTGCTTCCTCTACAGTAATCACACCCTCGTTTCCTACTTTTTGCATCGCTTTTGAAATCATGTCTCCAATTTCTTTTTCTCCATTTGCAGAAATAGTTCCGACTTGGGCAACCTCATCATTAGTCTTAACTTTTTTTGAAGACGATTTTATTTTTTCAATAACATGTGCAACTGCATTATCAAGTCCCCTTCTAACATCCATTGGGTTCATTCCAGCGGTAACATATTTAATTCCTTCTTTAACTATCTCTTGTGCTAAAATAGTAGCAGTGGTAGTACCATCTCCCGCCTCATCGTTTGTTTTGTTCGCAACTTCCTTAACCATTTGAGCACCCATATTCTCAAATTTATCTTGAAGTTCAATTTCTTTAGCAACAGTAACACCATCTTTTGTTGAACGTGGAGCACCATAAGATTTGTCTAAAACTACATTTCTTCCTTTAGGACCCAAAGTCACTCTAACTACATTTGCAAGGGTATCTACCCCTTTTAACATTGCAGTTCTTGCTTCTGTGTCAAATTTTATAGTTTTTGCCATTTTATTTTTTTCCTTTCAAAATTCCCATAATGTCAGACTCTTTCATTATACTGTATTCTTTCCCGTCGATTTTTACTTCAGTGCCTGACCATTTGCCAAAAAGAACTAAATCTCCTACTTTAACATCCATTGGTATAATCTTTCCGTCTTCCGTTCTGGCGCCTGACCCAACAGCTACAACTTTTCCTTCTTGAGGTTTTTCTTTCGCTGTATCTGGTATAATTATTCCACCAGAAGTTTTTTCCTCACTATCTAAAACTTCAATTAAAACACGGTCGTGTAAAGGTCTCAATTTCATATTAAAATTTCTCCTAATTTTTTTAATGGTCACTGATATAGGTATTCGATTCTATAATTTCAAGTCTCTTTTACAAAATTGAGAAATTATAACAAAAATTCACTTAAATGGTGTATTTTTCAAGCTTCTTGAGCTAATCATCTATTATCATGAGATCGAAATTAATTAAAGGACTGAGCCAAATTCAAAGCAAATATGATGCTTTTCTTATAGATTTATGGGGAGTGATGCATAATGGGATTCAGCTTTATCCAAGCGCAATAGATGTTTTGAAAAATTTGAATAATTTTAATAAAAGGTTTGTACTAATATCTAACGCTCCAAGACCTTCAAAAAGTGTTGAAAAATATTTACTAAATTTGAAAATGGATAAAGTTTTTCTTAAAAATGTTTTCACCTCTGGTGAGGTGGCACTGCAAACTTTAAAAAAAAATGTTTATGGAAAAAAATTTTATCATCTGGGACCACAAAGAGACGAAGATTTAATAGCAGGATTTGAAAAAAATAAAGCAAGTTTAGAAAAATGTGATTTTATCCTATGCACTGGCCTTTTTGAAAATGAAGAAATTTCATTAGATTATTATAAAAATTTATTAAGAAAATATACAAAATTAAAGATGATTTGCACGAATCCAGATTTAATAGTACGCCGCGGTTCTCGAAGTGAATACTGCGCAGGTACATTGGCTTTAACTTTTGAGGAATTAGGCGGAAAAGTAGTTTACTTTGGAAAACCTTACCCAGAAATTTATAATTTTTGTATAAAAAAGAATGAAACTATACTTGTCATTGGAGATAATATTCGGACAGATATCAGAGGAGCAAATAATATGAAGTTTGACTCACTGCTTGTCACTGACGGAATTCATAAAGATGAATTTATCAATTTACCAATTGAAGATTATGATAAAATTTTGGAGAAATACAAAACCAAAACAAATTATTATCAAGAAAGGTTGACCTGGTAAGATATGAAAATTTTTAATAGTCTTACTATTTCAAAAAAATACAAAGGCTCCGCAATAGCAATAGGTAACTTTGATGGAGTGCATAGAGGGCACCAAAAAGTTTTTAAACAGGCTAAAAAATTTGCAAAGAAAAATAAAATTAGATTTGGTATTTTGACTTTTACCCCGTTGCCTGTAATGTTTTTTAATAAAAAAGATAGTAATTACAGATTAACATCTGAAGATCAAAAATTTAATATCCTCAAAAAATATGAAGTTGATTTTTTAGTAAATATCAAATTTAATAAAACTTTTTCAAAAATAAGTGCAAAAAAATTTATTAAAAATATTCTTTATAAGAAAATAAACCCTAAGCTAATTTTTGTGAGTAATAATTTCAAATTTGGAAATAAAAGAAAAGGTAATGTTAACTTACTTAAAAAATTTAGCAAAAAATATGATTATAAATTACTAAAAATTAATCCATTTAGAGACCAAGGAAAAATAATATCGTCTACAGGAATACGAAAATGCTTGCAAACTGGTAATCTTGATTTAGCTAACAAATTGTTATCGAGAACCTGGTTTATTGATGGTCGCGTCAAAAAAGGAAAAAAATTAGGTAGAAAATTGGGATATCGTACGTGCAATATTCACATTAAAAACTATATATTACCAAAGACAGGAACTTATGCTGTTAAAGTTTTGATTGAAAATAAAAAGAAAATATATAACGGTGTTGCTTATCTAGGATCTCGTCCTACATTTGGAGGTAAAAAAATTTTTCTTGAAATAAATATATTTGATATTAAAAAAAATCTGTATAAAAAAAAGTTAAGGATATTTTTTTTAAAATTTATACGAAGAGACCAAAAATTTAACAATTCGAGAAAATTAATAAGGCAAATGAATAAAGATGTAATTTTTGCAAAAAAAAGTTTAAAAACAAAGTTAGTATTATGAGCAAGGAAAGTATTAATTTACCCAAAACTTCATTTTCAATGAAGGCAAATTTACCTAACAAAGAACCCGAAATTTTGAAAGCTTGGGAAAAATTAAATTTGTATAAAAGACTTAGAGAATCAAGAAAAGGTAAGGAGAAGTTTGTATTACATGATGGTCCGCCATATGCAAATGGCCATATTCATATGGGCACGGCTCTAAATAAAATTCTTAAAGACATGGTTACAAAATTTCATCAAATGGACGGAAAAGATTCAGTTTATGTTCCTGGCTGGGATTGTCATGGCTTACCAATAGAGTGGAAAATTGAAGAACAATATAAAAAAAATAAAAAAAATAAAGATAAGATTCCAATAAAAAACTTTAGATCAGAATGCAGAGAATTTGCTGGCAAATGGATTGATATCCATATTAAAGAATTTAGTAGGCTAGGAGTAAAAGGTGACTGGAAAAATTATTATTCCACAATGAGTTATGACGCTGAAGCGCAAATTGTGAGAGAATTGGGTAAATTTTTATTAGATGGAAGTTTATACAAGGGATTTAAGCCTGTTCTTTGGTCGACCGTCGAAAAAACAGCATTAGCGGACGCTGAAGTAGAGTACAAAGATCATACCTCCAATACAATTTATGCTTCTTTTAAAATAAAAAAAACAGAAAAAGATTTTTTAAAAGATGGCCATATTATAATCTGGACTACTACTCCTTGGACGATACCTGCAAATCGAGCCTTAGTTTATGGTAGCAAAATCAAATACTCAGTTATTAAAATTGGCAAAGATACTAAATATTTTCAAAATAAAAAAATTATAATTGCAACTAAACTAATAAAAATAGTCTCTGAAGAATGTAATTTTAAAGATTTTAAAGTTTTAAAAGAATTTAATGGAAATGATTTTAAAAATACTATTTGCCAACATCCGTTTTTAAATTTGGGTTATGAATATGATGTACCAATGCTGCAGGGAGATTTTGTAACTCTTGAACAAGGAACAGGAGTTGTTCATGCAGCCCCTAGTCATGGCCCAGACGATTTTAACTTATGTTTAAAACATGGACTAAAAGCTCCTGACACTATGAATGACGCTGGGATATATTCTAACGCAATACCTTTTTTTTCAGGAATGCATATTTTTAAAGCGGATCCCGTTGTCATTGATAAACTTTCTGAATGTAAAAGTTTATTAGGAAATAGTAAACTTCAACATAGCTTTCCTCATTCATGGAGATCAAAAGCTCCTTTGGTTTATAGAGCTACACCTCAGTGGTTCATTTCTATGGAGAAAAATAATTTGAGAAAAAAAGCACTCAAAGCAATAGATGATACCGTATTTTATCCAGCTAGAGGGAAGGAAAGAATTAGATCAATGATAGAAACTAGACCAGATTGGTGTATTTCTAGACAAAGGGTATGGGGAGTTCCTCTTCCCATTTTCGTATCAAAAAAAACCGAGGAACCTTTAAGAGACCCCGAAGTAATAGAAAATATTGCTAAAATATATGAAAAAGAAGGGGCTGATTGTTGGTTTGATAGCGATCCACAAAAATTTTTAGGAAAAAAATATAGAAAAGAGGATTATATTCAATCAACTGATATTTGTGAAGTTTGGTTTGATAGTGGTTCTACTCATAGTTTTGTTTTAGAAAAAAGAAAAGATTTAACCTGGCCTGCATCAATGTATTTAGAGGGTTCTGATCAACATAGAGGATGGTTTCATTCATCTTTATTGGAATCATGCGGAACTAGAGGCAGAGCTCCTTTTAACATCATTCTTTCACATGGTTTTGTAGTAGATGGAAAGGGTTTGAAAATGTCCAAGTCCACAGGAAATATCATTGCACCAGAAGATATACTTAAAAAATATGGTGCTGATATTCTAAGAGCTTGGGTGGCCGCATCAGATTATGCGGAAGATTTAAGAATAGATTATTCTATTTTGGAACAACATGCTGAATCTTATAGAAAAATTAGAAACACATTTAGATTTTTATTAGGTAATTTAAGGGATCAAAAAATTAATTTTGATCCTAATTCAAAAGAAATTGATAAGTGGTATGAGCTTGAACGTTTTATGTTACATCAAATTTTTATTCTTAATAAAAAATTTAGAGAATACTTTAAAGAATATAACTTTCATAAACTTTATAGAGAATTACTGAATTTCTGCTCACTCGATTTGTCGGCATTTTATTTTGATATTAGAAAAGATATTCTCTATTGTGATGAAATAAAATCTCCTCAACGACAAATATGTATTAATTTATTAGGTTTAGTTTTGGATATGTTATTAAAATGGTTTGCGCCAATACTATCCTTTACAACAGAAGAAATTTTTCAAATTATTAATCAAGGAAAAAATTCAAGCATCCATTTAGAAACTTTTCCAAATATCCCATCGAAATGGAAAAATGAAAATTTATTTCAAAAGTGGAACAAACTTAAAATAATTAGAAATGTCGCTAATGCTGCAATTGAAACTAAAAGATCAAGCAAAGAAATTGGATCAAGCTTGGAGGCTGATGTTCAAATTTATCTAGGTAAAGAATATTTAAACCTTGTTAAAGACGTCAATTTATCTGAATATTTTATTACGTCAAAAGCCAGTGCGAGACCAATAATTAACGATGACAAACTTTTCAAATTAGATGAAGTGGATAATATAAAAGTTTTAGTTACAAAAGCTAAAGGAAAAAAATGCCCCAGATGTTGGAAGATTTTAGAAAACTCTTGTCAGAGAAATAATTGTGGCTTAAAAAATTAATTTTTAATGAAAAAAATAATAATTATTTTTACCATATTTTTTTTTGATAGAATAACTAAAATTTATTTAATAAACCTACAAGCAAATGGGACTGATATTGATCTCTACATATATTCGTTTCTAAATTTTTATTTAGTATGGAACACTGGTATTGGATTTGGTTTGGCTTCAATGGAAGCAAATATTTATTATCATGTTCTGACGGCAATAATAGTGATTGTTAATATTGGTCTTATATTTTTTCTTATAAAATCTAAGAGTATTTATGCTTACTTAATTGCACTAATAATAGGTGGTTCCCTTGGAAATTTATTTGATAGAATATACTATTATGCTGTTCCTGATTTTATAGACTTGCACTTGGGTAATTATCACTGGTTTATATTTAACGTTGCTGATATTTTTATAACAGTAGGTATAATTGGACTTATATTAGTTGAATTGTTAAAAAAAGAAAAAATTTCTGAGAATGCTTAAAAAAATAACATATATAATAATACTAACTTTTTTTGTCACATCTTGTGGTGATACAGCCAGTTCAATAAAACGAGGATTAACTGGCGCTAAGAAGACTTCAGGTGATGAATTTTTAATACAGAAAAAAGATCCTCTTATTTTACCTCCAGATTATGAAAATTTACCGATCCCGAATGAAGAGACTGTTACTGAAGAAATTTCAACTTTTGAAAAAAATTTGGGAACTTTGATTGAAGATAATTCATCTAGATCAAGCTCTGTCGAAGATTCCATATTAAAAAAGATTCGATCAAAATAAATGTTGAAAAAAGATAATTTTTTTAAAAATTATTTTATTAATTTAAGCAAATATAATAAAAATTTGAAAAAAACTAAAAAGGTTTTTAGTTCTTTTATAGTGGATTTAAAAAATAATCAAATTCCTTTACTCAAATCCTATGAAAAAAATTATGAATTTGATTTTTCAGCGACAACTGTTAAAAAATTTTCTAAATATAGAAATATTGTTGTCATTGGTATGGGAGGGTCAATTTTAGGAACAAAAAGTATTTATTCGTTTTTGAAAAAAAGAATTAAAAAAGAAGTATTCTTTTTTGATAATTTAGATTTAAATTTAAGCTTAAAGTATAAAAAAATAAAAAACTTAAAAAATTCTTGTTTTATTATAGTTTCTAAATCAGGCGATACCCTTGAAACAATAACAAATTTAGGAGCAATATTTTCAGAAAATTTATTAAAAAATAAATTAATTATTATTACGGAGATAACTGATAATGCTTTAATGGCTATAGCAAATAAATATAATGCTGAAATCATTGAACACAAAAAATTTATAGGCGGCCGTTATTCAGTATTATCGGAAACAGGAATGTTTCCAGCGGCATTAATGGGTCTGAATTTGATGAAATTTAAAAACTTAAAAAGGTTAATCAATAACAAAAATTTTATCTCATCTTTAATTCAAAATGTAGCAAGTATTCACACATTGAATTCAAAAAAGATTAATAATTCGGTTATTTTGAATTACGATTCTAGCTTAAACGATCTAGGATATTGGTATCAACAACTAGTCGCTGAAAGCTTAGGAAAACAAGGCAAAGGAATTAATCCGATATTATCATTTGGCCCAAAGGATCATCATAGTCTTTTGCAACTTTATTTGGACGGACCCAAAGATAAATTTTTCACTTTTTTTAACTCATCAAAAAGAGAAAATAAACTCAAAGTTGCACGAGATATTATTCCAAATAACATGGGATTTTTAATAAATAAAAATTTGGAATTTATTATTAATGCGCAATGCAACGCGACGAAAAATATTTTTAAATTAAAAAAAATTCCATTCAGGCAAATTACCTTTACCAAAAAAAATGAAGATGAATTAGGAGAAATTTTCACTTTTTTCGTTTTAGAAACAATTCTCCTGTCACGTTTAATGAATATAAATCCATTTGACCAGCCTGCTGTAGAACAAGTTAAAATTGAAACAAAAAGATTTTTAAGATAAAAGTTTTCCGAAAATTATTTTTGATATTCCATATACTCTTTCGTCTACTATTTTAAAATAATTTGGCAATTTTACTTTAGTAGTCTTATTTCTGTGTAAAATTATAATTCCATTTTTATTCAGTAAATTTTTATTAAAAATTAATTCAATTAATTTTTCTACATTCATGTCTTTGAAAGGCGGATCACAAAAAATAAGGTCAAATTTTGATTCAAAAATATTTTGTTTTTTAATTAACTCGAAAATATCATTAAAAAATATTTTTATTTTATTTTTTACTTTTAATTTTTCGATATTTTTTTTTAAAATCTCAACTGCATCCTTTCTCTTCTCAATAAAATAAACACTTTTAGCTTGTCTTGACAAGCATTCTAATCCAAATGATCCTGTTCCTGCGTATAAATCTAAAACATTTGAATGTTTCAATTGTAATAAAATTTTGTTTGAGTGAGTCAACAAATTAAAAATACTTTCTCTAGCCAGATCCTTAAGTGGTCTAGTGTTTTTATCTTTAGGCATATGTAGAGTAGATCCTTTTAGCTTGCCCGCTATAATTCTCATAATTATTTATTATTTATTACTCTCCAGCCAATATCTTTTCTAAAAAAGCCATCAGGCCAATTTATTTTATCTATATTGGCTAAAGATTTATTCCTTGCTTCAGTTAAACTTTCTGATAATGAGGTTATATTTAATACTCTTCCGCCACTAGAATAAGTTTTATTATTCTTTTCATAAGTACCAGCGTGAAATATCTGATTATTTTTATCCGTTAAAACATTTGGTAAATTTTTGATTTCACTGTCTTTAATATAATTAGAGGGATAACCCTTGGCGCATAAAACAATAGTGATAGAACTTTTTTTAGTCCATTCAATTTTTAAATTATTTATTTTATTTCTGGTTGCGTGATCTATAATTTCGAATAAGTCTGTTTCCAATCTCATCATAAGAACCTGACATTCTGGATCACCCATTCTAATATTATATTCAATTAAGTAAGGTTCACCATTGTTAATCATTAAACCCGCATATAAGAAACCTTTATACGAGTGACCTAAGTTTTTCATGGCTTTGAGGGTAGGTTCTATAATTTTTTTTTTAATTTTTTCTTCAAGTTTACCTGTAAGTAAAGGTGCGGGAGAGTAGGCGCCCATTCCTCCAGTATTTGGACCCGCGTCTCCTTCTCCAACTCTTTTATGATCTTGAGCTGAACCAAAAAAAAGGTAGGAATTTTCATCAACGATTGCAAAATAACTTAACTCTTCTCCCTCTAGAAATTCTTCTAAAACTACACTATTTGAAGATTTAAATTTACCTTCTAAAATTTCTTTTGTATTTTTTAAAGCCTCTTCTACGGATGTACATATCGACACTCCTTTGCCAGCTGCCAAACCATCAGCTTTTACAACTATTGGGACTCCATTTTTTTTAATAAAACTAGAAGCTTCATCAATATTATTAAAAACTTCAAAATTTGCTGTTGGGATATTATTTTTTTTACATAAGTTTTTCATAAAAGCTTTTGAACCTTCTAATTGTGATGCAAACTTATCAGGGCCAAATACTCTAACTTTTTTTTTACTTAAATAATCAACCAGTCCTTCAACCAAAGGCTGCTCAGGACCGACAACAACTATATCGATGTTTTGTCTTTTTATTATTTGATAAAGAGCTTTAAAATTTGAAATATCTTCTTTTATATTTTCTGCTATTTTTTGAGTACCAGCATTACCGGGTATACAGATTAATTTTTTAATTTTAAGTGACTGTTTTAGTTTGTAACAAATTGCGTGTTCACGTCCACCACTTCCTATGACTGCTAAATTCATATATTATAGATACACTAATAATTAAATATACATGAGCGGAAATAAAGCAAAACTCAAATTTAATCCAAATAATTTTGAAATTATCGAACAGGGCGAATATGTTGTTTGTGCAGTTTCGGGAAAAAATATCCCTCTTAGTCAATTAGTGTATTGGAATGTTGAACTACAAGAGGCTTATTTCTCACCAAGAGAGGCTCAGCAAAGATATGAAGAATTAAACAAAAAATGAGAATTTTAATTAGTTTAGTTCTTTTATTAATTACAACCTCAAGTTTTGCAGTTACCTTTGAGGGTAAGTTTATTCAAGGTTCATTTATTCTTGGGAAAACTGAATCTGGTTCCGAAGTTTTCGTTGATAAAAAAAAAGTGAAAGTTACTTCCGATGGTTTTTTTGTTTTTGGATTAGGTCGAGATAGAAAATATGATGTTGTAATAACTTTAAATAAAGATGGCAATAAACAAAAAATCGTAAAAAAGGTTCAAAAGAGAAAATATAATATTCAAAGAATAGACGGGCTTGAAGAGAAAAAAGTAACTCCACCAGAAGAAGTTTATGAAAGAATTAAAAGAGAAAATAAATGGATAGGCGAGGCTAGAGCCATAGATAGCAATTTAACGTTTTTTACAAAAAAATTTATAGTGCCCATTGAACATGCCATCATCTCGGGAGTTTATGGAAGCCAAAGAATTTTAAATGGAAAACCTAAATGGCCGCACTACGGATTAGATTTTGCTGCTGATGAAGGAACAAAAATTAAAGCCATGTTAGATGGTACGGTAACTTTGGTAAAACCTGATTTGTTTTATACAGGCGGAACTTTAATATTTGATCATGGGCATGGTATTTCTACATTATATATGCATATGCAAAAAATATTAGTTAATAAGGGACAAAAGGTAAAACAAGGAGATGTTATTGGAACAGTTGGATCAACTGGAAGAGCAACGGGGGCGCACTTAGACGTAAGGCTTAATTGGTTTGAAATTCGGTTAGATCCGGCGACGGTATTAGATTTGAAAAATTAGTATAGAGAATAAATTTTATTAATTAATTTTTTAATTAATTTTTTTTCATTAATTTCAGAATATTTATTAATAAGTTTTTTTCTATGAGGTAAAGTTTTTTTATGCCAATTTACAGGTAAATTATTAACCGAATCTAATATTTTTTCAGAAAAGCGTTTAAGGTCTCCAGAATGAATTTCCTCAAAGATCGGTTTTCGCCAATATTCTTTACCACCTTCACCAGTGTAACCAATAACTTTATTGCCCGCGATTGCGGCCTCAAGAGGTGGCATGCCAAAACCTTCTAAATAAGAAAAAGATAAAAATATTTTTGATTTACTCAGCTTTGTCAAAAGTTCTTTTTCATGCAAATTACTTAAAGATTCGATTTTCCATTTTTTTGGTAATTTATTGAATAAAAGTAAAGAAAGAATATGAAAATGATCACCAAGTTTTCTTGGCATGAATGTTATTAAATTATCCTTTTTATCAGCTATTTTAAATTTTTTATGATCAAATGATAAATTAACTTTTAAAATTTTATTTTTTTGGTTTGGAAAAATTTTTTTGAGAAACCTGTGTGTGTCCTCAGATGGAGTGATAATGAATTCTGATCTTTTGTAAGATTCAAAAAGTTTTTTATGATCGTAAAATGAATTCATATGATAAACACCTTGTACAAAAATTGAATATTTAATTTTATTTTTAATCAAAAAATTATTTGCAAAATGGGCCCAAATTTCTGGAAGAATTACAAAATCTGTTTTAGCATTAAAATTCATATCATTTTTAATTTGAATTTTATGTTTTGTCCAAGACGGTGATGGCACAAAGGACTTCACCGCTTTCATTTCGTTGCCATGCCACCCATATTTTTTTGATGGTTTACTAAACATTCTTTTTTTTAAGGATAGCAAGATTTTAGATATTTTCGTTTTTTTTAAATGCAAAACATATGATGACATATTATCAATTTTAAATTTATTAATTAATTCGCTATGTTGATAAATTACTTTGGATCCTCCAGATGCATTTTTATGAGCTGGCGCTATATAAATAATATTTATTTTTTTCTTTTTCATCATCTTTTTCTTTTAAAAATGTTGCTATTGATTCCAGTCCAAACTTTTTGATACTTTTTATGGGCCAAGAAATTCATTATTTTTTTTTTATTAACAAATTGTGTTTCAACACAAATATATTTAGGTTTATATACTTTAAAGTCCAAAGATTTTAACACTTTATAATCATAACCTTGAACGTCTATGTTTAGGAAGTCAATTTCTTGATGTTTATATTTAGAATTTTGCAGAACACTATTAAGGGTTTTAGCCTCAATTTTTTTTTTTTCATATTTTCTATTTTTATTTATATAGTCATATTTCAAAAAAATTTTACTTGCAGTGGCTTGAGGGTCATTATCTTTTGAGGAATAGAAATCAATTTTTTCATTCTTGTCAGATATTGCAACATTATAATTTGCATCATAGGGTCTTGTAAAATTGAACAAATCAATTGAAAATTGATTAGCATCAATATTAATGCCTCTCCATCCATTTTGATATAAAATCATAGTATTGCTCTTTCTAATTGGGTGGTAAGCTCCCACGTCTACATAAAAACCTTTTTTTTTAAGATTTAATTTTTTTTTTAAAAATAAATCTTCACCTTCGTTAGAATAATATTTTCTTTTGATAAAATGCTTTTGTTTAAAATAAACGTTATGAATAATATGAAAAAATTTTAGAAAATTCATTTTTATAATTTATTTAGCAAAAAATAATATGAGTTTAAATATATTTTTCCTTAATTAGAGATATAACAAATTTACAGCTAGCGCATGCAAGATTATAATCTGGCGGCTGTTTCATCACATAAACATCTATAATATTAGTAATTCTATTTATTAATTCTTCATGGCATCTGCTACCTTTTAAATACAAAGTTTCAAACTTCATATTACAAGATCCATCTGAAATGTTGATGATTTCTTTTGGTTCAAAAAGATATAAACCTAATTCTTCAACATTAGAAAATTTTGGAGTTTTAGAGTTCGGATTTTGAAAAATTGTTGCATAACTTTCTAATTGAAATTTATAATTTTCAATTTTTGATGGATTAATATTAGTAGTTTTTAAATCTATAATTCCATATTTTTTTGGCCTGGTATTAAATTCAACAACCACGTCTGTTCTGCCACTAATTACAAACGATCTTCCTTTTTTATCTTTTAATGTTGATGAAGCAATAAATCCTTTGAGCTCAGTCATTATACGTCCATCTGGTAAAGTATTTGACATTATTTTTATAGATTGAGTAAGTAAAAATTTTTTTTGAATAAGATCAAACGCATTAAATATTGGAGGAAAAAAAGCATCAAGTTTGATACCTTTATAAGCTAACCATAAACATCTTTTACATTTTAAGGCATAATCAACCCCACTAGGAGCAACCTTAAAAATTTTTCCATTATCCATGTCTACTTCCACCTATTATGTGACCAAATCCATTGTGTTGGATTTTCAACTATCATTTTTTCAAGAATTTGATTAATTTTAAGTGTGATATTTTTTGTATCCTCTTCATCATTTCCCGTCTTTTCAATTTTGTATGGTTCATGAATAGTCATTTCAAAATTAGCACCTTCTTTTCTTTCCAAAGAAATTGGTACTAACTTACAGTTATATTTTAAAGCAAGCTGAGCCGGTATGGTTGTCGTATGGGCGGGTTTATTGAAAAAGAGAGTTCTAGGTCCTTCGCTTACACGCTGGTCTACCATTAAGGCAATGCTATAACCATCTTTAATTTTACTGATTATTTCTCTCA
>JYMV01021321.1_pt1 | contig 13258 bp, 14 predicted proteins | sample 338911 | NCBI WGS metagenome assembly JYMV01 (sample SAMN03354496, study PRJNA234377) | hydrothermal vent metagenome | biome: Deep sea; feature: Hydrothermal plumes at the Eastern Lau Spreading Center, Western Pacific Ocean; material: Seawater | place: Tonga | collected 2009 | depth 2000 m m | reverse complement strand
TCTACATAGTTTTTCCGTTTCAACCACCCAATAACTACCTTCTTTTCACCTTCATCCAGTGGTAAATCCTCAATTGAAGATTCTCCGAATTGATTGAGCAATTCCGCCTATCAGACAGGAAAGAGTCAGATTCCCAACGAAAAGTATAGGAATCTAGAAGAGCTAAGAAGCGAAATTCAAGTACTTGGTATAGGTGGGGAGGTTATAGATCAATTCATGGAGAACCAGAACCGGGATGAGGATGATAGGCACCGATACTCCGGCCTTTACGGTTTTGATTATGGTAATTTAGAGGGTTATGACATCATACTGAATACAAATAACAAAGAACCAGAAGAGGTCTTTGAAGAGGTACTAAAAGAGTTAGAATCGTTCGGCTTTCGAGCAGATTAATAAACTCCCTAGTGTAACGGTAAAAGTGGACTTATCATCGAACGAGATAAAAATTCTCAAAGCTTTGCAAGGAGGCGCTCTTTCTCCTTCAGAGGCCTCCTTAGCATCAGGCCTTGGTGAAAAGGAGACAATGTCTGCGGCATCCTGGCTCAGAAGTAAAGGCCTGGTGAAGATATCCGAGAAGTCTACAACATTCTATTTGACCAATAATGAAGGTCAGAAATATGCGGAGGAGGGTTTACCTGAGAGAAGAGCAGTGGAATGGCTTAACCAATTCGGAGAATCTCCAATTGAGGATTTACCACTGGATGAAGGCGAAAAGAAGGTAGTTGTTGGGTGGTTGAAACGGAAAAACTTTGTAGACTTGGAAAAGACGGAGGATGGCCTTAAATTAGTTCCAACAGGAAATCTCAATGAGACTCCAGATGAGCCTCTATTAGTCCTATTGAATAGACAGCCCATATCCGAGAAAAAGATTGACAAAGAGGGTTTGGCTTTACTAAAAGGGAGACAACTGTTAGAAACCAAGGAGGAAATCACTAGAAAGTTCACTTTAACCCCTGACGGTCAGAATTTCGATCTAAAGGGTATTGGCGACAATCTTATTGGAGAGTTGACTCCTGAGATGATACAATCCGGTGTTTGGAAAGACAAGGCCTTCCAGAGATATGGGCTGGATACCAATGTTGAACCCACAGACCACGCGACCCTTCATCCCCTGACACATTTCACAGAGGAAATTCGGTCCATATTTCTTCAAATGGGATTCACTGAAATCGAGGGTGATTATGTTGAATCTGCTTTTTGGAACATGGATGCACTATTCATTCCACAGGATCATCCAGCACGTGAATTGCAGGATACATTCTATCTGTCAGAGCCAGCTTCATTTGTTATAAACGATGAAGAGACCATGGATCGAGTAAAGGCTATTCATGAGGATGGTGGTGAAACAGAGTCAATTGGTTGGGGTAGTGACTGGAGCCGGGAGGTAGCTCAGCAGGCGCTTCTGAGAACCCATACAACGGTGGGCACGATTCGATATTTATCCGAACATTCGGAGCCTCCCATTCGTGTGTTCAGTGTAGGACGAGTCTTTCGTCGAGAGGCATTAGATGCAACGCATTTACCCGAATTCACACAAGTTGAGGGCATAATAGTGGAACCTGAAGCTAATTTTGGTATGTTAATAGGAGTTCTCAAAGAATTTTACCGCAGAATGGGATTCCCTGATGTTCGTGTTCGTCCAGCTTATTTTCCATACACTGAGCCATCCATGGAAGTTGAGGTCAAGTTTGGCGACAGTTGGCTTGAACTTGGAGGTTCGGGTATCTTCCGTCCTGAGGTCACTGCACCTTTTGGTATAGATTGTCCAGTCCTGGCATGGGGATTGGGCTTAGAAAGATTAGCCATGTTACGTCTTGGTATCAAGGATATTCGAATGCTCTACCAGAGCGACCTTCAGTGGCTCAAGGAAACAATTTAGGCTATACTTATGCTTACTCTTTTGATTAGGACATCATCACCATTTCGAACAAAGGTGACATAGGACTCTCCAGGGGTAATCCCTAATTCTTCCTCAACCCATTTAGGAAGATATATTCTTCTGTTGATATCGTATTTCTTAACATCAGTGACGGGCATATTCATATCTCCCTATTAGTCACACGCTCTAAAAGGGTTATGGGTGATTAGGGGTAAACAGCAGTGTTAATTTTATGTCTCCACTGCCATAAGTGTTTGATGTCATCAGCACGTATTACGGTAACTGGGGCTGCAGGACAGATATGTTACAGTTTACTCCCCAGAATAGCAGCTGGTGAAATGTTTGGCCCTGAAATGAAGGTTTCACTACAATTACTTGAGATTCCTCCTGCCCTGGATGCCTTGAAAGGCGTTGCAATGGAACTACAGGACTGTGCTTTTCCGCTCTTGGATGACGTGATGGTAACCTCGGATCCAGACGAAGCATTCAGCGGTTCGAATATCTGCCTTTTGATTGGAAGCAAACCTAGGGGGCCAGGTATGGAGCGTTCTGATTTGTTAAAGGACAACGGAAAAATATTTGTAGGTCAAGGAAAGTCAATCGCAGCCAATGCGGCAGACAATTGTCGCATTGTGGTCGTTGGTAATCCTTGCAATACCAATTGTATGATCGCGGCCTCACAATCTGACAGATTTGGTCCAGAACGTTTCACGGCCATGACTCGTCTCGATCAAAATCGAGCTGTTGCAATGCTTGCTGAAAAAGCAGGAACGGATGTTACAAAGGTGTCCCGAATGGCAATTTTTGGTAATCATAGTCCCACTATGTTTCCAGACTTTTCAAACGCATTGATATCGAACAACCCAGTAACAGAGGTAATTTCTGATCATGATTGGTTGAAGAACCAGTTCATTTCTGCAGTCGGAAAGAGAGGGGCAGCCATAATCAAGGCACGGGGTCTTTCAAGCGCTGCATCTGCGGCCAATGCATTGATTAATCACTGCCAAAGCTTGGATACAGTTGACGGTAAAATTCATTCAGTAGTGGTCCATAGTAAAGGGGAATACGGATTTACGGAAGGAGTATGGGCAGGAATGCCAGTCCGAACGGTTTCTCATGGAAATTATGAAATCGTTGAAGATTTCGAGCATGATGCGTTTGCTAAGGCAGCAATAGCCAAAACAAACACCGAACTTGTTTCGGAAAGAGAATTGGTATCCGATTTTCTCTAAACGGGCCCAGCTTCGGCGTAGTCACCAAAGCTTTCGTATTTCACAAAATTATCTTTGAATAGCTTAACTAATTCACCAGCTTTCTTATCGTAAGCATCTTTGTCATCCCAGGTATTTTTTGGATTTAGTATTCCACTTTCCACTCCAGATACAGAATCAGGAATCAGGACCTTGAAAATTGGATCGGGAACAAAGTTTACATCATCTAATTCTCCATTCAATATAGCAGACAGCATCCTTCTGGTGATAGGCAAGTCTATTCGTTTTCCAACACCATAAGCACCTCCACTCCATCCAGTGTTGACTAACCATGTCTGGGCCCTGTGTCTCTCTAGTTTCTTACCTAGAAGTTTAGCATAGGTTGCCGGGTATTGAGGCATGAATGGTGCTCCAAAACAGGTTGAAAAAGTAGCCACAGGTTCAGTGATTCCTCTTTCTGTACCGGCGACTTTTGCCGTGTATCCACTCAAAAAATGATACATGGCCATCTCAGCAGTCAACTTTGAAATTGGAGGAAGAACACCAAAAGCATCACAGGTTAGAAATATTACATTGCGTGGATGTCCTCCCTGCTCTGAGGGTTCTATGTTCTGAATATAATTGAGAGGATATGAGACTCTTGTATTTTCAGTGATGGATCCATCACTATAGTCAACGGTCCCATTTTTATCCGTAACGACGTTCTCAAGAAGAGCCCCTGGTCTAATAGCATTGTAAATATCAGGTTCTTTTTCAGGGTCAAGATTGATTGTCTTAGCATAACAACCACCCTCAAAATTGAAGATTCCTTCATCAGACCATCCGTGTTCATCATCACCAATCAATCTCCTATTAGGGTCTGTAGACAGAGTTGTCTTGCCCGTGCCACTAAGGCCAAAGAACAAGGCCGAATCCTCATTCTTTCCTATGTTTGCTGAACAATGCATAGGCATTACGCCTTTGAGAGGAAGGTAATAATTGAGGGCTGAAAAAACTGATTTTTTAATTTCCCCACCATATTCCGTTCCTCCTATTATGGCTATTTTCTTGTCAAGGTTTAGAACAATAAAGACTTTGGAGTTGAGCCCCAATTCCTTCCAAATCTCGACGTCTGTGGAATAGGCATTCAGGATTGTAAATTCAGGAACAAAACCTTCCAATTCTTCGGCGTTTGGTCTTATGAACATGTTGTGTGAAAAGTGTCCTTGCCATGCTTTCAGAGTAACCACTCTCAGTGAAAGTTGGTACCTTTTATCGGCCCCTGCAAACCCATCAAAAACAAAAAGTTCTTTTCCATTCATCTCGTTTTTGACAAGCTTTTCCAGCTCATCAAATGCTTCTTCACTAAGAGGTTGATTAATTTCACCCCAGTCAATCAAGTGTTCGTTTGACTTGCTCTTTACAATGAAACGGTCGTCTGGTGATCTTCCAGTATAGATTCCCGTATCAACAATCACGGTGTTGTTATCAGATAGTCTTCCTTCGCCTCTTTCAAGTTCTAGTATCTTCCATTCATCCTGTGTAAGATTACAATGTAAAGTGGATGGAATTATACCCATCTGCTCCATCTCACTGAACATAGCCGGTCGCACGCGAAACCGTATTTATAATTGAGGGATGGCATTTAGCGAGAATTTGATAAAGGGGCCTATTTTGTGAGACTTAACCCATTTCGCAACCCCGTGAGTTAAGGTATTTACTCCGTAACCGTTGGGGTAATAATGAACAAGTCGGAATTCGAGGACTCTCGTCGAGAGAAATCGGAAAACCATGGGCCGGTGGTCTAGGGGTTATGACGTCGCCCTTACAAGGCGAAGATCGGCGGTTCGATTCCGCCCCGGCCCACCATTCACGCCGTAAGCAGAAGATGTTAGGTCAAAATTTCCTGATAGATCAAAAGATTGCAGACAGGATTGTTGCTGAAGCATCGATTGAGGATGGTGAAAGGATATTAGAAATAGGGCCTGGGCGCGGTGTTCTAACTGAAAGATTGGTACCCTTAGGTAAATTATTAGCAGTTGAAAAGGACAAGTGGCTAGCAGTTGTTCTCAAGCAGAAATTTGCAGACCTGGCTGAAATAGTGGAAGACGACATTCTGAAATTTGATATTCCGGAGATTGATGTGATTGTAGCCAATCTGCCTTATTCTATTTCATCCCCAATTCTGTTTAGGTTATTCGATTTCGAATGGAACCGTGCCATTCTAATGTTTCAGGAAGAATTTGCCAATCGGCTTATCGCCAAACCCGGTTCCAAAACTTATGGCCGTCTATCAGTTATGGCCAATCACTATGCTAAAATAACAAAACTGTTCAAAGTTTCTAAGACAGCATTTCAGCCCCAACCCAAGGTGCATTCACAGGTGGTCCTATTGGTTCGCCATTCACCTGATTATGAATTATCAGATTTTGATAATTTCGAGAAAGTTGTAAAATCCATCTTCATGCATCGACGCAAAAAGATTCGAAATTGCTTGAAACTTACTTTTCCTAATCTAGAAGTAGAGGATTTGGAACATATGGACCAGAGGGCCGAGGTTTTGTCTCCCAAGCAGATAGCCAATTTATCCAATCGGATATTCGAAAGACTGTCAGAATAATTTCCTCAGAAGAAGCATGTCCATTAAACTGGCTTTAACCTTGAGGTTTCCTTTCATGTAGGCCTTAACGGGTGACATGGTCTTGGACATAAGCGCCTCAAGAATTTCAGAGGAGGCGGTAACAATCAAATCTGAGTTAGTATCGTCAGTTCTTTCAAAATCTTCAAGTTTAAGATTTTCGAGTTTGCTAACATAATTGTCGCCATCCAAGACGCAAATACAGATGGTTCTGGTCTTTCCCTCTATCATTTTAGCTGTACTAGGTTCATCTTTTATCTTAGAATTGAATTCCAAAACCTTGTTGTTTAGCAATTTGCTTATATCAGTCATTATCTTCACCGAATTCTTTCAGAGTCCTTACAGGACGTATTCTCTCTAAAGTTTTCCAACTTTTTCGAGTTCCCTTAGGCCACTTTCCCTTATCAGCATAGAAGCTCTCTAAAAACTTAATCGTTCTTTTGTCACTAGGATATCCGCTTCCAAAATCCCCAATTTTATCTTTAATTTTCTCAATTTCCATTTCCCTTGTTTCTTTGGCGATTATGGATGCCGCTGCAACTACTGGTATCTTTGCATCGGCTTTGTGCATGGATATAATGTCCGTATCATTCTGATTTGTCAGTCCCTTCTTGATTTCATTTCCGAACCTGTCCTCATTTACGTCGGCAGCGTCAACATAGGCTACCTTTGGGTTTAGTTTACTGATTAGTCTTTCAAAGGCTTCCCGGTTTAACTGGTTCAATTTATTTTCCCTTCTATATTCATCAACAATCTCTGGCTCAATGATTTCAACAGCATAGTGAAATTTATTCTTGATCAAATCGGCCAATTCTTTTCTTCTCTTTGGTGTTAATTGTTTAGAGTCTTTGAATCCCAGATTTTCAATATCTTTAGCGTTATCGACCTTGACCGCTGCAACAACCAATGGTCCTATTACTGGCCCTTTCCCAGCTTCATCGACCCCACAGATCATGTTTCAAGAGCTAGATGTGCCCAATTCCGGGCCATAAAATAGACGGCCGCCATTTCTGGTAATTCAACAACACTTTCAGGTTTTAATGTGGCAATCCCATCCCCCATCGTAACTGGGTGATTTACGATAGAACGGACCTTTACAGGCTCTTCTCCAAAAGCGATAGCCTCTTTCATAGGATCGAATGTTTCCAGTTTATTGGTGGTGATTACAGTTACTCTAAGACCTGAACCACCATGTAAAGACCCAGGTAAACGAATGAGGCGATGTATGTCTCCAGTTACAGGTTCATCAGGATAGATTGCAGTTTCTTTTAGGGCTATTCGGACTAACTTCTTTTTAGAAGCCTTAGAAAGTTTGTTGAAGAGTTTTTCATTATCTTTTTTTAGGTCTCCAGTATTGATTCTTATTCCTAACTGTTTAGTTATCTTTTTCAGTTCTTTGGGCTCATGCTCCCTGAGGTCATCCAGTATTTTGTGAATTTGTCTAGCAATGACCCCTCTCCAGCTTTTAGAATTTTTATCCGGTAATTTCTCCACACCTAGATTCTTTCTCTCCATACCTTTGCCCCTTACAGGTACTTTTATAGTATATCCAGCATCGTCTAAAATTCGGTTTGTATTCAGTCCTTTCCCGGTCATATAATCTGCTAATTCTCTTCTTGCTCCTGATGGTAATGTCAGAACTGCAGGGGTTCTTACATGGACGTGATAACCTCTTCCTCCACTAAAGGTAATCAATAAATCTTCCTCATTCAATCCAAAATCACCTAATAGCACATCGATAACCAGTCTGTGGGTTTGTTCTCTTATAAATTCCATAAGTCTTGAAAATGCTATTTTTCCTTTCTTCACATCCTCCATCTCAGGCAAGTGGTCAGCATCCAGATCAAATATCAGATCTGCACCTTGCCATTGTTTATCAATCATTGTGTTTTTACCCGGGTCCTCATAATAGGCAACTGAGTGATAGCAATGTGCTGGTGCCACTCTAGCTAAATAGTCACTAATTTCCTTTGTCGATTTAAATTTGACATGCCGATTCATAATTCCCCCCCTCCAACTGAGGAATCCCCACTCCCTTGATGTAAATCTAGGCGGTAGCACTATCTCGGCATCTTTGTAATAATCTTTGAATTTTTCTTTCAAAAAATCTTTAGTTTTAATCGGTTCGATATCTTTCAGTAGGCTCATCCAATTACCTTATGCCAAGACTTCTTGGCGCCCATAATTCCTTGACTTAACCATCCATTCCTAAGTTTTTGTCCAAATGTGTATTCCCATGGTCGGCGTGGCAACTTCTCCGAGAATCTTTGCAGTAATTCTCTCTGTTCAGCTTCGCCTCCTCCTCTTATCTCAATGTAAGTTACGCTACCAGAGCTGGGTTTCTCTTCCCAGATGTCTACTATAAGGTCCCCATCCCCGATTTCGTATCTATGAACTAATGCTGTCCTTTCTAGTGCAATCACCACAGCGACTCTGGTATACGAACGGTTAACATTTTTCCGTTTGTATTCATGCCCCATTTCATCCAGCAGTTTTCTAAAAATAGTAGCTGTAGACCTTGATTCAAAACAGACTGGTAACTTTACCAATGAATCTCACCACCAATCGCAGGATATCCCAGTTCAAATTTTTCCAAAGCACTGGGATGTATCTCGCCATAAGTCAAGGTGATGTCTTTCGTTTTGATTTGGGCACATCTTCCAGGTATGAAAGCAGGGTCTTTTCCTTCTGTAGTTTCACCGGAAATACCTAATCTATGTGCAATGCTTTCGGCTGTAGTTCTGGCCTTTGAGAAAGTACCCTTGCTTTCCAATTCAATCCATGCTAAAGACATTCGATTAGAGTGTTCTCTGACCACTTGCCCCACCTCAAATACTTTCTGTGGCAATTCTCGATGGCGATTGCTGCTTAGAAGCTCCAGAAGACTAGGCAAAATACTAGAACGCAGCATATGGTAATCCTCAGTAACGGGATTGGACACTTCAGCTTCATATTCACTCTCCCTTCCAGTATTCTCATGCAACATTTTCGTAGAGGTCAGGGTCAAGGTTACAACTTCTTGAAATCCAACACCCAACATGGTCTCTCTGCACTTACTTTCTAATGTTCGGGATTTGAGGCCTTCACCAAAGTGGGCTTTCTGGGGCAGATGTTCCGGTATCTCTTCGTATCCTATTCCAATTGCTACTTCTTCTAATAAATCGATAGGATGAAGTATATCAGCTCTGTAAGCAGGAACTTTGACATGCCATATATCATCTTTCAGGTCAGGTTCCATGGCGCATTTTCGGAATGCCTTGAATATGGCAAAATTCCCAGGATCAAAACCCAATAAACTAACTAAGTAGTCATTTTTGATCTTATGAATTTTGGGCTCCATTCTTGGCACAATTATTTTTTCAGAAGGGTATCTTATCTCTAATTGCTCAATTTCTCCACCACGTTCTACCAAGGCAGCAGCAACAATATTGAGGCAGGCCTCAACTGCTTCTTGCTCCAATCCAGTAACATCAATCAGTACTTCTTTAGTTTTCTTTGTAATGGTTGTCAATACCCCATTAATTATGGGTGGCAAGGAGGCGACTTCCCCATTCGCGTCAGTAATTAGGGGGTATTTTTTGAAATCCTCCAGTAGATGCGCGTATTCCATTCCTTTAGGATGTTCATTCAGGATCTCCTCAGGTGTCATTTCATAGTCTTTTTGGAGAGGTATGAAGGCTGGTTCATGTGGTGAGCAGGTGCCATAGTTGAATGGCGCTTTCAATTTGGATAGATCATGTATTCCAATAGATACCTTTTTTCTCTTTCGACCCAGAGTTACGTGCAACTTTTCCTGAAGTTCCATTAAGGATTTTATCGAGGTATCATCCAGTTTTACACCTCTTGCAATCCCACCCAGTACGAACGGTCGAATCTTGAGTACATCGGGTGAAACAACCATATGGGTTGACGCTGGCTTGGTATCGTACACCACCAATCCAAGTTTTTGCTCTGTGAATGCTCTCACAGCACGCGCCACACCTTCGGTTGACAGTAAATCAGGCCTATCTGGAAAGAATTCTATGGTGGCCTCATTCTTTCCAATTTCATCCGGATCAGCTCCAATTTCAGGAATGATTCTAGAAAAATCGGCGGAACTTATCGGACTCTTAAGCATCCGATTAAGGTCTTCAAGATCAATATTAATTACTGGCATCTTAGACCCTTATATAATGCCGTTATAAGCAAATATGTCGATAAGTTCAATCTAAGTTTACTTGTTACGCTTTCTTTCACGCTTTCGGCGGCGCATCTTTTTCTTACGCCACTTCCAACGTTGTTTTCCGGCTTTTTTCCAGACTCGGGAACTTCTCTTCATTATTGGGATGGGCGCACTCGCCTACTGTATATAAAATCAAACCTTCCCAACAAGTGAGTATCGGAAAGTTATTTGACAGAGCATCTAATCGCGTTAATATGGAATACCCTGAATTCCCCGATGACGCAGGTTACACTTCGATTCGCGATGTATTATCTGGTAAATCTGGGAAGTCTGTCAAAATCAGAGGATGGATCTATAGAACCCGTTCTTCCGGAAAGCTGGCCTTCGTTGTTGTGAGGGATTCTACAGGTGTAATTCAATGTACAGTCTCCAGAGACAAAGTGGCAGAGTCTGACTTCGACGGAGCTAGCAAGGCACTGATTGAATCATCTGTGATATTAGAAGGCGAACCGGTAAAGGATGATAGAGCTCCAGGTGGATGGGAAATTAGGGCGTCCAAGTTCGAGGTTTTCCATTTTGCTGAAACTTTCCCTATAACTAAGGACCAAAGTGACGAGCATCTACTGAACAATAGGCATCTATGGCTGCGCAGCAGGAATATGGTGTCTGCTCTTAAGATTCGCTCAACAGTCTTCAAAGCATTCAGAGACTACTGGACCAATCTGGATTTCACAGAGATACAGTCACCAAGCTTCACCACATCAGCCTGTGAAGGCGGTTCTACGCTTTTCAATGTGTCATATGATGATGAAAATGAGAAAAGCGGCCAAAAGTTCTATGCGCACTTAAGTCAATCCTGGCAATTATATGCAGAGGCTACGATGTTTGGCTTAGAGAACATATTCACTCTTGCCCCATCGTTCAGAGCTGAGAAGTCGCGTACTCGCCGTCATCTAACTGAATTCTGGCATGGTGAGGTCGAATCGGCCTGGCTTCATAACCATCAGATGATGGAACTGGAAGAAGGCATGATAGTGCACATTCTGGAAGAGGTATTGTCTTCTAACAGGGCTGAATTAGAAGTCCTTGGCAGGGACGCTTCAATTCTGGAGAATATCAAGGCACCTTTTGACAAGATGAAGTATGAAGATGTTCTGGGCAAGTTGAATTCCATGGGATTCGATCTAGGATGGGGCGATGATTTCGGATACAAGGAGGAGAAAGCCCTCACCCAAGAATTGAAATCTCCACTTTACATAACCAATTTTCCGAGAGAAAAGGGATTCTATCACAGACCTGATCCTAACGATCCCAAATCCCTAGTTTGCCATGATCTTTTGGCTCCAGAAGGATATGGTGAAATAATTGGAGGAGGCGAGAGAGTGTGGTCCCCAGATGAACTTATTGAGAGGATTAAGGAAGAGGGTTTAGAGCCAGAATCATATGGGTGGTATCTGGATATTCGTAAATTTGGTAGTGTTCCACATTCAGGTTTTGGATTGGGAATCGACAGAGTGGTCAGTTGGATATGTGGTTCCGAACACATCAAGCACGTAATTCCCTTCCCACGTACAATGCGAAGAACAACGCCTTAACTTACTCTTTCAATCTAGCTATTAAATCTGCTTTCTTTCCGGAGACAGTCATTCCTTTTTCCTTCAGAACTTTCTTCAATTGAACTACGGTCATTGAATCGTAGTCTGCCTTTCTTGGTTCATCATCTTCGGAATCAGGAATTCCATCACCATCTATGTCCCCTGTACCATCTTCTTCCATAGGTCCTTCGACTTTATCTTCGCTTGGACCAACCCCTCCAAATCTTTCCAGGGATCGTCCCGCTCTTCTACGTACATAAGGATCACTATCGGATAATCCCTCAACGAGAGCTTCTCTTGCATCATTTGATCCTGCAAACCTGCCAAGTCCTTTGGCTGCATGCCATCTCGTATATCGGTCCTCGTCCTTCATTCCATCTATGAGATAGGGCATAATGGAAAGTCTTCCGGTTCGCCCAATCGCATCCATGGCGGTTCTCCGTGCACAAAAATCACCGTTTTTTAGTCCATCATTGATTAGAGGTTCAAGGCCCATTTCGGTCATTTCTTGAAACAGTTCCAAGGCGGCTTTATTGACAAATGAGGCACTACCGCCTGCGTCAGATTTCCCGTATAGCTGAATCCATCTAACTAGTTCAGAGGATATCGCCCTTTCATGTAAAGGTAGCATTTCCCTAAGGGATTGTATGGCTTCATATCTGGTCATGAAACGTTCATTACCCAAATCTATAATCAAATCCTCTATCCTGCCAGACGTGCCACTGCTCGGTTCAGAATCTTCAGAATCACTTTCCATGATAATATGTCTATCACCTACTCACACTATTTAAACATGGTGCGTAAGCACCCTTATACTGTATGGTCACCAAGATAATATCACATCGAGGCCGCACTTCTAATGAAAGCCCAGACAATACATTACAATCAATAGGAGATGTAATTGACTTTAACATTGACATGGTGGAATTTGATGTCCGCCGTACTAGAGATGGCCAGATTGTCTGCTTTCACGATGCTGAAATTGGTGATAAACCACTCATGTCTCTGTCTTTTTCTGAGGTAACTGAAATGAATCCCTTGATTCCTACGCTGGAGCAAGTTCTCCGGTCAGCAAAGGGGAAGATCCAAGTGGATATAGATCTCAAGGAAACAGGATATGAGAATGAAGTTATCAATATTCTACTGGCCTATTTTGAATATGACGATTTCATAATGAAATCCTTTGACCGGCAAGTGATCAAAAGAATTAAAGAAATAGATAGTAGAGTCTATACCGGTTTACTGATGGGCGAAGAATGGACGATGTCCCAATTCGTCAATGTTCTGAAGGAGTCTTTTACGGGTTCGAGTATAATTGTTGATGGCGCCGATTTTCTTTCACCCAATTATAAGATATTTGAAGTAGGGCTAATGACAAAATTGAGTAAGATGCAGCTTCCCATACAAGTCTGGACCGTCAACGATGACGATCTTTTGAGAACATTATTACGTAAAGACATTCACTCCATTGTTACGGATATTCCTGAAAGGGCAATGGAAATTAGGGAGTCAATACAGAATGTTTGATTTTAAAAAAATAGAATCCTTTGCCCCATTCTGTATTTCGTGTCTAGGAAGGGCGGTGGGGCGTGTAGGTTTTGGTCTGGATAATCGGGAACGTGGTCTAGAGATGTTGAACCAATTTGAACTTCAGAAAGATACAGTTCTGGAAGACCTTATTTGTGCCGAGTCCGGATGTAGGATTTGTGATGGACTGATTGGAGATATAGAGAATTTCATTGAAATGGTTTTAGAGGATTTCTCCAAGTTTTCACTTTCCACTTTCAAGATAGG
>JYMV01002119.1_pt1 | contig 13259 bp, 12 predicted proteins | sample 338911 | NCBI WGS metagenome assembly JYMV01 (sample SAMN03354496, study PRJNA234377) | hydrothermal vent metagenome | biome: Deep sea; feature: Hydrothermal plumes at the Eastern Lau Spreading Center, Western Pacific Ocean; material: Seawater | place: Tonga | collected 2009 | depth 2000 m m | reverse complement strand
GATTCCCTGTTCATCAGGTTCGCCTTCACTACGTCCGTAGCCTCGGTAATCAAATATAAAAATGTTCAGGTTGAGCGGTGCCAAACGCTGAATATTGTCCAGCCGGTGGCTGAGGTTACCGGCGTTGCCATGAAACCATAGCAGGGTCGCGATCGCATTCTGGGCGGGAATGAACCACCCATGCAGTTTTACTCCATCCTCCGCCGTAAAATAAATGTCCTGCGCCGGAACCCCCACAGACGCCGGATTCCAAAACCCCTCCGGATAGCGGGAGGGATAGAAAATAATTTTATTTTCAAAAATGAGCAGGAGTGCCGCGTAGGACAATATGAAGAAAACCAGCAGGCCGGCAGACTGAGTCCACGTCACTTTTTTAGACCGGGGAAAAATCGGTGGAGTACCTCCACAGTTAACTTGCAATAGCTTTTTACTGCTAACAACCCTACTCTCGGCTCAACGAGTTCCTGCTCATCTCCACCGGAAGTGTGGAAGGAAATGCAACAACCACTTTTTAAGCCGAGGCAACTCTTTTCTCGCCAACAAAAGTTACTGTTCATTTCCACTGGGCGTGCCCCGGTCAACTTGAGTAACCTTTATTTTGAGTCCATCCACCGAATCGACCCGGACCATTTGCCCTTCTGTTATCTCACCCTCACATTCGGCTTCCCACAGCTCACCGTGGACCTGGACTCGTCCTGCCGGATTTAGAGTTTCTTTCACCAGACCGGTTTCGCCAAGCATCCCTTCAGCCCCTCCCAGTTTTTTGAGGCTTCGGGTGCGGGTAGCGAAGACGATGATCCCTAACGACAAAACCACTGTCAGGCCTAACGTCGGATAAAGTATGGCACGGGAAATCTGCAAGGCAGGATCCTCACTGTCTATCAGCATGGTGGACCCGAGAAAAATCGAGATCACCCCGGAAACAGATAACAGGCCGTAGCTCATGATACTGATTTCAGCAATAAACAGAATCACTCCAAAAACAATCAGTAAAAGTCCAGCGTAGTTGATGGGCAAAGTCTGCATGGCATAGAGCGCGAGAATGAGGCTGATCGCGCCAATCACGCCGGGCAGAACCAGTCCGGGATTGGACAACTCAAAATAAAGACCCACCATCCCAAGCATCATGAGTATGTATGCTACGTTGGGATTAGAAATGAGGTCCAGAAATCTTTGCCGTGGGTTCATCTCATGATGAACGATTTGAAGATTTCCCGTCTTGAGGGTGACAGAGCCAGACGCGACTTGCACTTCCCTTCCATCAATTGCAAGCACTAGCGCCTTCACGTCTCCGGCAATAAGGTCGATCACGTTAAGTCGCATGGCCTCTTCCGCCGATATGGAAACACTCTTCACCACCGCCAATTCCGCCCAATGCGCGTTGCGATTTCTAAGCTCCGCCAGGGAACGGATGTAGGCAGCGGCATCGTTGACCACCTTCTGCTCCATGGTTTTCGCTTGCCCGCCTTCCCCTCCCCCACCCATCAAATTTACCGGATGGGCGGCACCAATATTAGTGCCCGGTGCCATGGCGGCAATATGGGAAGCTATGGTGATGAAGGTTCCCGCTGAGGCGGCTCGTGATCCGCTCGGCGCAACAAATGAAGCTACTGGAACCTGGGAACCCTGGATTTTCTTGATGATCTGTCGCATGGATGTGTCCAATCCACCGGGAGTGTCCATATACAGAACAATCAATGCTTCCTGATCGGTGTTGGCCTGGCTAATTTCATGAGAAACATATTCGGCGACTGCGGGATTGATCGAGCCTGAAATTTTAACAACGACCACAAGGTCCTTAGAGTGCGCGGGTGAGACGGCCAGAAACCAAATCAGAAACAGGAAACCAATTTGTTTATTCATCAGGATAACCTGCGAAAAGTGTCGGAAATTTTCCGTCTATGCTTGGTATTATTGTTCCACAGGGAAATAAATAAAGCAAACCCCGCGACCAGACGGGGACTGATTTCACGTTACCGTTGCTCCGTTTAATGGTAAACTGTCCCTCTAGCGAGGGAGGGCAACTGGCAATGACTCGTCAAGCCGAAATAACCTGTTGCCTGTTCATTCATGCTATTGCTAGTTGCCACCGGCGGTTCGCCGACCACGCCAAGTGGTTTCAACTTCAGGAAGGTTTCATGGATTATAAAACCATATTCATTGTTGATCCCATAAGGAACGAGCGCATTCCATTGGCGAAATTTCTCAGTGAAGAGATTTTCACCATCATGACATTCATCTCTCCCAACGACTGTTTCAAAAAACCCGATCTGATTCGTTGCGACCTGATGGTGTTTGTCCCGCGAAAAGACAAAAACGAGGTCAAACATCTGATGAATATAAAAAAGAAGTTTCGGCAAATCCCCTTGATCTTTCTTCTGACCGAAGATTTTCCGGATATCAATCTAACGGAAATTATGGCAAACGGGTTTTCCAACGTGTATAAAGCCGGCAATAACGAAAAGGTGCGCGAAATCATGCTGGGCCTTCTTGCCGAAGAGGGACTGCCCCCCAGGACCGAAGTTCCCCATCCCGTTCCCATTACCCAGGAAGTGCGGGATGCCATTTCACCGAGAACCGAATGAGCAACACTCCCCAAATTACCCACCCTGTTCAAACAGGACCTTTTAATATAGGCGGGCGGAATCCACTGGCATTGATTGCGGGCCCCTGCGTGATTGAATCGGAAAAAATCACCCGAGACATCGCCGAGAAACTCAAACGCGTTACAGAAGACCTGGGGGTGCCCTTCATTTTTAAAGCTTCCTACGACAAAGCCAACCGGTCATCCCTTCAATCGTTTCGCGGTCCGGGGCTAAAAGAGGGATTAAAAATCCTGCAAAAAATCAAGACAGATCTGGATCTTCCCGTTTTGTCCGATGTCCATAAGGAAGAGGAAGTTGAAGTAGCGGCGGAAGTGCTCGATGTTTTGCAGATCCCCGCTTTTCTTTGCCGACAAACAGATCTTCTGGTGAAAGCGGCTGGCACGGGCAAAACGATCAACATTAAAAAAGGGCAGTTCATGGCTCCCTGGGATATGAAGAATGTCGTAAACAAACTTGAAGAAAGCGGCAACAAAAATATCCTGCTTACAGAAAGGGGGGTAACCTTCGGCTACAACAATCTAGTGGTGGATATGCGTTCCCTCGTTTTAATGCGGGACTATGGCTATCCGGTGGTGTTCGATTCCACCCACAGCCTGCAACAACCCGGAGGCCAGGGCACAAAGAGTGGCGGGCAAAGGGAGATGATCCCCGATCTAGCCCGTGGAGCGGTAGCAGTAGGTTGCGATGCACTTTTCATGGAGACCCATCCTGATCCAGACCAGGCATTATCGGACGGACCCAATATGCTGAAACTCGACCTGCTACCCGAACTACTGGAACAATTAATCACCCTGGACCAAATCGTTCGCCCCTTAGTACCCCTTTCGGGGCATGAAGGCAAGTGAAGAGATATATCACGCAGGGGAGGCAGATAGTAAGAGCCCGTTAAGCCGAGAACATCGTTGCTAGCAGATATAGTCATTGCTCGTTGGCCTCACGCCCAGTGAGGGAGGAAATCATGAAACGTTTTTTCATCACTTTCCTTGCGGGAATTTTTGTTTTTTTCCTTATCTCAGAGGCCAACCCTGAGGGCACCTGGGTTGAGCTTTCTCCCACTCCCGTCAAAAGGACCGAATCCTCTTCCGCACTCATTGGCGATAAAATATATGTATTGGGAGGGTTCACCCCAAAAGGGATTTCCAACAAAGTGGATGTCTGGCACCCGGAATCTGCCACCTGGAGCCGAATTATTCCCCTTCCCCGCAATCTGCACCATACAACCGCTTCTGTGGTAGATGGCAAACTGTATGTCATTGGCGGGTTTGATTCCGGTACATGGAGACCCGTTGATATCAACTACGAGTATGACCCGGAAGTCCAGCGTTGGACTACGAAGGCCCCCATGCCCACCTCCCGCGGGGCGCATTCCGCTGGAGTGATTGACGGAAAAATTCACCTGGTCGGAGGCGCACACCGAAAACTGATACGCCTGGTCAACACCCCTGCCCATGAAGTTTACGATCCTAAAACAAATACATGGGAGACCTTTGCCCCCATGCCCACCGCGCGTGACCATCTTGCCGTTTCCGTAACAGGCGGAAAACTTTTCGCCATTGGAGGAAGGGTGGACGTCGACTACAACAATAATCTGGATGTCAACGAATCCTATGATGCCAAAACGGGTAAGTGGCGCCGCCACGCCCCTCTTCCTACGGCACGAAGTGGCATCACCTCCCAGGTTTTAAATGGGTTGATCCATGTCTTTGGAGGGGAATCAGGACAAGGAACCTTTGTTGAAAATGAAGCGTATGACCCTTCAACAGATAAATGGAAAACTTTTAAACCCATGCCTTCAGGACGCCATGGGTTGGCATCTGTTTTGTGGAATAACGAAATCCATATTCTGACTGGAGGACCCAGACCGGGCGGAGGTGGAAGCAACACCCACTTTGTCTTCAAACTGGATTGATTTTTGCAAGAGCCATTGCATAAAAAGAGAAGGGGGGGGGTGGCTCCCTTGGTAGGGAGCCGGAGAGAAAAACTAATTTGCTATCGATTTGGCACGCCACGGATTGGGTCACTTGGAGGTAAACCCAATCCGTTGGAGGTGGCAGTGCCAGTTCGAATCTTCAATGATCTATACAGCAATCCTCATGCCATTTTGTTTTCCAATAAATTAAAAACCCATAACTCATTTTAAATAAACCTTTTTCTGATATTTCCCTGACGGTTCTCCGAGTCAAAATTTCCCTCCATCAGCGCAGTTTTGCCCTGCCTTGCGTCAATTTTTGCCTGGTTTTCAGGAACTCCTCCCCATTTGAGCAACACTCATACCAATAAAATCCCAATAAAAATAAATCTATGGCAAAGTAGATAGGATGGATTGAAAATAATTTTTGGGAAAATCCTATGTTAGATGTAGGGAAATTATTTCCAGCGGAGTCAATGACAATAATGATTGTCGATGATACCAAGGATAATATTAATATTCTGCGACAATTCCTTGCCAAATTCGGATTCAAGACTACAGTTGCCTTCAATGGGGAAATGGCCCTGGACCTGATACCTAAACTGAAACCAGATCTGATATTGCTGGATATCATGATGCCGGGAATCGATGGTTATGAAGTGTGCATACGATTAAAAAAAGACGCGGAGTTGAAAAACATACCCGTTATTTTTATTACCGCCAGGGGAGACACCAAAGATGTTGTAGAGGGATTTGAAGCAGGGGCCGTTGATTTCATCATGAAGCCTTTCAGGCTGGAAGAAGTCTACGCCAGGGTCAAGACCCATTTAACCCTATCCGCCGCCCTAAAAAAATTAGCTCTGGACAACGAAACGGACCCTCTGACAGGTCTGTTCAACCGGCGAGCTTTTTTAGAAAAAATTGAAAATGAAGCCATACGCTTCAAGCGGAACCAGAAACCTTTTTCAATCCTTTTTGGTGATATCGATTTATTCAAAAAAATCAACGACACTTATGGCCATTCAGCAGGCGATGCTATTTTGGTAAATATCAGCAGTATCCTGAACACAGAAAAACGGGAAATAGACCAAGTGGCAAGATGGGGAGGAGAAGAGTTCCTAGTTTTACTTCCTGAAACGAACTTAAAGGGAGCCGTTCTGAGCGGCAATAAAATTCGGAAATCAATTTCCGCAAAACCTGTTATCCATGAAGGACAGGAAATTCACGTAACCATGAGTTTCGGGGTCAGCGAGTATAATGGTGAAACCCCTATCGAGAAAACCATCGACCTCGCCGACCAAAGGCTTTATCTGGCAAAAAATTCCGGCCGAAATAAAGTCGTATCGGAAGACGTTTGAACTTGATTTCGAATTCAACTTACCAGGTTGGACAGGAACCTTGTCATACTTTGAGTTGCGAATTGGGTTTGCGCACGGAGCGACAACGCACTTTTGATGGAACCGGGGTGCGTCAATACATACCATCCGGCTTTGAGGGTCGAAATTTCCCCATCACTTCCCAAAAACGAGGAGCTGTCCAGGAGTTCCTGTTCGATGCTGTCAGAAATCACTCGTACAGATAGTAAAGGGAGGCCCTTTTCCTCAGCCACCCTGGCGATCGCCGAAGTTTCCATTTCCACCGCTTGAACACAATAATTTTTTCCCAGTTCCCACTTGATCGCTGGTTGGTGAATAACGGTATTGACGGTTAGTAGCCCGCCCACAACCGTCTTAATTCCATCAGAACAGGGAATGCTCCGGGCACGATCCAGCCAATTGGGATCAGGAAAATATTTCCTATCCTCTTTTCCATTCACATCTAAAATGGAATCGGCAATCACCAGATCGCCGACATTCAGTTCCGGCTGGACAGCCCCGGCATAGCCGGCACTGATCAGGGCTTTGGGCTGAAAATAGTCGATGACTTGAAGGGTGGAATCCTCCGCCCTTTGTTTGCCAACGCCGGACCGGACCAGTACAATATTCTGCCCTCCCCACTTGCCGGGCCAGGCATCGGTTTTACCCAGACGTACACGATCTGAAATATCCATTGCCCGTTTGATACCGGCAATTTCCTCTTTTACCGCTCCAAATATGGCAATACAATCATTCATGGCACAGAAGTATACCACCCTCTTTCAACCCGGCAGTTAAATTACCGCTCCCACTTTATTGAGCCTTTTGCCAGGCTTCAAGAATTTTTATTGCCCTGTCCTCATTATAAAATTGATCGGCTTCCTGATCGTATCGAAGAATTAACGTGCCAAGAAACACATTTCGCACATTGAGATGATGGAACGATGAGCACCGGAGTTACATTGTTTCGGTTATGGCGCTCTATCAAATAATTGCGATAGGCAAGGGCCATTTGTTCCACTTCAGGCAATGCTTGTTTTAAATCGTCTCGAAACCGAAAATAACGGATTTCTATGACGTAATGATGATAGGGGCTGATTATGAGAACGTCCAGAGTCAACTGGCTGAACCTGTCAGAGAGCGTAATTTCTTCTTTGAGTTCATGGGTTCCAAAAGGCCCCTTGCCCGATTGCAGAGCCCGGTGAACAGCCACGTGAAACTTGTGAGCCTCTTCCATTAAAAGGCGGTTAGGGTCCTGGGGTTTGTTATAAACGTCCCAGGGTTCATGTTGACCGTAAAGTGATTGGGTTTCATCCCGCATTTCCTCTTCCTTGATTTTTAACTCCTTCTTGCGTTTATTTTCCACTTCTTCAGCTGTTGCTTTTTGCAATAAATATTGGTGGTGTTCCTTTCTGCGCCAGATAAGCGCCCCAAGTTTTTCAATGAAGTGCAATTCCGTTATAAGAGTTGCAATAATGAAGATGCCTAATCCATATATAATCGGGTGATTGGCACCGAAGGTTAGTGAAATGACCATGAGACTACCAAGCAGCTTGACAGACAGAGAATCTCGCCGGGGACGGTCAATGATGCGCAAGGTTACAATTAATGCAGCCAAAGCAAAAATCATAGCCAGAAGAGATTCACCCGTAGTGAACCATTTTCCCATGGATTCCACCATTCCAGAATCTGCTATCGACTATTCCATGGTTGTGCTCCTTTTTTCCAAGTCTGGGAAAACTATAACAAACCAAGTTCATTATAAGGTTGTTTATCAATCAGGGCAAAAGAAGGTCGCCCTTTGCCCTGAAGGTCGAATTTGACAACAGTTCCTGAACCGTGGCTCCTTTTCGTAATACTCTGATGATATTCCCGAAATAATAAGAATGACTCGTCCACTTTTATATCAGGGCTTGAATATTCCCTTGTTTAATTAGCATTTGCTTCCTAACCCAGCGGGTGCTATGGTTTCGCACTTCTTGCAACTAACTAGAGAGCATCTCTGGAAATTACTTTTGGCCATGAGCGGCCCTTATGAAATAAGGAACTGCGAATTGCTGTAGAGAAAATTAACGAATAATATAGAGACCCCTTGAAAATCTTTAACTCATGGCAAAGCTGAAACTGAATATTCCGGTCAAAAAAGGTGACCGGCTTGAGTTGGATGTTGAAACCCTGGCCTCCAGCGGTGACGGTCTTTGCCGATATGAGGGCTACACTCTTTTCACACCGGGCGGTCTGCCCGGCGACCGTGTCTTGGGAAAAATTACCAAAACCACCCCACGTTTTGGCGTGATGAAGGTGTTCAAAGTAATTGAGTTCTCCAAGGACCGTGTCGATCCTCCCTGCCCTGTTTTCTTCAACTGCGGCGGTTGCAAATTCCAGGACCTGGCTTATGAAAAACAGTTGCCGTTTAAAATCCAGATCATCAAAGACAGCCTGAAACGCATTGCCCATATTGAACCCCCGGAAAACATTGAAATCATCCCGGCGGACTCCCAATACCAGTACCGGAACAAAGGCAGTTTCGCGGTACAGGGAAACACAGGAAAACCTCTTATCGGATTTTACGCAGAAGGCTCTCATGATGTCGCCGACTCGGCCACCTGTGACATTCTCCTGCCAGCAATTAACGATACAAAGGAATGGCTGCGCCAGCTTTTAGAAAAACATGAGATCTCTATTTACCATGAGCGCAGTCATCGGGGACTCCTGCGCGGATTGATCATCAGGCATTCCTCGTCAACGGGAGAAACCCTGGTCGGAATGGTCACCAACAAAGGCAGGTTTCCAAGAGGGTTCCTGTCCGACCTGACCCAGGATAAGAATTTAAAAAGGCTGGGCATTGTCGGTCTGATTCAAAACATCAATTCGCAAAATACCAACGTGATCATGGGTTCTGAAAACAAGGTGCTGTGGGGCAAAAACCGTTATATCGAAAGCCTTGGAGGGTTGACCTTTCATCTTTCTCTCGGCTCCTTTTTCCAGGTCCATTCCAAACAGGCTGAAAAACTTTATAACCTTATCAGTCAATGGACCGAGGAAGCCAAAGGTCAAACCTTGATCGATGCTTATAGCGGGTCGGGAGGCATCGCCCTGTGGCTGGCAAAGCAGGGTAGAAATGTAATCGGAATTGAAAAATTTGAACCGGCCATGGAAGATGCAAGACAAAGCGCTAATAGCAATGGACTTTCCAATTGCCAGTTCATTACCGGAACGGTGGAAGAGCATGCCGCTAAAATTACTTTGGATAAAACCGTTCATACCTTCATCATGGACCCTCCCCGTAAAGGTTTATCAGAAGCGGTTATCCAAACTCTCTTAGAAGCCCAACCTAAACAAATCATTTATGTTTCGTGCAATCCGGCCACCCTGGCCCGCGACCTGGAACGCCTCGGTGGATACCAAATTCAGGATATCCGGGTGATTGACATGTTTCCCCAAACCCAGCATATAGAAACCGCCATCCGCCTCACCACCCAGCGTGATACCCCATGCGGGGCATGAAATTAATGAAGAGCATAACTCGCTGGACTCAACTAGCAATAACTTTATTTGGCTAGCAAGGAGTTTTCTCGGCTTAATCAAGCTATGCTCCATTCCCACCGGGCGTGGCCCGGTTGGCTAAATTGGCGAATAGTGGTATACCTATAAGATGGAAAAAAGTAGGAAAATCCAGCTGTTGAAGGAGACGGACTTGCTCAGTTTTTTCGATGAGTCTACCCTAAGCAAGCTGGTCGAACATTGCCGGGAAATTTCCCTCTCGCCTAAAGAGGTTCTATTCAATGAGGATGATCTGGAAAATGCCATGTACCTCATCCTCGAAGGGGAACTCGAAGTTTTCAAGGGACCCAAACAAATAGCTATTCTAGGTCCAGTTCAATATCTGGGAGAAATGTCTCTGATCGAATCCAAAGCCCGCTCCGCTTCGGCTAGGGCACAGCAGACCACCCTGCTCATTGAAATCAATGAAGAACATTTCCATAGCTATTTGGCGTCAGAACCCAAGGCGCTCCTCGCTATTATGCGCACATTGTCAGGCCGCATACGCAATGATCTGGAAACGATGATGAAGGACCTGCGCCAACTGAGTATTAATTTCCTGAGCACCCTGGGTCTTGCTGAATTGACCATCGAAGATTCCATCGAAATGTTTGAAGGAACCGACTCCAAACACAAAAAACGGGAAGGACTGGAAGACATGGCGCATTGCCAGCATGTGGTCGAAACGGTCCGCACCAATCTGATGGAGCTTCTGGATTCCAGTTTGAATCATGTAAAAAAAAATCAAAACAACCTATTTTACCGGTCATAGAAGAAACCGTAGCGGGGCTTACCACGCACCCGCAATTGCTAAACAAAACCATCAACATCCTTCCTGAAGGCAATTCCCTGCATGCAATTTTTAATCCCTTGGACATCCAGCGTGTCCTGCAAAATCTGATCATCAACGCCGGCTATGTTACAGAAAGCGAAGGCAAGGTGGATATCCGGATCGTTCGAAACGATGGGTTCCTGAAGGTCAGCGTGACAGATAAGGGTTGTGGTATCCCGGAGGATGTTCAAAAATTTCTTTTCAAAGACACGCTAACCACCAAGAAGGATGGAAACGGACTAGGCCTGCTTTCCTGTAAGGGCATTGTCGAAGAGAACCACCAAGGAAAACTCTGGTTTGAAACTGAAGTGGGAAAAGGAACCACCTTCCACTTCACCCTGCCCGACCTCTAGCGAGGGAGGCAATGTGGCGGTGACGCTAACGCGACCGCCCTTTCCTTACAAACCTGCCTGACTGTCACGCTGGGCTAGTGATGTTCCTTCTGTTGCCTTCTTGCCCTGGAACTCGCTAAGCCGAGATAACTCTTTGCTCGCCAGCAAAAGTGACGGCTCTCTGCCACCGGCCACTGGCCGGTTAGAATTTGGCATGTTTGGGTGTACGGGGAAAAGGAATTACATCGCGGATATTTTCCATACCGGTGACGAACTGGACCAACCTTTCGAATCCCAGCCCGAATCCCGAGTGAGGTGCCGACCCGAATTTCCGCAGATCGAGATACCACCAGTATTCTTCCGGGTCGATGTCTTTATCCCGCATGCGTTGTAAAAGCACTTCATAATTTTCCTCACGCTGGCTACCGCCGATTATTTCCCCAAGGTTTGGCAGAAGCACATCCATGGCTCGCACGGTTTCACCGCCTTCATTGAGTTTCATGTAAAAGGACTTGATCTGTTCCGGGTAGTTGAACACGATGATCGGTTTTTTGAAAACCTTCTCGCTGAGATAACGCTCATGTTCCGCCTGCAGGGCAAAACCCCACTCCACAGGGTAGGTAAAGATCTTGGATGCCTTCTGCAGTTGATGAATGGCATCCGTATAGGTCAACCTTTCGAACCGATTGTCGATGATATTTTTCAGAGTCTCGAGAATGGTGGTGTCAATGCGTTTGTTAAAAAACTCCATGTCTTCGGCGCAGTGTTCCATCACATCCGACAATAAAAATTTAATGAATTCCTCAGCGAGGTCCATATTATCATCCAGGTCATAAAAGGCCATTTCCGGTTCCACCATCCAAAATTCGGCTAGGTGACGGCTGGTGTTTGAGTTTTCGGCCCGAAAGGTGGGACCAAAAGTATAAATTTCTGCAAGGGCCATAGCATAAATTTCACCTTCCAGTTGTCCGCTGACCGTGAGAAAGGTTTTTTCGCCGAAGAAGTCCTGGGAAAAATCAATCTTTCCATGCACTGCCCCATCCGCACGCGGCGGATTAGACAGATCCAAGGTTGTCACTTGGAACATTTCTCCGGCCCCTTCGCAATCACTAGTGGTCACAATAGGCGTGTTTAGGTAAACGAAACCCTGGTCTTGAAAAAACCGGTGGATGGAAAAAGCCAGTCGGTTTCGAACCCGCATGACCGCACCAAAAGTATTGGTGCGTGGGCGAAGGTGAGCAATCTCACGCAAAAATTCGAAGGAATGCCGCTTCTTTTGCAAGGGGTAGTCAACAGGGGCGGAGCCATAAACCCGGATTTCGGTGGCCTGGACTTCCTTGGACTGGCCCTTTCCTTTGGAAGCAACTAGTTTGCCACGAACCGAGACACAACTGCCGGTAGTCAATTGGTTCTCAATGGAGGAATAGTCTGGAAGAGTATGCTCTGCCACCACTTGAATATTAGCCAAACAGGAACCATCATTGATTTCCAGAAAGGAAAAACCTCCCTTAGAGTCCCGCCGGGTTTTCACCCATCCCTTCACCAACACTTCTCCCCCCTCACCATGGAGAAGGTCTTTGATTTTTGTTCGCTTCATAAGCTCGATTTATTCCCATCAGAGCCCTCACTGGAAGAGGCTCTTCTCATTGACATTAAAGGAGTTTTCAGATATTTTAGGAAGGCAGTTAGCAATTATTTTCTCCTGCGTTCCAACGGTTTTGGCGGCTTGTGATACTTCTCCCCTTACCTCCATGTGTATAACAGGTTAGGGTCGGCAGGCCTTTTCACCCTGTGCAAGTTCGTAGGAAAACCTACACCCTATTTTTTTTGTCCGTGTTTATTCTAGGAAATTTACTACAAGCAACCGCTCAGATTCTAAACATTGTTTTACAGCTTTATATGTGGATCATCATTGTCCGTGCCCTGTTATCTTGGGTGAACCCGGATCCGTATAACCCCATTGTCCAGTTTTTACACAGTATCACAGAACCAGTTTTGTATCGAGTACGACAGTTAATCCCCATGTCCGGAATGGGGATCGATTTTTCGCCGATCATCGTCATTCTTGCAATTGTTTTTCTTCAAAGTTTTGTTGTGCAGTCGCTGGGAACCCTGGCATTGAGACTGCAGTGATCCGCCATGCGCCTAACTTATCTTGATATTTTGGAGCAGTGCTTCCACGACAAGTTCCGTGGCTATAACAAGCAGGAAGTGGACACATTTCTTCATCTTGTAGCCGATGATTTCAAATCCATGGCCGAGGATCTCAAAGAAAAGGATCGGCAAATCGATTTCAAAATTGAGGAAATCAAAAAACAAAAGGAAAGTCTGCAGGAACTTTCCCTGCGGGAACCCGATACCAGAATCCCTCCTGACGTGGAAGAAGAGTTGCGGGCACTGCGAAAAGAGCTGGAAGAAAAAGACCTGCTGATTCAAGAAATGAAAAAAACGGATGAAAGCCGGTCAAACGGCAGTAATCTTTTTTCGCAACTAACCCCTGAGATGTTGAAGGAAAAAGCAAAAAAAATAATCAACACCGCAAAGCAACATGCTGAAAAACATAAAGCCAATGCCGCGAAAGACCTGGACTCCTTACATTTGGAGATTCAAAAATTACAAAAACAAAAACAACAGCTGATGGATAATATCCGGGCCACTGCTGTGGAACATTTAAACAAATTT
>JYMV01025020.1_pt1 | contig 13264 bp, 3 predicted proteins | sample 338911 | NCBI WGS metagenome assembly JYMV01 (sample SAMN03354496, study PRJNA234377) | hydrothermal vent metagenome | biome: Deep sea; feature: Hydrothermal plumes at the Eastern Lau Spreading Center, Western Pacific Ocean; material: Seawater | place: Tonga | collected 2009 | depth 2000 m m | reverse complement strand
TTCTCTATTATTACTTACGTTTTGAAAGTTAAGCTTAGATTATTCCGTGGATTATTGTAATGGTATCTTCAAAGAATAACTCTTTATCAGTATCTACAAAATGATTATGATATAATTTAGCTCTCATACTAATATTAAAAGGAAAATAAAATATATTGCGCATCTATATGTATAATAAATATAGTATGTTGATGAGATAGATTTGTCTTTTCTTTGTTCTTATTGACTTTGTTAGTCTATATAATATAAGAAAAGGGTATCAACTCAGTTATTGCCCCACATCAACAATAACCCGGTTATCCTTACTCTGACAATAACCGAGAATAAAGCAGTATCTACATAGATCGGGAGTTTTTATTGGCATTTCTAAGGATATTTCAGTTTAGCATGGATTCATCGTCTGAGCTTTTTACTCTCATCCATTTGGAACGTGTTGACCTACATTCGCATTCAATAAAACTGTCTAAATAAGAGCTCCATCTAGTTGCAAAGTGCGCCCTTAACCTCGTTTTCTGTTTTGTAGTGTTGCACATTTTGGCTTTTTAATATCAAAAGTTCTATCTACTGTGTGAAAATTCATTAGAACCTAACACTTATCATGATGTATAATTGAATATCAACTAAGAATAACAAATTCGATTAAATGTTCTGTTTTCCAAAATATACACCATATACTTATATACTCTCCAGATTACAGAGCCATCTTCTAGACAAAAACACTAAAGAATGTCTATTGAATCAAAAGCTAATATAATAAGATGGTTTTTGCAATTCTTTTATTCCGTCCTGAATATCAAGTAGGAAAACGCAATTGTCTAGTTTTGTATCAAGTTACTTCAGAGCAACAAACTAATTTAGACTTTGGACATGTTAGAGAGGGGCGATAAGGTCAACTCTAACGACCACTTGTGTCTGGACTGAAAATTCAACTATTTAATATAACATAATCCATTTTCCATAGAAGAATTTTACAATATAATCGGAACATTTATTTTATCATAGTATATTAGATTCTTAATAATATATATAATGATAGGTTACCATAGAGGGCCCTCCACACAATGCCCACTCGAGCAATCTGTGTTTATTATACAAATTGATAATGACATATTTGTCAAAAGAATTTTTGAGATGTCTGCCACACGCGGAACAATTCAATTGTGAAGTCTATTGTCATTTATTTTTATTATTTTCGTTTCTCAATGATGGCACTTAAAACGAAATCAAATCGCAAAAGTATATCTATAATGGATTATATCTAGACCATTCATACTATTCATCAATTCTATATCTTTTCATTTTTGCCATTTTGGGAAAACGATATATAAAGTAAAAATGTTTTGAGACGTGAATGAATGACGGCTTAATATAAATGTATATAAGTCATCGTGCAGTGATTAGTTATACAAAAACTTTCCAATATTGTTACAATTGTAAGATTCCAAGACAGTAAATGGTGAGAGTGTCGAGAAGTAAATTGATATCCAGTAATCATAAGACTTTAATACATGATGAAAAATGTGGAAATAGGACACACATCAAGATCATAGTCACTTAACACACAAAAACATACAGAAGTGAATATTGATACTCGATCTTTACAGTGTCAATCGTCTAAAATGATCTATGTCACTCGATGGCATTTCTAAGAGTGGAACAGGAACCACTTGTCCTTCCGGAACACATGAGCTTACTCTCAGCTTTTAGTGGGGTTCGTGTTTCGAAATCTTGACTTTTTCCGTGACGTGCATGCATTGTTTGTCCTGTGCTTTTTGTGTAAATGTATTGTCAGTCCTACTTCGATTTACGGCTTCTGATTACTCCTTTCATATCTTCAAACTTTCTTATGAGTCAATACATTGTATATAGTGAAATGTATATAATAAGATGAAAAATGTCTCGCCAATTTTATATACAAGTGATACGAGAACAAAGGCCTGAATCATGATATCAGTACGTAATAAAGCGACATAAGTTCGGAATGACCTATCAATAAATAATAATTAGGACACTGAATGCAACATAATGACCAAACAATAACCGGTAATGATTGCCTAACGTCGATGAGTTTCAAAGTTTTTAAATTGGTTCATCCAATATATCATTAGCTATTAAGGGATGGTTGAATTTCAATTCTAATTTTTACTAAATTGAGTTCCTTATGCTTCAGAATAGGTCTGACTATTCAATAGATATTTCCTTCGAGCAACACTGATATCAATAATTTTAATCGAAATGTCTGCCGTTGGTATTGAATATTATGGTAGTCTTATATTGTTTCTTGTCATTTTCTTGGTGTAGGTCAGTGGAAATCAGTAGTCCTGTATTGTATTAATACTTGGCTTTCCCACAACAATAAAACTGACAAGCACGATCTTACTGCAGTATGGTTGATAGTGGTGCTTAACAACCCACACTCCTAGTAATAATCCCCATATTAGGTATTTAAAATAAGTGAAAGGTTTAGTTTATTGTAATAGGTCTGAACGCCTAATTTCTCTTGCAACAATGGTGAAATACTGTACTTATAGCACACCAAGATCTCGGTGAACGTTGCCTATATCCCAGTTTTTAATACTGATACACACAAAATATTTAGTTTAAGACACTGCAGTAATATTGACTTCTGGAGCACCTGAGTTCACTCTCGGTTTTAGTGGGGTTCGTTTTGCTCAATCTTTAGTGTTCTGTATAGTTTTGTGTAGATCATTATTTGTCCATTTGCCCTTTTTCTTTTGACCGTTGTGCTCTCTGTCCTTTTTTGGATTTACAGCTTCTGTTTGCCCGATTGCTATCTAAAAACTGTTATTTTAGCTTGTGCTTAATCATGTTGGTTGATGTGTTCTATTACATTCAACCGAAATAGCGCTACTTTCTCTAGTCAAGCTATGCTACACATATTTCATTTCCACGAAGCTTTGTAAATTTGTAAACTAGGCTTCAGATCACTTGTTACTGTTTTATCTGTTACATTGATTTCAGAAGAAGATCTTGCAATTATGCATTCAAGTTTTGTCGATCCATTTAATCTTTTTCTGAAACCTAAACAAGCATAAACTTGCAAAACCGTTGAAATTTGATTTATTGATGTTTAATTCAGAACTGTGATACAATTTAATTAGATGACTTAACTTGGCTTTCTATTTCTATCTAGTACTAACCCAAATGTAAAGGATTTCTGCTCACCGAACATGTTTTGATCATTGGAACCTGCATTATCAAAGCGTGTTGTTACGTCGTCAGTATCCTAATTATCAATGACAGATTTCGTTTTAAAATTGGTGTTACATTGCTGACGATGTAATGGAATCCTGGAATTAAGTGACTAAAACTAAAGGAATACATTACTTTTTATCTATATCTTTGTAAATATGAAAACGGCAGATTGATTGAATATCAATTTTGAATAGAATGAAAGATGATAATGAATTTGTTGATTGGCTTATTGATAAGGTGTCATCTTGTGTTGAGGAAGTGTAAATGATGGGTTAATTGTTTGCTGGTACTGTATGATGTAGGATCGATGCGTTTATCTGATGATTTCGTGCACTGGTGATGTTCAAGATTACCGTTTTTGTTTCATATTCAAATATAAAGCAGACAGATTGGACTAAGGTCTTATCAGATTTATTTTAATATCTTTTTTTTTATTTATTATTTAATGTGTTGTTTAGTCACCCACAAAAAAGCAGCAATATCCTTAAAATGCACAAAGTATATTGAATTTTAAATAAAAGATTCAAATGTTGTTATAGGAAATACATGATGCTTATATATATTGTCTTAACATGTGTAATGCAGTTTTCAAAGGGGTATGCTATTGACTGGATTGGCACGGTGTATGTTTGGCTCCTATCAATTCAAGGAAGCATTTGCTTTGCATTTCGTATTCGCGTGGTTGTTTATTATTGGTTTAATCGTTCGGACTATCAGGACATTATACCTTACTATATTGATTGCATTAAGAATTATATGGCATGTTAAATCACAATATTTTTTTAATATAAAACAGAACAAGAAAAAGTGGTAAAAGAATCCAAAAACAAATTAAACAAAAACTCAAATAATCAGATACCATCAACTCTCGTAAAATCCCCGTGAGTGAAATTAGTCGTCGCTCGAATGTTGAAATTATGTATCAGGTTTGTCAAATTAAAAAAAGCATTTTCAAATAAACTTTACTAATAATAATTGAACAGCAGTTGTCTTTATTATAAATGTTGAATACGTTGACAAATTTATTCATAATAGTGTTTAATCGATATTTCACACGGGTGTTCGTACTATTGTATTTTTGATAACATAATTTGTTTTAGAATGCTATTGGAACCTTAGTATAACGTATTATCTGATTTTATATTTGAGTATGCTTAAACAGGAAACAAAATATACATAAAGTTGTTTTACTGTAAATAAGCAAGACTGGACAATTCTTATTAATAGCTTGTCAATTTGATTCCAGTTTGATCAGCCATTTATACACAAGGGACTGAACATCTGTCCATCTATATCAACTTTGTGTCCATAAATGTTTTCTTTACTTCCCATTTAATCACAAAGGTTATGTACAATTGTAATAACACCTTCCCCGTCGCTTTGTCTCTACATTTGTATGCTGCCTTACTTTCATGGAATAAAACAAAGCATTAGAAAGTCAGATGGCCTCAGGCCAAAAACAGCAAGTAAATGTATTGTATTAGAACATGCAAACACTGCCTTATTGTCTAATAAAATACGATATTATTATGAAAAAAAATGAAAAGAACACAAGACAACAAGTGTTCAAGAACATGGCAAGAAAAACCCAGAAGCAAACAAATGTGAAACAATAACAATCTCTATAACAACCTTCGTTTAATGATGTGATTGTGTGGGGTCAAATATCTTACTCCGCACTTGTGACAATCTCTTAATATTTAACTATTTCCTCAAGGTACTGTTTGGTCATGGTCGCACTTTATAATCGAACATAGTCAATAGTTATATCTATAGTTTTTTTTTAAATGTGTAATATTTCCACCTACTCGGTATTTCTAATATCTTACCGCCGCGAATTATTGAAATTAATTTTTGTTTCAGATGACTATATAGGTGTATGGATAGCTAACATGAATTCATTTTTTTTTATTTCAAATTGTTCGTATTTCGAATCGGGAGTCGCGCCATGATACAGCAGAATCATTTCGGATGAAAGGAAAGATTGGCTTAATGAAATTACCTGTACAAAACCAAGTAATTGTCAATCATAGTTGTACTTGTAAAGGATTTCGTCATTTGTCGTTGGGTTTTTCTGCTTTTAAAAAAAAACACTTTTTGTTGTTTTGTACTTGATTTTGTGGTTTTGTACACTTTTGTATCTATTTTATTACTATCATTAGGCTTTGCAATCATTTTGACTTTGAGCGTAAATGATGAAGGTTTTTCCACGGTCTCATCTTGCGCACTAAATTAGAAATTTACGTTTTTATTACCTTTATTTTCTATGATCAGCAGGATATATACTTGTTTCTAAGGAGGAATGGTAGATTAAAGTCAATCTCTTTTCTTAGTCTCATCCATAAGACATACGCATAATCATAAGAAATCAAAATAACAAACGACATTAATAACATCCAAAATAACACAAAGAAAGGAAAACCCGTCTATGAAGCAATTTAACAAAGAAAAAACAAAACAAAACAAAAGTAAAACGGAGCAAAACAAAACAAAACATGCGTATTACCAGGTTCCAAAGAAGGCTTACAACATAGTATATGCATACAGTTGCACATCCAATTTTGTCGGGTTTCTTTCAATCTAATATTCTATGAAATAGAATGACAAACTACACAATATTCTCATAAAAACAAACCAGTCATCCATTCGTAATACCTAGCACCTCATCGTAATCTACGATACATCTATTGCTGAAGCACTAGACAATATGTTTAAATGTAAATACAAGAGTCCATGATGAACAAGACGACAATGTATCATACCGAAATTCACGATCCGAATGGTCAAGATGATGTCATTTTAAAAACAGAACTGAAGTGTAAAACAGTTACAAACATATGGAAAATACGGATTAGGAATTAAACACATTCACCAAGAGTTAATATTATGTTTATACTATAAAACGAAAAAAGCATAAAACTAATCTCTAGCGTTTATTACGAATTAACTCTGAGCATGTTCGCATAATACCGGGGTCATTTATAATGAAGCGTCTACCATCATGTGTCTTTAACCCATTCTATGTATTCACGAATACCCAAACAGTATACATAATGAATATATCGAATACTAATCGTCCGTAAAACCAATTAATCCAAAATCTGCAGGTACGATAATGAAATTAAACTAACATCGCTATCCAGGTTTTGATGATTAAACGGTCAAGAACAGCCATATTTTGATTTGTGTTGATGATGAAAGTCTAGTTAGAAAAGCTAACTTTTTTATATTTCTTTTGATAATTTAACAGTCAAGTTAGAAAAGCGATATTATGATTTATTTTGATGATTAAACTGTCAAGTTAGTACAGCCATATTTTAATCTATGTTGACGATTAAACAGTCAAGACTTAGCCCAGCCATATTTTAATTTATTTTGACGACTAAACAGTCAAGACTTAGCAGAGCGATAATTTGATTCTTTTTTATGATTAAACAGTCAAATTACACAGCCATACTGTGATATGCTTTGATAACTAAACAATCCAGTTATCACATCCATATTTTGGTTTGTTTTGATAACTAAACATTCAAGTTTAAATAGCCATATTTTGAATTGTTTATTACCGCCTGACATTATGCATGCATCCAGTAGGAAGACGCAAAGTACATGACAGTTACTGCGGATTATCTTTCCTTATTCTGCGTTTTTATTTCATTATGGACCATACTTCTTCCGTTCTTGTTTTTCTTGTGTTCTGGACATCAGAGGTATTGGTTGTTTTGTAATGTGACTTTTATCATGAATTATGTTTGAACAGTTTTATGTATAATTAAGATACACGGATCTGCCTTAATAAGGCTTTATCATATTTAGCCATGTAAGACACCGGACGAAGTCAAATTCTTTATACAATATGTTGTGTCCAATAATAAAGGTACATGATGAACATTTTCCCTTTCCATTGCAGACTATAATTGAACGCCAGTATTGACAAATCAATCTAGTATTATTTTACAGATTGGCGGGTTTCTTTTTTTTATTTGTCTAGATTCTTCCAATTAAAATACCAGAGAAACCTATATAGTCATATTTTACGGAAGGGCTTTTTTTTTCTTTTTTGGTAGACGAATTCGTGATTTTGCAATTGATGAAGCCATTTTTTATTTCTGTATGCAGTCAACACGTGGAAACTGATACATCTCAGTCATGACATAAAAGTGAAAACTAATACATTTGTATTTATTAAAAATGGAGACTTTTGTTTCTGCATGTCTACCAAGGCGAGAAAACAAATAGTCCGTATTCTCGACTCCCTCTTTTTATGTTGTTATATAGTTAAGGAAGAGGAGGTAGCAAATAGTCCAGATCCACCCTTTTGTTGATGTATCTCTGTCTCGTCGATATATACCTGTTAGTAAGGAGGCCGTCTAAGTCGTGATCGCATGGTAGTTGGATTCACAACAACCTGTGAAATCAGTTTCTATCACCACTAAAGTTTGAGTTCGAATCCAGGTCATGGCGAGGGGTACTCGATGTGATAAAGTTTTCATGTCAGTGACTTGCGGCAGGTCGGTGGTTTTCTCCGGGTACTCCGGTTTCCTCCGTGAATAAAGCTGACTGCCACGATATAGCTGAAATATTGTTGAAAGTAGTTTTTGATATTGTTTTCATTTTTCCTACAAAATATCTTTTTTTTTTGCGTGGAGGAAAAACATTTATTTAGCATCAAATGATTTCATCTTATCAAAGAAAAAAATAAATTAGTTCACTTTAAGATTGGGATATTAGAATCATAGCTTAATTCATTTTTAAAGACTTTGTAATTAAATGTGTGGAATTGGTTCTATTATCATAACCTTTTATACGTATTAATATTTACAGAGTATGTGATATGATGGTTTTTGAATGGGATATATAATTGCTAACTAGAAATAAAGTTTTTAGGAATGCATGAATTTATTACTAATTAACATTTCATTGCTGTTCGTGGAACCAAATGAAATATAAAAATAAAACAATAGATCTTTTGCACATTCAAGCCGCAATTGATTCTAAAATTATAAGTTTTTTAATTAGCATTTTGTAATTTTAGATAAAGCATCCCATTAATATATAATTACACTTGTATGGAATTTTAATTCTTATTTAGAACCATGTCTATCTTGTTTACTGGAATGTTCATCGGTAATATGTCGTTCTGTCAATGTTCCAATGCTATTTTTATATATAAGATCTCCTATTCAATAACATACAGCCAATTACCATCACATAATAACATCTTTATTAGGAAAAAGAGGGAATTTATGTCTGTTTTTGTAGCGAAGGTTACTATATAATTCTCTGTAGAGGACATATAATCACAGTCGGAGAAACTTATTTTCAATTAATCAAAATGTCTGATATGGATTAGAAACGGACAAGAAATTGAGTACATGACAAAATGTGATGTAAAATCGGGACTCTTTACTGAATATCAAAACAGATGATAGCGTGTTTTGCGGACGGCCATTGCTTACACGTGGCCTTAGTAAAATGATTATTATATCGCTAAATAAACGTTAGAGAACAACTAAGGGGCAATTAAAAATGGACAATCCAGATAAACTGGCAACATAGGGCACACAAGACGAAAAACAAAAACAGAACACAATATGTGTTGTACACAACTATGCGAAAACAAACACAAATAACTTAAATAAGTTCTTTAGCCCGCCTGCAAACAACTAGAGCCAAATTAAACTATTGGAAATCACTGATGTTGCATATTTATCATATAGGGTGAACATTTTTCATATTTACATTGTAGCAGTATATTAGACCATGAACCCAGTTTGCACCTCATTAAATGGAATTTCAAGTTATTGATAAAGCAATTACTTACTCACATATTGTCAATGCACATTAAAAACAACTTTCTATGGTTCAACTGGGCATGAAACTGTTTGTTTTATATTCCTAATGTAAATACATCTTACCATACATTTGTTTTTATCAGATTGATTGTTATATGAAACCTGACATGAACTTAATGTAAATATGCAGATAAATTGTTAAGAAATCATTTCAGAGACATTAACATTCCCCCCTAAGGGATACTGGACAGAAAATATATAATCAAGTCAAACTTGTATTTGAACATCGGTCCCAAAGCACAGTGATTATGGCGTCTGATTCCATAGTAAAACGCAACTAAAGGATATAATTGAACATACTAATAATTCTTATCCATGTGAATTGTGAAATATTTATCTATGATATACATGTCATATGTATATTATAGTTTTGTTTTCATCCAAGTTTTTAAATGATTTTTTGTTACATTTGTGTAGTCTATAACTCTTACTGTATATTATAGAAATCTGTTTTTCGTCATAGCAAGAATGGGGAGGAAATGAGTTTTTTCTACATGTATAAGTTCTTAAGCAGAGTAACTAAGCGAGTAGAAATTCGATACAATACACATTCATCAGTTACAATATGCATACGTCATTATAGGACCCAAGACCAATACAATGATGATGTGGACGCATCTTGGCTACTAAAGCAAAAACATAAAGCAAGGCTTCGTTGCTCATATGTTGAAGTGATAGCTACACAATGTATACGTTGGTTATCATGAGCTGGTTAATCGCTATGTGATATCCATGTCTCAAATGGGAGTGGATCTTTTCCCTTTGATATATATTTGTTCGTTCCTCTAGCAAGGATAGGACTTTTGCCGGACTTGACTATATAAGCAATACGGTGGGTGTCTAATGAGAAACAGGAGCTACTTACCATACGAAAGCAGTTGGGTTCACACCCGTTTCTATGGTAATGTCCGTGTTTCTTATCTTTGTAGTTTTCTGTGTTGTCTTTGGTTCTGCTTTGCATATCTTCATTCTGTGTCTTGTGCCCGGTGTTGCGTATTTCTCTGGATTGTCAATTCGTGAATGCTCTTTTGGGTTTCTCTAACATTTATATGTATGTATACGGTACAATCAAACCAGAAAAAGAAAAAAATATTTTTACATGACTTTTTCCCATTTTTCATTCATACGAACTAATTTGAATTACAAATGTTGAGACAAGTCGTTGGATGGTCAAACAAGTGTTATTGACCAATTAAGTTTTCTGACTAGTAGATAGATGGTCAATCATTTATTTCAAATGGTTTTTGTTTACAATCAATATATTTAATTTGTATGTAAATAGATGTTGTTTCCCCTTTTTTCATAGAAGGGAGAGTTTGAAGATACCGAAGGGGTAATTAGAATCCATAAATCAATAGATTTGACCTTGATTTACATAGTCCACTGGTGTGAATAACTTTGATGACAAATTAATCAAAACGTGCACACTTTTAATTATATTTCTGTCCTAACCGCTAATTGTGACGAATGTTCAATCCCCCTACAAATTGTTATTTAAAGCTTCTAATAGTCCCCGTTTCCATTTGAATGGAACCAAGCGCATGTTCATTGTTGAAATTGGCAAACATGTCTCACTTATAAGACCTCCATAAATCAAGTAAAACAAATTAGTTTTATAATTGATATCTATGAACAGTTCTCTGGTTTTCTGTATATTATTATAAATGTGTTTTTTGTATAAGTGACACATACACTCCCTTCACATTTGGTCAAGGTTAATTATCCCCATTGGTCATGCGTCTTCCTGTGTTTGTTAAAGACCATATGCTGTATAATGACAGCTACTTCTGTAGTTATCACTAAGAATAAATATAAGTCTGGGTAGTGGCTGTGCTATAATTTGTCCTGCACTGGTTCTATTTGAGTAGTCAGATTGCATTGACTGGATAATTGTTGTTATATACGGTCACTGATCGAAATATACATTTTCTGGTACACGTTTCATATCTTACCTGTTGAGTTTAGAGGAACAGTTGACTTCCTGTTGACCGAAAATATAAAAATATACAATTAAAGGATAATTGTATAATTTTATCATTTAATTCAACTATCACCGCCTATGGAATAATGTGATTCTTTTTCTGCAAGATAAACACAATATTAATGCAGGGTGTTTAATACTCATGCACAGGACACTGCAACTGGGCTTACATGTGGCACAGGACACTGTTCCTGGGCTTACATGTGGCACAGGACACTGCACCTGAACTTACATGTGGTTTTCGTGGGTTTCGTGTTGCTGAATCTTTAATTTTCTGTGTAGTGTTTCGTAGATCATTCGTTTTTCTTTTGTCTTTTTCCTTTTGGCTACTGTATTGTCTGTCCTTCGATTTACGCTTCTGATTACATTAGTATGTTCAAACTTTCCTTGTATATGTAACACAAACGTTTCTTAAAGTACACATTCATTAAAAAGATAGAGCTTCAACACATTAACGTTAAACATATGCGATATGATGAGCTAATAATACCCATAGGATATTAAAAGTCTACCAATTATATCATGGTGTTGTGTTAATCTCCCATCGGAGTTAATACGTATATCAATGTACACTACGTTGTTTTAAATTGGTTAAAATGATATTAAGCGACTACATGTTAGTTTCTGAACGTGTACTTCATCCAACATGCGTTGTTTAAGCTTTGGGTGAAAACATTATATGTGTTACAATTGAGTTGTCGTACTGTAAAACTGTCTCACCAGATAAAATGCGAGTTTAGGGGAAATATATATTGTCAATAGAGACACACTTTTATTGTATTGTATTCTTCTATAACGTGAAATAGATGGGTTTTTTTTTTGTTATTTTATTTTAATTATCGTCTTGTACATCAACTATTATTAGTGTACCCCTTCAAATCGTTCAAAAATAATATCGGAGTTTTTTCTCTCGTTTTTATTGCCATCTCGTCTAAACCAGTTCTAGATCAGACATATAACTTGTCTAATGCCTTTCTCTCATTTCTACGATGATGAATTGACAAGCTTTTTAAGATATCATATGGTTGATGGAACTAATTCAAATTCGCTAACTGCATATACTCTTTGTCATAGAGTAATGCATTCATGTAAATAATACTATAGTAAAAACTGATGGGGCAATGATGAATGGTCAATCCGGAGACCTGCACAAAATAGGACACAACACGTAGAACGATGCCAAAAACGAGAAACTGTGTTTGGTGTAGGTTATTAATTACACAGTTGTAAATAGCTTTCGCATAAGTAAAAAGCAGGCGGTTATCAAGGAATAATTATTTCTTTGGCAACTGTTTAACACTGTATAACGAAATGACCTCTCATTGTCCATCTGCGGCTGTTAGTTCTAGTATCTAACCCAAATAAGGTAAATGACTTATCATATTTTATTTTTTCTACTTTGTCATTGTTGCTCATGTACTGTCGCTCTCATTATGTTCCTTCTATCTTTCATTCCTTTCCACTTTTATGTATATACCATTTCCTCATTATCTATAAAGCATCCTAGATTCTTATAATTCTAATCACTCGGCTATGATCTGTATTTTAACAGGACTGTTATTTTATTATTTCTACAAATATACCGTCAACTCTATTATGAAAGAAAGTTCAAACATTGATGGTCAACGATTCCACCAATATCAATTATGATTAATACATATTGTCTTGCCATTCTACTTCGACTTTGTAGATGTTTAGTAGATCGTTGTTTTTCCTTTTGTCCTTTTTCTTTTGGCCATTGTGATGTCTGTCCTTCTTCGATTTACGGCTTCTGATTAGCACTTTGGTATATGTTCAAACCTTTCTTGCTATTATTCTAAATCTTGTCCTCGTTAAATCTATTGCCTTTAGCTATATTTGATTCACCTTATCCTGTTAGTCTGAGATACACCCTTTCTTCAATCGATTTTTATATAGAACCTAACAATAGTCCTCATATTTCAAAGCTGTGAAACAATACCCTTACTTATCATTAAAAGTGAAATGTAAAGATTGTCTGTGTAGGCCGGAACTAATAATATATTACCATTAGATAATAGTGCATACAAATCGGTCATTGCTTATGAAAGGAAAGTTCAAAGAGCGATGGTCAACAATACCGCCACTGTCAACAAAGCGAACAATCACCTCTCACCTTAACTCAATAAACACACAAAAACTACAGGTTTTACTGCATTACTTATATCAGTAAAATATTCTTGATATCAAGGAG
>JYMV01045477.1_pt1 | contig 13265 bp, 10 predicted proteins | sample 338911 | NCBI WGS metagenome assembly JYMV01 (sample SAMN03354496, study PRJNA234377) | hydrothermal vent metagenome | biome: Deep sea; feature: Hydrothermal plumes at the Eastern Lau Spreading Center, Western Pacific Ocean; material: Seawater | place: Tonga | collected 2009 | depth 2000 m m | reverse complement strand
AATTGCAACTAGTATGCACCTCTACATTTGGGTACCCTAGCAATTTTTGAAATTTGAGAAATTTGAAAGGAGTAACCCGTCCCATTATACTTGCATTAACCACTTCAAACACTAATACTCTTGGCAGTTGCATCCCCATCATCTCCTTTGAGTAACCCCCACTAATTCTTCACAGTCAGACTCCCTCCGCAAACTACCCCTCTCAATACATATAGTAGTTACTCTCAATTCTGCCTGAAGTGTTGTTAAATAAAAATGCTTCTCTAGGATCAGGTGGGCACACTAATCTTCAAGGTCAAAAATTCATCTCAAATACATATAATTTTTAAAAAAAGGACTAAATTGTGCTTGTTTAAAAGATCCCTTTAACACGAAGGTTTCTTTATACAATAGATTTATTTTGAGATACGTATTTTTGCTACTTACTTTAATCATTTTAAGTGGAAGTTTTGGATTCTCTTTGGCCAAAGGTAAGGGATTCGAAGGAGGGTTTCCAGAGATATGATCCTTGTTTCTTACTGTCTATCCCTGATTAACCACTGACTAAGACTTATATTCTGCCGGTTTGCCTTTCGTCCATGTCAACTCGTTTGTGTGTAAGTCCATCCAGCTTACAACCGGTGCACCTGAAGCTTTTTGACACATGCCGCACAATGGCAATATTCCGTAGCAAAGGTAGAGCCCGAAACACAGTATCTTACGGCACCTCAGAGACAGTCGAAGCCTTTTGGAACCACATTAGGGGCAAAGGATCCCTAATATATTGCTTATACTGCCGGGATCTTGTTGGTCTTTTTATCAGTCAACTTTCTTTTGCTCTGCTTACCAAATCAAAAGCCATTCGTTCTCCTTCTCTCATGGTTTCTTCCACGTCGATTGTTTTTACTTCATAATTCTCCATCAGGACTTTGCCGTTAACCAGAACAGTACTCACATCCGCAGCCTGTGCTGAATAGGCAATAGATGAAACCGGATTATGACGCGGGAAATAATGAGGTTTGTTTGCATCCAGCAAAATCAAATCTGCCCGCTTTCCGACTTCGAGGGAACCAATCTCCTTTTCCAGGCCCAGGGCTTTTGCACCGTTAATCGTGGCCATCCGTAAAACCTGCTGTGCCGGAACCGATTCTGTGTTGTCGTTAATGGCTTTGTTAACAAGTGCGGCAAGGTGCATTTCTTCAAAAAGATTCACGTTGTTGTTGCTGGCGGAACCGTCTGTGCCGAGTGCGACATTCACTCCTTTTTTCAGGAGTTCCTCCACAGGAGCAAAGCCGTTTGCCAGTTTGAGGTTACTGGTTGGATTATTCAGAACACTCACTTTGTGTTTTCGCAAAAGCTCAATATCCTCTACGGAAAGATGAACACAGTGCGCAGCAGCAGTCAGGCATTCAAAAAGTCCTAAATCCGCCAAATGCTGAACCGGAGATTTCCCATATTTTTCGAGGCTGTCCGCAACTTCCTGCCGACTTTCTGACAGGTGAATGTGAATTCTGGTTTTACGCTTTAGGGCTTCTTCGGTAGTTTCTCGTAAATATTCCGGACCGCACAAATACATCGAATGCGGACCAAAAAATACCTTAATCCTTCCACCGGCTTTGCCGTGCCATGAGTCGTGAAAGTCAACCGCGGCCTTCATAAATGTTGGACCCAAATCAGAGACTTCCAGCAACACTCCGCTCAGGCAGGCTTTAATTCCAGACTCTTCAACCACCTTCGCGACTTCGCCCATGTAAAAATACATGTCTGAAAAACAAGTAACACCGGATTGAATCAGTTCCAAAATTCCAAGTTTTGCACCCCAATAAACGTGCTCGGCACTGAGGTGATCCTCTGCCGGTTTAATCTTTTCCAGCAGCCATGGCCAAAATGGCAGATCATCGGCATAGTTCCGGAACAGAGACATTGGAATGTGCGTGTGTGCATTGACCAGTCCGGGCATAGCAATTTGATCAGTGGCATCAATTACTTTGTCGGCCTCAAAATTTTCCGGCACCTTACCGACTGCCAGAAGGCAGCCATTTTCAATCGCAATATCCGCATTTTCCAAGACTTCGTTTTGCGGATTGACCGTCAATATCAATGAGTTTTTAATCTGCAATTTCATAATTATTAATAAAATTAGTGTCCCCCAAATTCACAACTGGTAATCGCAGAAATAAGTAAACTCAAAGACTTTGAAACTTTGATACTTATTTTTTGAAATGCGGTAGATAAGACCCAAGCTGTTGAATTGTGACCTTTTATTGCATCAAGTGCTATTTGAGTCTTCAATTCCTTCCTGTACTTTTTTCTACCCATTCGGTATCTCCGTTTGATTGAAAATACACCTTAGCACATTGTCTCATTATATGGGGTCCACTATAAAGTAAGAAGAAGAATTGAGAGGATGATGAGTATATTTCTCATTTGATTTCCTAAAAGTGGATTAGGAGAACCCAATATATAACATCAATTGGGTTGTTTTACAAGAAATGGGAATTTTATTTGGAGGGTTGTCTGACTGTGAAGAATTAGTGGGACTTCTGATGGAGAAACTAGTTTTCAAAAATTTCAAAAAGGTATTTTTGTTTTAATTCCCGCATTCCCACAAGAATCATGCCCTTCGGGATGGGTATCTTTGAGCATTTGATTGAAATCATCACTTGTCACATGACAGAGAAGATAAAGTCCAGATTCTTCGAGAAACTTCATTACATCATGATGAATGTCTCTCCCAACAGGACTTTTAGCCAAGTCAAAAACACCCTGCCTTCCATAATAGTTGTCTTTAGGTGTAGTACCATCAGTGAAGGTTGTCTCTTTGATTTCCCTTTTCTGAAGTTCTGTGACTAACTCATCCCATTGAGATTGATTTAAATCTGCAATTTCGTACATGAGGGCATTACGAATCGGAAACATGATTGCCATCACTTTGTGAAAGGATTTTTCGTCATTCGTCAATCCTGTTTGTGAAGACTTTATCATATCGTCTCCGTCTTGGGCCGGAGTTCCTTTCGCCTTCAGAACTTCTCCAGAAGAATTGGCAGCGGCTGCTTCGTTCATGGAAAATAAAACACTCCCATTACTATTTACGATGTTGTTAGTACCAGTTTTAAGGCCTGTACTGTGTGGTGTCCCAGTAAATATACAATAACCAGCAGAGTTGATAGAACAGGCATACTTGTCTTCTGGCCGGTCATTCTGACTGTGTTCTGGTTTTTGACCACGGCCATCACATGAAGCAAGAATCAATATGCTTCCTAAAACGGTGTAAAGGAGCCTGTATTTACAATTTTTCATAATACGCCTTTCAGTAATGAGGTTTTAAATACAGGCGAATTCAAATGATTCAAATTTTACAGAATGTTTTTTGGAAAAGCTTTTCCACGTAATAACAGGGTGTATCAGTTTGTATCAGTATTAGAAAATGATGTATTTTATGAAAATAGTTTTGGTGGATCGAAGAAGCTTTTTTGACGTATCTTGAATTTTTAGATTATTCATAAAGATAAGATCATTTTTCTTTGGGTTGCCTTGTTACAGTTTTTGTCTGATCTAAATTTTATTCTTTCAATCAAAATTCATTATTCTTGGAATTGGTTAGTTTAGGAGAACCCAATATATATAATCATTCGGTTTGTTTTGCAAGAAATAGGAAAGATTGTGGAGGGTTTCTGACTTGTGAAGAATTAATGGGAGGAGTTACATAGAGGAGATGATGAAGGTTTTTCTTATTAGGTAACTCTATCTTCTTCTCAACATAAGTCGGTTTCAGAAGTGTTTAATGTAGTTGGAAAAATATAAAATTATCAGTTTTATTTGTGATTTAGAGGCAAATTGCATTTAAACCATGGTCTACTCAGCCAAGCTTCCCATGTTTCCTTCTTGAAAATCCCTGAAAGCATCCATCAACTCCTCTCTTGTATTCATCACAAAAGGACCATATGCCTCCAAAGGTTCTTCGATTGGTTCACCATTTAAGATCAGAATCTTAGAATCCTCAGTAGTTTTTAAATTTATTGAAACTCCACTTCTACTAAATATTCCAAGATACCCTTTATCTAAATGTTGATCGCCAATAAATGAGCTTCCTGCCAATTGAAGAATTAAAGTGTTCGTACCATCATCAAAATTTAGTTTAACTTCAGAATTTTGATGACCTTCCACCTCATAAATATTTATTTTTGTAAAAGTTTCGGCAGGTGAAAATGAACTACCAAAATTACCAGCAATAATCTTTACTTTTGTTGTTCCATCCTGAAGTCGAACAATGGGCAAATCTTTTTTATCAAGAGATTGGTATCTGGGTTTTGTCATTTTATGTTTTGCTGGTAGGTTTACCCAAAGTTGAACCATCTCAAATTCACCCCCTTTTTTAGCAAAATCTCTGGAATGGAATTCATCGTGAACAACTCCAGAGCCTGCAGTCATCCATTGAACTCCTCCGGTGCTTATCTTCCCTCCGCCACCACTGGAGTCTCTGTGCTCTACTTCTCCTTTGATAGCCATAGTTACTGTTTCAAAACCACGATGCGGGTGCTCACCTACTCCCAACTTTTGATCTGTAGGAGGAAAGTATTTAGGAGCAGCATGATCCAACAATAAAAAAGGGCTGATATGTTTACTATCCTCAGAGTGCATTGAAAAAATTGAACTCACATAAAATCCATCTCCGACCCAATGTTTTTCCCTTGGTAATACTATTTTTATTATTTGCTTCTCTTGAATCATACCTTCTTTGTATTGTAGTTTTCCAAAATTGTTTGCTTACTATTTTCAATTTCAAAACACAGGATCTTGAAAATAAGCCCAATCACTGAACAATTCAATTTAATTATGTTTTAAAAGAAGTTACGCTAAATTAGCTGAAATAAATAGTGTAAGAGCGAATATTTTTTATCTCTAATTAGGAAAATAAGATGGCTGAAATCGAATATTTTTATGCTGCATATTCAGGGTATGCCTATTTAGGTTCAAAACGGTTCAATACATAACTTATTGACTCATTCATCAAAAAGTGAGCATTTATCTATCAAATAATTTTAGATTAAAAGGTTAGTTGGGCTATTTTATTCAAAGAAAACAATATGTAGTGATTGCAGGATGCCTTCTTTTATCATTTGTCATGGGATCTATTCATGCCTTTTCCCTTTTATTAGAGCCAATAGAAACTAAATTTTATGTCTCTAGGACTTTTTCCAGTTTTACTTATAGCCTTTCCTTAATATCTATTACAGCAGCAGTTTATTTTGGAAGTTATATTTATAAGAGATTTAGTCCCACAAGAATAGTTCTGATCGTAATGACATTATCAACTCTTGGTACACTTATATCAGCTTTCTCAGATTCAATATATTTTGTTTGGATTGGTTATGGTCTCTTTTTTGGATTTGCAAATGGTTTAGGTTATGGATATACACTTCAATATTCAGCAATAGCTTTACCAGAGTCAAAAGCATTGATGATGGGATTAGTAACCGCAAGCTATGGATTAGGCGCAACTATTGCCCCGATCTTTTATCGCAACACAAATACGATAGGTGGATTTGAAAATACTATGATTAGCCTTACCATATTGTTTTTCATAATCACTTTTATTGTTTTATTTCTATTTAGGTTTTCCAACTTACAATTTGATCTAGAAAAAGGATTACCGTTTCAAGTAAAAAACTATATACCAATAAGCAAATACTTACTTTGGGTAATTTATGGATGCTCTATATCGGCAGGTTTAATGTGCTTTGGCCATGCTGTAGGTATAGCAAAATCTTATTATGTTTCAAATGAATATATTTATATCATACCAATTACAATGGGTTTTATTAACATGACTGGAGGAGTATTATTTAGTTCTATAATTAAATTTTTTTCCTACAAAAATATAATATTGTTTCTTTCTATGTTGACGATATTTTCACTTTTAATATTATTATTTATTCCTTCTAAAATTTCTGTATTCTTGTGTTTGCCTTTGATAAGTATCTCTTATGGTGGAATAATAGCCATATTTCCCTCAATGATAAATAAATTAGTTGGAGATACCAATGGTATTAAAATTTATGGTTTTGTCTTTACTGCATGGGGTTTCTTTGGATTATTAATGCCATTGTTAGCTGGTAAGACTTTTGATATTTTTAATAGTTATTCTTTCATTATATTAATTACAACAATATTAAGTATCTTCCCTATATTAATAATTTATTTAAAATATAATAAATTATTAATATGAATCAAGAAATAACTAATATGTTTTATACCTGCTGTTCACAAACCTAATGTTTTACTCATTTTAGAATATATATATATTAACCTAGATCATTCTCATTTATGGGGTCCACCTTCCCAACTTTCCAGATACGCTTTTTGTTCCGGAAGCAACTCGTCAATGGAAACGCCAGAACCTTTAAGTTTGAGTCTGGCAACTTCTTCGTCAATTTCATCCGGAACCCGATATACATCTTTGTTCAAATCCTCATGATGAAGCGCCACATATTTTCCGGACAGGGCCTGCAGCGCAAAACTGGTATCCATGATTTCCGCAGGATGACCGTCGGCACAGGCGATATTTACCAGATCTCCGTCTCCGAGCAGATTAAGCCAGCGTCCGTCTGCCATCAGAAAACCGGTAATATTGTGACGCATTTCTTTTTGTTCCACGGATAGATTTAGCAAAGCATCCAAATCGAATTCGATTTTGAAATGTCCGGCATTGGCCAGAATTACTCCGTCCTTCATGCGTTCGTAATGTTCCTGGCGGATGACGTGTTTTCCACCTGTAACGGTCAAAATAATATCACCTTCCGGTACGGCTTGATTCAGGGGCATCACCCGTAATCCGTGCATCAGGGCATCGGCTGCCTTTATCGGATCCACTTCACAAACGATCACATTTGCTCCCAAACCCTGAGCTCGTTCAGCACAACCTTTACCACACCAGCCGTAACCGATAATCACCACCGTTTTCCCGCTGACCACCAAATTTGTGGTTCGCATTACTCCGTCCCAAACTGATTGTCCTGTACCGTGATAGTTGTCAAACAGATATTTACAGCGGGCGTCGTTGATCAAAACAACTGGAAATTCAAGTACTCCTGCTTTTGCCCTGGCTTTGGCACGCAAAACCCCGGTAGTGGTTTCTTCGCAGGCACCCAGCACTTCCGGAAGCAGTTCCTGACGTTCCGTATGCAGTAATTCAGCAATATCACCCCCATCGTCAATCATAATATTCGGCCGAACATCGAGTGCCCGGTTCATATACTGCCGCATCTCTTCCGGTGTCGCTCCATAGCGTGCATAAACGTGCATTCCTTCCTCGGCCAGTGCAGCCACAACGTCGTCCTTAGTTGAATGTGGATTGCTGCCTGTAACCGCCACCTCTGCTCCACCTGCAGCAAAAACCTGTGCCAAATATGCGGTTTTAGCTTCCAGGTGAATGCAGACCAAAACCCGCAAACCGCTGAAATACTGATGCTTGCGAAAATCGTCTTCAATTTGCCTCAGAATTGGCATGTTGCGTTTGACCCACTCAATTTTCTGTTTTCCCTGTCCAGCAAGTTGAGGTTCAGCAACAATGTTTTTTTGCATATTTTGTTTTTCGTTTTTTGTTATTCCGTTTCCATTTTTTTTAACAGCAAACGTGCTCTATGCTGCCAAAAGGGTTCTGAAAAATTTTGACTGACAAATTTTTGCCATGCAGTCCGTGCTTCTTTGTGACGACCCTGCTGCAAATATAATAGTCCCATTATAAAATTGCTGAAAGGATGAAGACCGGGAAATTCCTGCTGTAACTCCCGTAAATCACGGATTCCACCTTCATATTCATCAAGTTCCGGACTGTGCTGCTTGAGCGATGCATATGCTGAAAATGCCAATTCATAATCCCCCTTTTTTAGTTGCGCAATTCCCAAATTCATACGGGCATAATTTAAATCCGGTTTGAGGGCCAACGAGTGAAGACTGCTTTCTATAGAGGAAGAATAATCACCCAGCAGATAGTATCCCCAACCCAAATTTCCGTACAAATAAGGGTCTTCACCAAAGCGCAGTGCCATTTCGTATGATTCAACTGAATTCCTGACAGCATCTAAATCATACTTTGCCAAACCATTCGGCTGGAGTTTGTATCCTTTGTAATAATAGACGGTTCCCAAATCCTGATACAACTGCTCTAACTGTTCTGTTGATTCAGCATAATGCAGCCCGTCGTTCAAAGTTGATAGTGCATCTTCAAATTCCCTTGCCTCAAACAAGCCTCTTCCGGTCAAAGCATAATAATCCACGGGTCCCTTACTAAATTGCGGTTTCCGTGAAAGTTCCAGCCAGCGCTTTAATTTTTCACGAATGTCTTCAGACAGTTCATCATTTTGAGTACCAAATAGATTCTCCAAGGTTCTCTGCAGCATGGGCCATAACTGCTCTGGACCAAACCGCTGTCTCATTGACCGCGTTACCGGCCGTCCTGTGTTCCACCATTCATCCCAGAAAGAAAGTTCCCCGGAAGTAGAACGGAAAGTTGTGAATTGGAAAGGTTCAGGTTCGCGCGGAAACAAGGTGAAGACAAAGACATACAGGCAGACGATTAAAAGTATAACTGACCCAATTGTTTGCAAATAATATTTTTTCTGATTGCGGGAAACCGGAACCGTGATCGAGGCGAATTCTGCAGTAATATCTGTAAGCTCACGGGATTTTTGCCAGGCCAGTTCCGCAGCCTGTTTTTGTTCTGAAGAATAGAAACGGTTACCCAGACGGTAGAAACTCTCAGCGAGAATTTCAGAGGGGATTGACTCCTTAGTTAACAAATTTTCAGCAGATTCATAATCGCCGGAAGTTATAATATCTTCTGGAAATGCAGATTCAATAACACTGTAAGAGGTCTGAGACATACAGCGTTTAATGTTGAGTCTCATTTTCAGTTTGCCAGTCTTCGTAGCTCATTCCGGCAATGCGGGCCATACTTTTTCGGTGCGATGTCGCAATACTTTTTGTAAGATAATAGCTGATAAAAAATCCTGGAACTGCATAAACAAAACCGCCGATAATCATGGGCCAGCCAAGGTCAATCAATAAAAAACGTGCGCCTTCAACTATTATTGTCCATGTTCCCCCGGTTTCAGAAATTAGTCCAAGAGTATCCGCAAAATACTGATATGAAAGGCCATTCTGAGTTTCTAGCAACCAATATCCTGTTACTAAAAATAAATAATAAAGAGGCACCATCGTGAGTGGATTGGAAATCCAAACCATTGCCACTCCCACCGGCAAATTAAAATGTCTGCGGAAAATGTAACGGTAGATACTCCAGACAACGGCCACCAAATACATTTGCACTCCAACAGTTGGAGTTAAACCAAGAAAAACACCAACCGCAACTCCCAAACTCACTTCTGAAACAGGAGCCCTGGAATGTAAAACCGGATTAATTAATTTATCTTGAATAATCTTTTCTAATTTTTTCTTCATTCTACCACTTCCCACAGTTCTTCATGGAAGACCAAGGTTCCTGTATAGGTAGAGGGTCACCTTGTTGTAGTAATTCAATCGATATTTGATCCGGACTGCGGATGAATGCCATTTTTCCGTCCCTTGGAGGACGCAAAATGGTTACACCTTTTTTTTCCAGTTTCTCACAATAATCATAAATATTTTCAACAGAGTAGGCAACATGCCCAAAATTATCTCCGCCGCTGTAGGGTTCATTCTGGTCCCAGTTGTAGGTTAACTCCAGTTGAGATTCATTATCATCTGCTGCCAGAAAAACCAGGGTAAATTTTCCTTCAGGGACTTCCTTGCGTCTCACTTCTTTCATTCCAAGTTTGTCAATGAAAAAATCAAGTGCTGAATCAAGATTTTGAACACGGATCATGGTATGTAAATATTTCATTTTTTCCTTTTTTATCATTTAAACTGAACTTGGAAAAAGCCCTAAAACAGTGTCATTTCGAGCGAAGAAAGAAATCTTGTATAATCTACTACACTAATATCATTAAGATTTTTTCCTATGGTCGAAATCAAAAAATTAGGATTTCAGCCTTTTCACTAAACCATCATTTAAGATTCACCAGACCAACTGGCACAAAACGGTTTCTTGTTCCGGTGCGTCAATTATTACTTGAACCGATACCTTTATGCAAGTTTGAGGTGGAGCTTGAGCTATTTCAAATTTAAGGTCATAAATGGATTCAATCAATGTTTGGTAAGCAGCATTCCCTGATTTTCGGGAGAGTACTTTCGTTTCCGGATCATAACGGTAGGCGATTTTTTCACGTGTATCTGCAACGTCTCCGTCCCTGTTGCGGTCTGCTTTGAAGACCAGCGAATGGGTAGAAATTTCGACAGCAGTTTCACTTCCGGAACTAAGCGCATAACCGGCTTGAATCAGCTCTGATTTAAGCAGCAGAAGGAAACGTTGAAAGTCACCCCGCAGCACTTCTTTCTGCTGCTCCAGAACCGCGATTCGATGAAATTCAAGTAAAGGCCGTTGTGCCGAAATAAGAACAACAGAAACGATTGCCAGGACAAGCATCACTTCAATTAAGGTATAAGCGGAATTGTAGTCAAGGCAACCTTGACACTTTTTCATCATTGTGTTTTCAGCGCTGTTTGCCACTGCGCCAGCACTTTTGGAACCGTATCACTTGTTTTTACCTGAAACAAAAGTGTAATTAGGTTTGGGTTCACTTGTTTGACCTGCCAATGCAGTTCGGCGTTCTTACCTGACAAAGAAATATTTTCCTGGTAATTTCCTGCATTTAATGGGTTATTCAGCTTTGTCAGAGTCCATTCATCCAAATGTGAGGCTAGTTCATTTTTGAGCGTTTTGAGCTGTATTTGCTCAAATGTCTGTTCTGTTATTTTGGCAAATCCTGCCACTAAAATCAGCAGCATCGCATTTGCAAACATCACCTCAACCAGCGTAAATCCATGTTTCATCCTGATTCTATATCTTTCAAAATGATTTTTGCTTTTACTACTCTTATATGTCAAACTTGCTTTTGATAATTGTTATGCCGAGGTAGTTCAGTAAATAGTTTGAAATCCGCCCCCACACCTGAATTAGCAATCTGGAAATGAAAAAAAGAATAATCCAGAGACTTTTTAGGTGCGGAGTCATTTCGAGCCTTGGGAAAATCTTAATGATATTTTCCCAACCTTTACCAAGAGAGTCAATCAATGAAATTTAGTTATCCAGGACTAAGCGACAATGCGGTTTCTGAATCTCGAAAAATTTACGGTGCGAATGTTGTTACAACGCAGGAAGTAGAGGGATTTTTTGATAAACTACGAACCAACTTAAAAGATCCGATCATCGTCATTTTGATTGTTGCCCTGGCAGTAACGGTTTTTTTGGCCGCCATGGGATTTGCTCCGTGGTATGAAGGACTCGGAATTGCGTTTGCTGTGGTGATGGCAACCTTGATCGCCACCTGGTCTGAATACAGTAATGAGAATGAATTTCAGCGTTTGCTTGAGGAAGCTTCAAAGGTAAAAGTAAAAGTCTTCCGTAACAGTACAATGGTTGAAATATTAATTGACGATCTGGTAGTCAACGATTTGGTTCTTCTGCAGCCTGGAGACACAGTACCCGCAGATGGCTATTTGCTCACTGGAGAAATTGAGTTGAATGAATCTGCACTTACGGGTGAATCTGAAACCGTAAAAAAAACAGGGGGTGCAGATGAAAAACATTCTGAGGCAGAAGAGAAGTATGAAATGTCACGTGCTGCCCTGGTGGTGGACGGAGAAGCTGTAATGAAAGTTTTGGAGGTTGGAGACAAAACAAAGTATGGTGTAACACTCAAAGAATTGACCTCAGCGGAAACCAGACCCTCTCCACTGCAGGAAAAACTGGCAACTCTTGGCCGGCAAATCAGTCGTTTTGGTTATGTTGGAGCGCTGTTTATCGCCTTTTCATTCATGTTTAATCATATTTTTCTGGAAGGCGGAGGATGGGAAATCTATTTCAGCAAACCTGCCCCTGAAATAATTTATCATATAGTGACAGCTATTATTTTAGCAATCATCATTATTGTCGTAGCCGTTCCGGAAGGGTTGCCAATGATGATTGCAGTCGTGCTTTCGATGAATATGCGCAAGCTTCTCAAAGCGAAAGTTCTGGTGCGGAAACTTCTCGGCATTGAAACATCCGGAAGCCTGACAATCCTGTTTACCGACAAAACAGGAACACTGACTCAAGGTAAATTAACAGTTTCAGAGCTTCTTCTGGGTAATGCTGAACATTTACAATCTTACAAAGAAATTCCCGAAAATTTGCGTGAAACCGTGTCCTTTGCCCTGCGAAACAATACCCCGGCTTCGATTGATACTGGAGATCCGGAAAACCCGAAAATCGTTGGCGCTAATCCAACAGGACAAGCTTTATTGCGTTTCCTCGGCGCAGATTTAGCCAAGCAGGATGATGTAAAAGTAAAGGTAAATATTCCTTTTAACAGTTCTTATAAATTTTCAGCTACACAGGTTGAAGGTTCGCAAAATTTAACTATGGTCAAGGGGGCCGCAGAAATCGTGCTCGCCGGATGTACACATTATTTGGATGTGGACGGTAACAAGGTCGAACTGGATTCCGAAAAACTCAAAGAAGAAATGCTGGGGCTTTCCAAACGCGCAATGCGGCTCATTGGACTGGCTGTTTCAAATCAAGATTTGGGGGAGGAAAATGTTCTTCCTTCCGATTTGACTTTAGTGGGAATCTTCGGCCTGCGTGACGAAATGCGAAAGGAATCAAAGACAGCAGTGGAGACAGTCCGGCGAGCTGGAATACAGGTAGTAATGATTACCGGCGATGCAAAAGATACTGCTCAAGCGATTGCCAGAGAAGTCGGAATTTTAGAAAAAGAACAAGCGCTTGTTCTTACTTCCAAAGAACTTGGCGAAATTTCTGATGAAGAGTTAATAAAAATACTTCCGGATATGAGGGTCGTTGCCCGTGCACTTCCCGCGGATAAAAACCGTTTGGTTAAATTGGCAAAATCCATGAACTGGGTGGTCGGCATGACCGGAGATGGAGTCAATGATGCACCAGCCGTAAAAAACGCAGACGTTGGTTTCTCAATGGGTGATGGAACGGACATGACAAAAGAATCGAGCGATATTGTCATTCTTGATAATAATTTTATCTCACTCACAAATGCAGTTCGTTATGGGCGGACACTATTAAAATCAATTAGAAAATTTTTGATTTTTCAATTGACCGTCAACGTTGCCGCCATTTTAGTGGCTTTTTTGGGACCATTTTTTGGTATTGATTTACCGCTGACCATGACTCA
>JYMV01025081.1_pt1 | contig 13266 bp, 10 predicted proteins | sample 338911 | NCBI WGS metagenome assembly JYMV01 (sample SAMN03354496, study PRJNA234377) | hydrothermal vent metagenome | biome: Deep sea; feature: Hydrothermal plumes at the Eastern Lau Spreading Center, Western Pacific Ocean; material: Seawater | place: Tonga | collected 2009 | depth 2000 m m | reverse complement strand
ATACCAGTGGTATAGGTATTGACCTGAAATTCACTCCCCACAGCAATGCCTTCGCTATCAAAGCGCTGACCGTAGATGTCGGTGCTTGAGCCGTCCTGTAAGTAAGAAGTCCAGATCACCACAAAGCCGCCATCATTGAGCGCCGTGGTGCTGGATTCCGCTTGAGAACCAATGGTAATTGTATTGACCTGAAATTCAGCGCCTACTCTAACCCCTTCGCTATCAAAGCGCTGACCATAGATGCCTGAATGTGAGCCGTCCTGACCAACAGAATCCCAGGTCACCACAAAACCGCCCTCATTAAGGCCCGTAATACTTGAACCGTATTGAAGATTATCGGTAAAGGTATTGACCTGAAATTCAGCGCCTACGGCAACGCCTTCACTATCAAAACGCTGACCATAAATGCCCCAATCCGCCCAATCCGAGCCGTCCTGACCATGAGAGCTCCAAGTCACTACAAAGCCACCATCATTGAGGCCCGTAGTACTGGAATACTCTTGATTATTATCGGTATAGCTATTGACCTGAAATTCACTTCCCACGGCAACCCCTGCGCTATCATAACGCTGACCATAGATGCCGTTCCCTGAGCCGTCCTGACCACCCCAAGAGTCCCAAGTCACCACAAAGCCGCCATCAGCCAACGCCGTGGCGCTAGAATAAACTTGATGATTATCGGTAGTGCTATTGACCTTAAATTCTCCCCCGACGGCAACCCCTGCGCTATCATAGCGCTGACCATAGATGTCGTACCCCCCATCCTCCGATGTCCAGGTCACCACAAAGCCGCCATCATTAAGTGCTGTGGTGCTGGAGTCGAATTGAGAACTCCAGGTAAAACTATTGACCTTAAATTCACCCCCCACAGTAGCCCCTGCGCTATCAAAACGCTGGCCATAAATACCAGGCCCTGAACCGTCCTGGTAAACAGACGTCCAGGTCACCACAAAGCCGCCATCATTAAGCGCTGTGGTGCTGGGACCGGATTGATTATTAGTGGTATAAGTATTGACCTGAAATTCACCTTCCACGGCAACCCCCGCCTCGGCGGGCCGTTGCCACAACGTTTGCTGTGGGTGCCGTAAAAGGAAGCCGGACTAAAAGGCTCGATAAATCGATCGTATCTTCACCTGCCTGAAAATCTAAAATCGTATCATGGCCTAAGCCATCCATTTTAAAGGTATCGGCACCGGCTTCCCCGACTAAGCGGTCATCTCCCACACCCCCCAGTAAAATATCGTTATCAGCGCCGCCAACCAGATAATCATTACCGGCATCGCCCCATAATTGGTCGGCGACATTTTGACCGTAGAGTTTATCGTTTCCTTCATCGCCGCTGAGTTGATCGTTACCGGTACGGCCAAATAACTTATCGTTCATCAAGCCGCCGGCCAAAACATCATCACCGCTCCCGCCGTCGAGTTGGTCGGCTCCATCGCCGCCTAATAAGGTGTCATGATCATCGCCGCCAACCAGATAATCATTACCGGCATTGCCGCGCAATTCATCTTGGCCTTCACCGCCCACGACGGTATCATTTCCGTCACCGCCATAGATAAGGTTATCTCCGCCTTCACCCCGGAGCTGATCGTCGCCTTCTCCACCGTAAATCTCATCATTCTCGGTGCCGCCAAAAACATTATCATTGCCAGAACCGCCATAGATGACATCAACCCCGGCACCACCACTGATTAAATCATCGTCTTCATCGCCATAAATAACGTCATTCCCTTCCCCGCCAACCAAACGGTCACTGCCTACCGAGCCGAAAAGATGATCATTTCCCGTGCCACCGATCAAATGATCATCACCCTTATCGCCATAAAGTGAATCATCATCCGCACCGCCATTGAGCACATCATTACCATCGCCACCGCGGATAAGATCAGTCCCGGTTTCGCCGTGTAAGCGATCATCCCCCCAGCCACCATAGATGACATCAACCCCTGCACCGGCAAATACTAAATCGTTATAAGCCCCTTGCGCATAAATTTCTTGTTGGGCTAGAAAAAGCTCACTATCAACCAGAACATTCTGCTCTACCGGTCCACCTTCATACGGCGTTCCGTACAACACACCGGGGCTATCGGCCTGGTCAAGCGCTGCTGTATCGCCGTAGAGTAAATCATTACCGTCGTCTGAACGGATAAGGTCATTACCCGCATTACCAAAGACTTGATTATCCCCACCCCCGGCATCAATCAAATCATCATTATCAAGGCCGGTAATAACATCATTACCGTCATAACCTTTAATATCATCGGCTATGGCTGACCCTATTAATATATCGTCAGTCTCGGTCCCAACAATTTTATCTTCAGGTGCTGTCGCCATTTCAAGCTCCTACATGTTATCTCTATGATTAACACTGCATATTTTGTGCCTGACAAAAAATAAAGCTAAAAACACACAAGCCCTTGAATAAACAAGGGATTTACTTTATTACTGTCTTGAGAAACGACTTATTTGCATCTTACTTTGCAAAACAACTGCATATTGAGTTACATATTGGGAATTCAAGCGTATTAGAAAAAATACCCATCAACGACAACAGTCACTGACCTTCAGCATTCTCATCTCAAGGTTTAACAGGATTAAACACCCCTTATTGTTGTCAGGATTTTATTAACGTCATCATAAAATTGAATCACGAAGCCATAAATAACAGGAGTCATGATTTGTGAACAAATAAGAAAACATTGCTTTTATCTCGACCTATTCAAGTGAAGAGCTTAGCTATTCTAAGTCTCCATTGTTTGAGCGGACATCAGTGTAGTGGATAGATAAGGGTCTTGCTGAGGAGTTAGAACTTTGAGAGAAATCGCCTGCAAAAGCGGCCCATCACTTCAGCAGGCGTTTTATTGACGTACACGATAAAACCCTCACTATTGCGTTATCCGAGAGAGTATTGATAACCCATTTGCACGAAAAGTGTTTTAGATTATCTCGTCGATCATTGCTGACCAACAGGTTCTTGACGGTTTTTTTTATTAGGCCTTTAGCGGCCTTGTTGGGTGATATTTTTTAGGTTGGATGCCCTAAAAAAAGGCTTGGTGACGGGTTGTCGCGCGTCAATAGCCCACATTTTGAATGGGTTATTTTTTCCTGCTCTCTTTCTTCAACGATTCATAAACTGCCAAGCTACGATAATGCTTACTCACTGAATGCAGTCAACAGCCAATATAGACAGAGATAAAAGAAAAAATGCCCGTTATTACCATCGATTATTGCAACCACTGTTCAGGATTTAAAGCCTTCCCTTGATCTCGAATGCCAAAGTAAAGTGCTGCGGTATTTCGACCGCCACTTTTCCCAACGGTGGCAATCACATCGCCCACGTCGACCCAATCACCTACGTCTTTATACAAGCTCTGATTAAAAGCATAAAGGGTCATAAAATCTTTGCCATGATCGACAATAATCATTAGCCCATAGCCTCTTAACCAATCAGAAAAAACAACGCGCCCCCGGGAAACGCTTTTGACCTCAACGCCTTCTTCCGCACGGATAACAATACCGTCCCATCGACCGGCCGAACGGCGCGCACCAAATGTGTTGATAACCGGCCCTGACACCGGCCACCCCAAATGCCCTCGCTGCTCACTAAACTCCTGGGCGATATTCAACTCGTAAGGAAAGTCGTCCATAGACTCCTGAAACTCTGAAAACAATTGCTGCAAGCGCTTTTCATCCGCTTTCAATAGCGCTAATGCCTTCAGTTGATCTTGTTCGTCAGACACCAGTGACATAAGTAGCTGTTGGCGCTGGCTGAGGTTTTTTTCAAGGAGTTCACGCTCTTTGGTTTGCTCGACCACAAGTGACTGGAACGCTTCAGAATGTGTTTTTTCCAGAATCCGCAACGTTTTAAGTTTTTCAAGGCTGGCCTTAACCGCTTGTAACTTTGCGACCCGTGCCTGATTAAGGTAGCCGTAATAAACCATCATCCGACTCGTTCGAGCAGGGTCTTCCTGATTAAGGATCAGTTTCAAACGACTCCGCTTGCCAAGAATATAAGCGGCATTGATCTGCTCTTGTAAACGTTCACGCTGCACAACCAATAAACGTAATAACGACTGAATTTCAACGCCTAACCGGAGTACCGTTTGCTTGCTTTGAGATACTTGTTTTTTTAACTGTTTTAATCGCGCCGCACTGTGACCCATGCTTTTTTCAAGCATGGCTAACCGATTAATCAAGCCTTGTTTTTCAACACTGATCTCATTAACACGATGATCTAATATTCTAATGCTGGATTGAACGGCTAATAATTGTTGACTTTTTTCAGCCACATTAGCCGCACTGCCTTGACTCAGAACTAACAGTAAAAACCCTAACGCCCTTCCTCTATAACGAAAAAACACACTACAACAATGACGACCCTGTCATTTCTTCTGGTTTTTCTATATCCATCATCGTTAACAATGTTGGCGCTAAATCCGTTAAAGAACCCTCTGCCGACAAGGCTTTATCTGCACCGACATAAACCAATGGGACCAAATTACTGGTATGTGCGGTATGCGATTGCTGTGTGCCTACATCAAACAATTTCTCAATATTGCCATGATCAGCAGTAATCAACATTTCACCGCCGACACCTTTAAGCGCGGTATAAACACGTTCCAAACAACGGTCAATCATTTCGACCGCCTTAATAGACGCCTCAAGATTACCGGTATGCCCCACCATGTCACAATTAGCATAATTACAAACAATGGCATCATAGTAATCGCCTTCAATCGCCTCAACCAACCGATCAGTCACTTCCTCTGCACTCATTTCAGGCTGCAAATCATAGGTTTTAACTTTTGGCGAAGGGATCAACATCCTGTCTTCTCCCTCATGCGGCTGCTCTACCCCGCCGTTAAAAAAGAAAGTCACGTGCGCATATTTTTCAGTTTCTGCTAACCGAAGTTGTTTCAACCCTTTATTGGCCAACACCTCACCAAATCCATTAACGATTTTCGGTGAACGATAAGCAACGGGAAACTCAAAATCTTTATGGTACTCAACCAACGTGGTTAAAAACAGACGTGGCGGCGTTCCTTGTCGGTCAAACTCTGAAAAATCAGGCGCAAAAGACCGTACGATTTCTCTCGCTCTATCCGCTCTAAAATTCATAAAAACAACCGCGTCATTATCATTAAATTTGACCGCGTCTCCAGCCTGATCCAGCACGCTTGTTGCCTGAACAAACTCATCGGTTTCACCACGCGCATAGGCGTCATTGATAGCTTGCTCAGCGGTTTCAACCGAAAATTCAGCCTGCCCTTGTACTAATAATTGATGTGCCTTTTCAACCCGCTCCCAATTGTTATCCCGATCCATAACATAAAAACGGCCAATCACACTGGCGATATGCCCGACCCCCAACACATCGATTTTATCCTGCAGCCCTTTAAGCGAAACATCTGCACTTTTGGGCGGCACATCACGTCCATCTAAAAACGCATGCACAAAAACTTTTTTCAACCCTTTACGTTTTGCTAGCTCTATCATCGCGTAAATCTGGCGTTCATGACTGTGAACCCCGCCCGGCGACAACAACCCCATGACATGTAATGCAGAATCATTTTCCAAGGCATGATCTACGGAACCATTTAACGCCTGATTTTCAAAAAAATTACCATTTTCTATTTCAATATCTACTTTAAGAAAATTTTGAGGTACAAATTGACCCGAACCAATATGCACGTGACCCACTTCGGAATTACCCATTTGTCCTGCAGGCAACCCTACTTTCTCACCTGAACACTCGAGTAGGGTAGAAGAATAGGTCTTCTTTAAGTAATCCCAACACGGCATATTGGCCTGTGCAATAGCGTTATCCGGACTTTGTTCTTCACGATGACCAAATCCATCTAAAATGATTAACGCAACAGGCTTTGGGGTACTTGACATAATAAAATTCCTCTTTATAAATAATCTACAATAAAAAACACTAACCCCCCAAACCATAAAGTCATAACGGTCATTGGGACAATTTTTTACCTCTATTTTACCTGAGCGGGTCAAGTTTTAATACGGCATTTCGCCAACCCGATTTAAAACTAACGCCTTTACCCCTAACGACCGTGCTCAAACCGATAGTAAGCCCATATCCGTTGCTAGCGGAGTGTTAAATAACAAAGATCAGCGTCCAAAATCACTGTGTTGTCATTTTTAAAGTAGCCCCCCTGCCAGCCTTTTTCCACGGCGGGTAAAATCGACTTATCTTCATTCTCTTGCTTTTGTAAAAATGATTAAAAAATACCAGCGATCGTAAATTACTCTTTAATTAACAGATAAAATCACAACCACTGTTTTTTATTGTTAAAATACTGAATTATTCTCGTTATTTAGCTTCACAACACCGTTGTGATTTTTTAAAAATATTTTACATTAGGTTTTTTATATGGAACGCGTTATTGAATTTATCGGCAATCACTGGATGTTATTTATTGCCTTTGTCGTTGTCCTCTATCTAGTTATTCAAGAACTACTAGATAATGTTTTTAAACGGTTTCAATCCCTTACACCGATTGCTGCCGTCATGCACATGAATGACATAGAAACGACTATTCTTGATGTTAGCCAGACGGCTGACCATAAAAAAGAACACATAGAAAATGCCATGAACATTCCACTTGCTAAACTTGAGACTAATCTAGGCCAGTTAGAACCATTTAAAGAAAAATCATTACTGGTTTTTTGTCAAACCGGCGCGCAATCTGCACAAGCGTGCAAAAAACTCCATAAATTAGGTTTCCATCAAGTAATTAATCTAATTGGCGGACTCAAAGCATGGGACGAACAAAAACTCCCTACCAGCAAAACCAAAAGCTAAACTCCTCACTCAGCAATTACGACATAAGCAATATGGCCGACCAAGAAGAGAAAAAATTTTCCATACAAAAAATTTTCTGCAAGGACGTTTCCTTTGAAACACCCAATTCACCTGAAATTTTTACCCAAAAATGGCAACCGGAGGTCGATTTTAACTTAGGGACACACGTTGAACCCATTGATGATGATGTCTTTGAAGTTGCTATTACGGTTACGGTTACGGTAAAGATTGGCGCCCAAGTAGCCTACCTTGCTGAGGTTGTGCAAGCCGGTATTTTTACACTTAAAGGTTTCACGGATGCTGAACGCGGCCCTTTACTGGGCAGTTATTCTCCTAGCGCACTTTTTCCTTATGCCCGAGAAGCCATTTCAAATCTGGTTTCAAAAGGTGGATTTCCACAACTCCTGCTTACGCCGGTCAATTTTGATGCTGTGTATGCGCAACACGTTCAACAGCAATCTGCATCCAATACCGTTAACTAACCCTTAAATGGATAGACAACGCATTTGTATTTTAGGGGCTGGTTCATGGGGAACGGCCTTAGCTATTCAAGCTGCCCGCAATCATCACGACGTTATTATCTGGGGTCACAATACAAACCACATAAGGGCCTTACAACAAGAGCGAACAAATTCTCGTTATTTACCGGGAATCACACTCCCGGATAATTTAACCATCACAGACAATCTTAAAACAGCTGTACAATTTAGTAAAATTGTCCTAATCGTGGTCCCAAGCCATGCCTTTGCCACGACGCTCATCAACATCAAAGCTGATCTCAACCCAAATACGACTATCGCTTGGGCGACCAAAGGACTCAACCATGAGGACGGCTCTTTTTTACACCAGTCAGTCATCTCGCAACTGGGTGAGAAGCCACCGATGGCAATCCTTTCAGGCCCTACTTTTGCCATGGAAGTCGCTCAAGGATTACCGTCAGCAATTTCTATTGCCTCACAACAGCCCCACTGCGCGACTGAACTTGCTAACATCTTCCACAGCGCTCACTTTAGAACCTATACCAGCACTGATATCATCGGCACACAAATAGGGGGGGCAACCAAGAATGTCTTAGCCATTGCCGCTGGCATAGCTGATGGATTGGGTTATAACGCTAATACCCGTTCAGCACTGATCACCCGTGGATTAGCGGAAATCATTCGACTGGGTCAACATTTAGGGGGGCGGCAAGAAACATTCATGGGACTAGCCGGACTTGGCGACCTGATACTGACTTGCACAGACAATCAATCCAGAAACCGCCGCTTTGGTATTGGACTGGGTCAAGGTAAAAAAACACACGAATTAATTACTGAGATAAACCAAGAAATTGAGGGTATTGCTGCAACCGAACAAATTTATCACCTGTCCCAGCGCTTAAAAATAGACATGCCCATCACCGAACAAATCTACCATATTCTCTACCAGAATACTGCACCGAGTCATGCTGTAAAAACCCTCTTAGCACGTGACCAACGCAACGAAGAGCCCTTTCACTAATCATATTTAAACAATCCCACAATTTCTGGTTAAAAAACAAGAAATTTATTGCATATTAAAAGGTTACAAGGTATATATAAAGTAACTTATTGATGGATAAAAGGACTCCTATCATGCTACACACATTTGATCATTTACCCCTCGGACGCACTGAACTCGCACACACCCAAAATGGTGACACCATAGTTCTGACCGCTAGTGCGATTGATGCGATTAAAGCCACCAACCCAGATCACAACCTGATTACAAATCTCTTTCAGCGATTTAATTTATGCGTTCTATACCGAGATATCGAAGCCAAGGGTGTTGAAATAAGCGAAATTTTCTCTGGCGTTACCGTCTTAGATGATTATGAGTTTAGTATCTGTCAGGAGGACAACAACTGCATACGTTCTTGGAACTAAATCAACTAAACGCCAATTGTCGCCATGCCTCATAAGTTACTATAGCGACCGAATTAGATAAGTTAAGGCTCCGACTGTTAGCCTGCATCGGAATCTTCAAACAATTTACCGATAATTGATCAAGAATTTCACGTGGTAAACCACGCGTTTCAGGCCCGAAAATAAAGAAATCACCCGATTGGTAACGCACCTGATCATAGTTCTTTCTAGCCTTTGTTGTTAAGGCAAACAACCGAGCGGGTTTTGCCTGTTGTACAAAATCCTCATAACTTTCATACAACACTAAATCAGTGAACTCATGGTAATCCAATCCGGCTCTACGCATTTTCTTTTCATCTAAACTAAAGCCCAACGGCTTTATAAGATGTAATTGGCAACCATTATTAGCGGCTAACCGAATAATATTCCCGGTATTAGGTGGAATCTCCGGCTGGTATAACACAATATGAAACATAGTCTTTGCTAGGCTAACTAGAAGTTTCTATAACTGACAACAGAGCTTTACGCCTTTTTGTTATCTGGTTTCTTTACACTATCTCTCTATAACCCAATCCTAATCCTAATCCTAATCCTAATCCTAAAATTATGTTGCCAGTTACGAAAGCTTACCGTGACATTGTTTATACTTCTTGCCTGAACCGCAAGGACAAGGATCATTACGCCCCACTTTCTTACCTTCACGAATAAAAGGTTTTTCAGCGACAGCACCCTCTTGTTGTCTAACCGGAGTCGGTGCAACACCGTCCATCTCTATTTTCTCAACCGTGTCAGGCAATCCGGCGGCATTAGCCTCAGCATGCTCAAAATTCATTTCACGCGGCTCTTGTCGTTGTTCGTCGAATTCTTGCAGATCGTCTTCGATATTAATTTGTACTTTAGACAAAAGACCAACAACTTCATACTTAACAAAATCTAACATGCTAACAAACATTTCAAACGACTCACGCTTAAACTCTTGCTTCGGATCACGCTGTGCGTAACCTCGCAAATGAATGCCTGCGCGTAGATGATCCATAGCGGCCAAATGTTCTTTCCAGGTATTATCCAGAACCTGCAAAACAACGGATTTCTCAAAGTTTCGCATAACACCCGCTGAGACAGCTGACTCTCTTTGTGCACAATTCTCAGCCAATTTGGCCTGTGTTATCCGTGTAATATCCTCACGCTGCAACGAATGATCTTGCTCCAGCATCTCCCGCCATGGAATAGTCAACTCAAACTCTTGTTGTATATGCCCCTCTAAGCCTTCAACATCCCACTGATCTTCCATGGTTTGCTCAGGAATATACTGCGTCACCACACTGGCAACCACATCATTACGAAAAGCCTCAATAATACCGGTGATCTCTTCTGCTTCCATTAACTCGTTACGCTGCGCATAAATTACTTTACGCTGATCATTGGCAACATCGTCATAATCCAGAATCTGCTTACGAATATCATAATTGCGTCCTTCAACCTTCTTCTGAGCATTCTCAATAGCTCTTGTTACCCAAGGATGTTCAATCGCTTCGCCTTCTTCCATACCGAGCTTCTGCATCATACTGGCAACTTTTTCAGAAGCAAAAATACGCATCAGATCATCTTCCAGAGAAAGATAAAAACGTGTTGAGCCAGGATCGCCTTGACGCCCCGACCGGCCCCGTAACTGATTATCTATCCGTCTTGATTCATGACGCTCAGAACCAATAACGTGCAATCCACCACTGGCTAAAACTTTATCATGATGTACTTGCCAATCTTCTTTAACCTTGGTGACCACAGACTCACTCGGGTTATCACCCAACACTTGCAGTGCTCCATCAAGATTACCACCCAAAACTATATCGGTTCCCCGACCCGCCATATTAGTCGCAATTGTTACCGCACTCGTTGTACCTGCTTGTTCAATAATATGCGCTTCTCGTTCATGCTGCTTGGCATTTAAAATCTCATGCTTAATATTTTGCCGCGTCAGTTCCCGTGAAATTAATTCAGAATTCTCGATCGATGTTGTGCCCACTAAAACGGGCTGACCGCGCTTAGAACACCCTTTGATATCTTCAATAATCGCATTATATTTTTCACCAACCGTCATATAGATGAGATCGCCGCGATCATCTCTAACCATCGGTCTATGCGTTGGTATCACGACCACTTCCAACCCGTAGATCTTTTGTAATTCAATCGCTTCGGTATCGGCCGTTCCGGTCATACCCGATAACTTATCGTAGAGTCGAAAATAATTCTGGAAGGTTATTGAAGCCAGTGTCTGATTATCTTCCTGAACCTTAACGTGTTCTTTTGCCTCAATCGCCTGGTGCAAGCCATCACCCCAACGACGCCCAGACATAATACGACCGGTAAATTCATCAACGATCAATACTTCATTACTTTTCACGATGTAATCAACATCACAATGATAAAGTACGTGCGCCCGTAATGATGCTGTTATAAAATGCATCATTCTGATATTAACCGCATCATACAAACTTCCGCCTTCGGAAATATAACCATGATCAGCCATTAACTGCTCAACGCGCGCATGCCCTGCTTCCGTCAGATGCACCTGCCGCATCTTCTCATCCACTGCATAATCACCCGCTTCACCTTCTTTCTCTTGCTTGGTTAACCCTGGAATAATCTGATTAACCTTAACAAACATTTCGGTACTTTCTTCTGTCGGACCTGATATAACCAACGGTGTTCTGGCTTCATCAATTAAAATTGAATCCACTTCATCGACAACAGCATAATACAATCCTCTTTGCACTTTCCTATCGAGGCTGTACGCCATATTATCTCTTAGATAATCAAAACCAAATTCATTATTAGTCCCATAAGTGATATCCGCTGCATAAGCCTCGCGTCGCTCTTCATTGGTTAATTCACTAACAATAACGCCTGTTTCCATGCCCAAAAAGTTATAAATCCGACCCATCCAGGCACTATCCCGCTTTGCCAGATAATCATTCACGGTCACAACATGTACACCTTTTCCAGGAAGCGCATTAAGGTAAGCTGCCAAAGTTGCAACTAAAGTTTTACCTTCGCCCGTCTTCATCTCTGAAATTTTGCCGTCATTTAAGACCATGCCGCCAATCAACTGCACATCGAAATGACGCATACCTAAGACACGCACAGAAGCCTCACGCACGATTGCAAAGGCCTCTGGAATTAATGTGTCAAGCTCTGCACCTGCCGCTAAGCGTTCTCGAAACTCCGCTGTTTTGGCTTTTAAAGCCTCATCACTTAAACTTTCATATTCTGACGCTAATACGTTAATTTTCTTAACTAACTTATTCTTTTTCTTAACGAGTCTGTCATTCCGACTACCAAATAACTTCTTGACCAACATGGCTAACTTTCCAATGAATTTAAATTTGTAATAAAACCTGTTGATTATATACCTTATCAAGCCTTCTTAACAGACCCATCCTTACTACAACCCGTCGTAACTTCTCTAAAGCCGGCCGCCAGTTAAGTACCTGACGCACCTTATTAATTGTTTTAAAAGATATTGTCGTCTTAAAAGGCGTGTAAACGTTATAATGACAGGCGATGTTAAACTTTACCCAAAAGCACACGCCACTCGCTAAATGAAGAGTAAACGAAAAAATCATTTCAATTCAGTCTTATCTTATGCGAGTGCTGTAACTGTTAACTTTTCAGAAATCATTAATCAACAAAGAGTACTACAGGAAACCGTATGCCGATCGTTACCCAATCATTTCTCAGCGCATATAACAGGCTGTATCAAAAAAGATAAAACCATCATTATTTTCACTTCATCAGCAACATGGGCCAGCCAATTGCGTTTTTTAAATCAACCAATCATGGCAGCATTACGCGCCAATGGCGAAAATGATATCTCTGAAACTAAAATCAGAGTACTGCCTAAATCATTATCGCCTAAACCCCATACAAGACCAGCAAAAAAACTATCGACAACATCACTTAAGATAATTCATAGCAACGCGCTCGCCCTGACAAACAATAGCGAACTCAGTAGCGCATTTTTAAGATTACACAACACGCTAAAAAACAAAATATATTAAGGTAAAACCGACTGTACAAAGACTCTAGGAAGTTCATGTGATTCTTCAAAAGAAACCATTTCCCAAGCTTCAGGGTCTTTAATTAACGCTCGCAAAAGTTGATTATTAAGACTATGCCCCGATTTATAACCTCTAAATTCACCTAGCAAATTATGACCCAGCAAATAAAGATCGCCTATCGCATCTAACATCTTATGCTTTACAAACTCATCTGCATAACGCAAACCGTCTTTGTTTAATACTTTTAAATCGTCGACAACAATCGCATTATCCATGCTCCCGCCTAATGCCAAGTTATTTTTCTGAAGTAATTCAATATCCTTCATAAAACCAAATGTTCTGGCCCGACTCACTTCCTTAATAAAACTAGTGGTAGAAACATCGATGACCGCTGTTTTAACATTCGACTTAAAGGCGGGGTGTTCAAAATCAATTGTAAGTGAACTGACGCCAATCGGTGATATAGAGATTATTGGTATAGGGGTAAGTCCATCGCGAG
>JYMV01006219.1_pt1 | contig 13268 bp, 19 predicted proteins | sample 338911 | NCBI WGS metagenome assembly JYMV01 (sample SAMN03354496, study PRJNA234377) | hydrothermal vent metagenome | biome: Deep sea; feature: Hydrothermal plumes at the Eastern Lau Spreading Center, Western Pacific Ocean; material: Seawater | place: Tonga | collected 2009 | depth 2000 m m | reverse complement strand
GAAAACGAGTAAAACCCCTATTTATAGTTACCATTTGTGGAATTTATTATTAACAGATGAGAAAGAAAATAACTACAACATCGTCTTTTTCGGAAAATAACATGAATAAACACGGAATTAACAAAAAAGGCTTTATATTGATTTGGGCATTGGGTCTTGTTGTTCTAATCTCTATGGTCGCAACAAATCTTATAAATAGGCAGGTCGATTCAAATATAACTTTTTGGAAAAAGTCTTTATTAATGGAGGAGGCTATTTATTCCCATATTATGACCCTGGAGGGGTGGGCGAAGAACCGGATAATAAGGGGTAAGTATAGTTATTTAATGCCAGAGAGAAATAAGATAACAAGCATATTAAAAGAGCCAAATTTAAAAATATCAGGAAGTATCGAGGTTCAGGACGGTAAGTTTAATCTGGTGTTGCTCGAGGATATGACGAAGGATCAGGAGTGGGTTATAAAGTATTTTTTCAAAAGGGCATTTCCTGATGCTGATGTTAATATTCCTTTGATTGTGTCAAAGTTGAAGGCAGGGGATATTTTGGGAGCGATAAATCAATATGGAAATTACAAGGATTTTGTATATTATAACCCAAAGCCAAATAATATAGGAAGCGATGAAAGATCAATTTTCCCAAATGTATATCAAATTAATGTAAATGCGATGCATATGTCTACTAAGGGTCAAATGCTAATAAGCTCTGGCGCGCATCCAAGTAAAACCCCTATATTCTGGGAGCAGTATTTTTTGGTTAAAAGGTTCGAAAACAAGTCAGAAATAGAGGACGCATTTGGACAATTATTGACGCCACTATTCAAGACAAAAAGCTTGTTTTATGACCTAAAGGGTAATATAATTATAGGTGGCTATAAAAGAGAAGTTTTAATAAAATTGGAAAGAAGCAGAAGCGATGTCAAGGCAGTATCAAGAAGAATTTTATAATACAAAGTATTCATTTGATATAAATCAAAAGAGTACAAGATATCTTTACGCCTCGATGAATGATGTTTTAGTAATAACGTTAAACATGCCCAGCTTAAATAATACCCAATTAACTCGGGTAATAATGCAAAAGGTTCAGAAGGAGTATCCAGACGATTTGTATTATATAGCATCTATTGATGAAGGATATGCAACGGTTTTTGTTTTTAATAAATGGCTTTTGGATACAGTTAAGGATTCAAAAATAAAGAAGTTTCTACCAGAAATATATATGGTGCCATTCAATAACAGGCTTTCGGTTTGTAAGGTAATCGATGGATACATAGTGAGAACATCCCAGGATTCAGGATTCAGACTAAATGATAGGGACGCAGTAAAGGAGTATATAAATGGTAAGGAATATGATTTATATAATTTTACCGAGGCTCGAATGGGTAATTCATGGGTAAACATTTATAAAAAAAATCATTTAAAAGATTTTTGGAATAAAAAACGTAATCCAAGCCCCGTCCCTTCCGAATATAAAAAGCCAGCAGCAAAACCAGAAAAAGCTATATCTGGATTTATTACTGGATTATTGATAGTTTTGATATTGGGTGTATGGGGCTTTATTTATTATAATAATACAAAAATTATAGCAGACTACGATAATGTAATAGCAGAAATGAAAGCTGATAAGAGGGAGATGGTTTATCCATATCCAACAAATATTACTGCATCCCATATAAACACCCAACAGGACAATAAGAAAAAGACCCAAATTTCAAAATATTTTGATAATCTGGTGTCAAGATATTACAAAGATAGTTTTTCAATATTTGGTAATACTATAAAAGTAAAAACTCATAGATTGGACAATAGACCTAAGAATATAAATAATTACAAGGTATATTATGAATAATAGACAGAAGTTTTTATTTAATATAATGATCTTGTTGGTATTAACAGCAGTTCCGTGGTTTTACCTTATAGAAAGTCAGATTGTTGAAATTGATATGAAGAAAGTAGAGCTAAATAAGATTGAAGAGGATATGATCAATATATCATCTATTCCAGTGCCATCAGATTCAATCTTAAATATAATAATGAAAAAATATTCAGCCAAGCTCGAGGGTAATAAAGTAAAAGTAAAAGGTATTAATAATTCCTCAAATATAATAAGGTCATTGGAAAATAATATGTTTATGATAGAAAGGGTAGAGTGGAGAAAAGGCACTGCCTCTATTTATTTTAAAAGATAAAAATCAATATATCAATATTGTATTTTCTTATTTAGCGTATAAAATGTAATAATAAAAAGCAACAGGCATAATAAAATGAAAAAAAACATAACGAAAGACATTGAAAAGATAATAGGCGATCTTGATAGCGAATTAAAAGGCGGTTTATACGAGCCATTTGGCGGCGAGAGGCTAATGCATATTTCTCGTGAGTTAAGAAATATAGCTATCCATGTTTTTGCACATGATTTAGGAAATGCTTTGCCGTCAAAGGCAAACTCTATAAGGTGGAATGGATGGTTCGGTCAAGAGGACGATGGCGGTCATGGGCATTATGTTGATGATATCGAGATAATTTTTATTATAAACGGAATGGCATATGGGCTACCAGTTTTTCATGATTTTTTTGATTGGGATAGCGCAAACTTTACACTAATTAGTTATTTAGCAGATATGACAGTATCTAATATAGAAGATGCGGAAAGGGCTATAGGGTTTTTGAATCAAAATGAAGACAAGATAATAAAGATAAGGACCGATTCCATAGAGGATTTCTGTAAATTAGCCTTTACTCACTCCAATATAGAAGAGTGGTCATTGGAAAAATAATTTTAATCAAAGTTGGTATTATTGATTCCGTAGGAAAATAATATGATAATTAATCTAGCACTTTTATTTGTTATAAGTCGAGTACATAAACGCAGTTGCGAAATCCTCTTTGGCACACAAGGAGGAAGTTGCTGTAAAATCAGTTATAAATTATTACCAAGACTTGGTTAAGTTAAAGAAAAATGCATGTCTAGAAAGAAAGCAGTGCGAAGCCATTCTACAAACTAAACCCGCTGATTCTGGATACAGTTGTGATGATTTAACGCAGTGTAATGATTACACAGTGCCTATAAGTCCGTCAGAGTTGTCAGGGGTTATTAAGGATATGTCAGGAGTAAGTGTTGTGTCAACGGGCGTGAATTCTATTTTTGTAGGCAGACACTCAAAATTTGTTATAGCCGATCAGGAATCAATCTTATATGATGGGTTTTATTATTCGACAAAGTCATATAACCAATGTGTTGCGGCCCTTAATAATATGGTGTCTTTTACTAATATAGGAATTTCTAATAGGTTAGTTGGTAGCCATATAGCGCCAGGAACGAAAGGCTCTATGACTTACATAGGATATCCAACTTCCGGCCATTCTACGCCAGAGGGCGTCTGTCTGGGTGTATCTCCCGATGCTAACGAAGGTTATATTTGGATCAGGGCTATAGAGGAGTGAATGTCATAATGAGAAAAAAAGGCGTATTTTTACCTGAGGTTTTGTTATCTGTAATAGTCATTGGTATGGTAGTTGGTTCATTGTTGGTATTTTTTAATGAGATGAACAACAAGGAAGGGGACGAAGCTGTTCTGGCAACTATGATTAGTGATATAAATCAAGAGCTTTATTACTATGGCGCAATAGGTGGTGGAACGACGGGTATAAATGAATATACTGATTTAATAAGCCATCGTGATGCCAACGCTAAAATAATGTTTAGCGAAATGAATAATATGGCGGAAGATCTAAGGGATAAGCTGGGAGGATCAGTTCCATCATATACATTAAAAATGGGATTAAAGATATCATTTAATCCAAATATTTTGTCATGCACAAGGTTGTTAAGGTTTGACCTTGGCTTTTTAGAAATTTCGCAAGATGGAGTTTCATATAGATCATTAGAGGATGATTTTAAATCAGTATTATCGGGGAAAATTTATTGCGACTCCCTTGGTACTGAAGCCAAAGGATATGAGTATTTTTATTTAAAGAATTAAATATATATATATGAAGTTGAAAATAAAATATATATATGTATATTAAATTAATATTGAGTTGTTGTTAACAATTCTTAACGAATATAGAGGGATGTAGTTAGAATGTCAAAAAAAGAACTAGTAAACGATTACATAGATGAGTGCAGTCCGCTGCTGGACACTATCGTGGAAAATGTTTTTTTAATTTCCGCTGCTGAAGAGATTGATGGCGAAAGCATAGACCTAATTTTCCGTGCATTCCACACTATAAAGTCAAATTCATCAATAATAGAAGAATCTTCTTTGGTCGAGGTTTGTCATATATGTGAAGATGCACTATTCGAGGTGAGGGATAAGAAAAAAGCATTAACGCCCACACTGGTGTCTTCATTGATGATGGCTATCGAGTTTTTAAATGACTCATTCATAAGGCTGGATAGTGATGTAGAGCTGGAGCCAATCGAATCCAGAATTTTATTTAAATTAGCTGAATTTATTGAAAGCTAATTTAAATTAAAAGACTTTAATATATCCTCATAGAACAGGTATGCAGCATATAAAATAATAGGAACCGCCAAAAATATTATATTTCCAATTTGCTTTATATTGGAGTTAATTTCATGATATTCTATAGATTTGGCAAAAGCTGCCGGCGTTGGAAATGATTCATCCACAATTTTATAAATAAATGGATTTTCATCACCCTGGCCTAGTGCAGCACAAATAGGTATTTCACTATTAACTACTGCCTCGATAACAGGTTTATCAGAGAACATCAGCATATTTGCGTCTTCGTGTCCGCCCCTAAATAGTGCAATAAGATCAGCATCTTGATTTTCCATGATTTTAGTAGCAATATCTACCGCGTTTTTACAATGATAAATTTTAATTTTATCTTTTGGTAGTCCAATCGTATCAATCAAATCCGAGTCAATATTGCCACCGAAGGAAGTGATGCAAACTATATTCTTAATTTTAGTAGGTAGAATTTTTTTCTCAATATCAAAGTATCCTTTATCTTCACAATAAGTATTCAGTTCAGCATCCTTGATCTCTTTGATAGACTCGCCAACTTTAAGAATATCCTCAACATTGGCAACCACCGTTCCAAAATTGGAGATGAAGATGGATTCTATATATAGATCATACTCCCCGGACTCTAGTGATTCTCCCAAAATCGCGTTTGGAATACGTAGATTAATTTTAAAGTTTTTACCATCAACACCGTAACTACAGTCAGCATGAATAAACCCTTTTTTACCAAATTTTTTATTTGGAAAAAGTTTTTTTTCAATAGAACCGCCCTTGATAATTACTTTACCAAAGGCGTTTGTATGATTGCTTATGTCTTGAAAAATGCTTGAAATATTAGTAGCTATCATTTCTATTTTTTATAAAGTGATAAGGTGATAAAGATATAATTATATCAGATTATTTTAGAAGAGATAGAACACTTTCAGGTAAGGAGTTAGCTTGTTGAAGCATTGCAATACCTGCTTGATGTAATATTTGATTTTTTGTCATAATGGCCGTTTCTTCCGCGAAGTCAGTGTCTTCAATGCGAGATCTTGACGCTGAAGTATTCTCAATGCTTGAGTTAAGATTTGATACTGTTTGATTCAACCTATTTTGATAAGCACCCATATTTGCTCTTTCATCGTTGATTCCTCTTAGGGCCTGATCTGAAAGTCCAATCGCACTCTGTGCCCCAGCAACCGTAGCCAAGCTAAGTCTAACCCCGTTTTTTATCAACCCAAGATCAACGGTAGTCGTAGGAACAAACTCAACCATACGTCTTTGACCTTCATCCGCACCAACTTGAAAGTTCACCATATTATTATATGTTGAATCTACTAATTGAAATTTATAGTTACCAGCGGAATCTTTTTCGCCAGTGGATTGAACCTGAAACTTTCTGGTAGTAGTATATGGTACTCCGCCAATCTCTGCTGTCAAGTCAATAGTATATTCGTCACCAATATTGGTAGCGTCAAGTAGCGTATAATCAATGGTCAACTCATTTGCAACATCATCTACGCTAAAGAATCCACCCGGTGCGCCGCCACCCGTTCCAGCATTGGCAAAGAGTGTGACTACTCCTGCTTGATCAAATATATCATTGGCAGCCATCACATTATTACCAGGAGAATCTATCCCTGTTTTATGCGATAGTAGCAGGTTTCCATTGAAGCTAGAAGAAGTGGCAATTCTGTCTATTTCGTCCATTAGTGCTTGTGCTTCATTATCAAGCTTAGCTCTATCTTCAATGCCAAGAATACCGTTAGATGCCTGAACAGCAAGCTCTCTGATTCTTTGAAGTTGCTCAACTTGCGTTCCAAGGGCTCCTTCTGTTGTTTGAGTCATTGAAATGGCGTCAAGAGTATTTCTTTTGGCCATTTGCATTCCTCTTATTTGTGAAGTCATCCTTGATGCAATCGCCATTCCGGCAGCATCATCTTTAGATGAGTTGATCCTTTGACCTGAAGAAAGTCTTTCTATCGAAGTTGATAATGCGCTTGATGAAGCGTCAAGGTTGTTACGAGCAATAATGGACGTAACGTTAGTAGATATAAACTGTGGCATAATAATTCCCCCAAACTATTAAAAAATGTATTCATAAAGAATAGCGACCAATAAAATAAAAAAGTACAATTCCCCAAAGATAAATAATGTATAATATACAAACATTAAAAAAAGGAGATTTTACATGAGTGATAAAGAAAATAAATTAAGCGCCGTAATGGCAAAAATCGAAAAGACGTATGGAAAAGGCGCTGCAATGATGATGGGAGATAATGCCGGGGGAGACGTAGAGTCAATATCAACTGGATCTTTATCTATAGATAAAGCCACAGGTATATCTGGTCTTCCAAAGGGACGAGTAGTAGAGGTATATGGCCCAGAATCATCAGGTAAAACGACCTTAACCTTGCAAACGATAGCTGAGTGCCAGAAAGCGGGTGGCGTTTGTGCATTTATAGATGCTGAACATGCTTTGGATCCGGAGTATGCAAAAAAATTAGGAGTAGATTTAGACAGTTTATTGATTTCGCAGCCAGATACTGGTGAGCAGGCATTGGGTATTGTGAGCATGTTGGCGGATGATGGCTCCGTTGATATGATCGTAGTAGATTCAGTTGCAGCGCTTACTCCGAAGGCAGAGATAGAGGGCGAGATGGGTGCATCCCACATGGGATTACAGGCGCGGTTAATGTCTCAGGCTTTAAGAAAATTAACAGGTTCAGTAAAAAAGAATAATGTTTTATTGGTATTTATTAATCAGTTGAGAATGAAGATTGGAGTAATGTTTGGTAATCCGGAGACTACCACCGGAGGAAATGCCTTGAAGTTTTACTCTTCTATGAGAATCGATATTAGAAGAATCGGCGCCCTAAAAGATAAGGATAACGTCATTGGTAATCGCACGAGGGTAAAAATCGTGAAAAACAAAATGGCCCCACCTTTTAAGCAATGTGAGTTTGATATTATGTATGGTGAAGGTATATCTCAAGTAAATGAAATCATCGATATCGGCGTTGAGTTAGATGTAGTCGAGAAGGCCGGCGCCTGGTATAGTTATGATGGTAATCGATTGGGCCAAGGCAAGGAAAAGGCACGACAGGTGTTAATTTCTTCTCCAGAGTTGCAGGCAGAGATAAAAGCAAAAATTTTAAAATTAATGTAATAGATGAAAAATAGACTCTCTTTATTTTTGTTAGTATTTCTATTGTCTGCCAGTTCCAAGGCGCAAGGTTTCTTCGATATTGATTTTTTAGACAAAGTTACAGATGGTTTCGCCGAAGTGGTTTCATCATTACCAGACGTAGATTTTAATCTGGATGATAGCCTTGAAGGCGTTAGTAAATATATTGAAGAAGGCGTATTGGGCGATACAAATAAAAAAAAGCCAGCCGATGATTTTTTAGATAAGGCTGTTTCCGGAGAAAAATCTACTGCTTATTTTTCGGATTTTTATACTTTATATGATAAAGATAACAATATAAAGGTGTCTGTTTCTAATGCTGACAGCGATTATAAGATAAAGGTAACTGTAAAATCAACGAATCATAAGTCATTAAGGTCAATTTATTCAGCGGCCGATAGACCAATAATTATGCTTACCGATGATAGTGGGAACTCTATAAAGATTAATTTCTCAGCAAAGAAGTTATTGGCATATGACAATAGTATAAATTTGTATTTAGAATACCCCCGCGATTATTTGGGAAAATATATAAATATATTATTTAAAGGTCATGAGTTTTATACAACAGAAGATTTTATAATCACTGTTCCAGTTAGAAACGGTAAAATTTTAATGTTAGATTAAATTATACCAAGTATTGGTCCGGAATTTGGAGTAAACTTAATTCTGGAATCACATCTCTGGCTTATGTATGATTCTGCTGTTTTCTTATCCTTAATGAAAAGCCCAGATGAATCAATAATTATATAAGCGACTCGGTCTTTAACTCTCTCTACAAACCTTAGAAGTTGCCTTTCGAATTCTTCAATGTTTATTTCTGGAAGAAAGCCATAGTCTTTACACATTATTTTAATTAATGAATAAAGATTATCCCAATAATTATCAGAAGAGGTTTCAAGAGCTGAAACCTCAATTTTTTGAATATGACCCACATTTGAATTATGTTTTGTATAGGTTATGTTACACATATCTTCCCCAGAATAATATTAGTTGTTAGATATAGCGACCGGATATTAAATAATAGTGATAGTTTTTTGTTTTATAAAAAATACTATTGACAATTGTCTATGTATTATTGATAATAAGAGAAACAGTCAAAGAAGTTAAAAATGAAAAGAAGATACCAAGTAGCATACAGTAAGTTTGAAAATGAAGAGCAAATGCTTGATTTTATAAATCAGTATAATGAGAATGTAGCGGCATTGCAAAAGGTAACATTGAAGCAAGAAGAGATGATAGATGTTTTGCGAGAGAATATAAGGGATTTAATCAAAGTAGTTAATACCCAAGAGCAATCTATAGATTTAACAGATAGATTGATGGAACACGATTTCGCCCAATTTCAAGACTTATTAGTCGAGGAGTAGTAATGAAAGATAAGTACAAGATAGATGAGACAGTAAATGGTATTTTTTCAGATATTTTAAAAGCTCAAAAAATAACAAATTCAAATAATATAAACTTTCTGGTAGCTCTAATAGGTGCCCGTGATAATATGTATACAACAAAAAGCGGCGCCAGTATTATCGCAAAGTTTTTAGATCCATCAAGGTATCCAAAGACAAAAGACGTTGAAATAATAAACAAATATAAAAAGTATCAGTATGCATTTGAGTTTTTAAAAAGCACGGTGCAGCGAAAAACAAATATAAAGACAGATTTGATCCATTTGCATAAAGAAATAAAGTGGTAATGCATCTTGATTTGAATTACCACTTGGTTATAATAGATTGGACTTAAAAAATAAAACTAAAAATATAAAAGGAGAAATACAATGAGAAAATTAGCAATATTATTCGGAATAGCAGCTTTTGCAACAGCTTCAATGGCAACAACAGAAGACGGTGTAGCAGCATTAGGCGCTAAGCCAACAGATACAGAGATTGAAATGGTAAGAGCGGGCGCTAAGTCAGCATGTGCCGATGTTGAAGAGTATGAAGAGAAAGAGCAGTGTGCTATGGATTATTATGCACAACATAACTTTGACGGCGAGCCAGATTGCGAATAAAATCTTAAAGAATAAAAGTTAATAATGGCGCTGTTAAGGCGCCATTGTTTTTTATACCATGGTTTAAAAAAATGAGCAAAATAATTAAAACGACAGCCTTATTGGTAATGTCTATTTTGTCACTAAAAGTCAGCGCATCTATATTGCCAGATAATGATAATTTTTATTTATTGGATCTGAACAATGATGAAAGTACTATTTGGCATCATAGAAATAATAATTTAGCCTTTGATAAATTTATCAATGGTTTCGAAAATTATTTTCCACTAAAAGAATATTCTATTTTTATATATTCTGGTTCTGGGCGTCTAGTCACGCTGGCAGAATCTTTTTTAAAGTCAAGCGGCTATAAGAATATAGAGTTGACGACAGTCGAGGAGTTGATGGAGAATAATCCAAAATTAACTTTCTACAAGCAGAACAATAGTGAACTATCCCCCCTGTATAATGATGTAAAAAAAGTAACCGATAATGTATATACCTTTATAGGTGATCCATCTCCACCGTCAAAAGAAAATTATGGACATAATAATAACATAAGTTTTATTATTGGCAATGAGTCTGTGCTAGTTTTTAATGCCGGTGGTTCTGCAATTTTAGCGTCAACCGTTCACGGCGAAATAAAGAAAGTAACAAATTTACCAATAAAATATGTGGTATTTGAAAATTCTCAGGCTCATGCGGTGCTTGGGTCAAAATATTGGGCTAATGTTCCTGGTGTGAAGATCGTTTCAAATAAGGCAACATATAGAAGGCTAATGACTTCTGAGCCTATGGTTTTAAGGGCTAAGAGAAGGTTAAAAAGTAATTTTTATGGATCTGGTGTAGCGCTTCCAGAGATAACTTTTGAAGAAGAATTGGTAATCGATCTTGGCGGAATAAAGGTTGAGCTAAAACACCTGGGACCAGCACATTCTGGAGATGATACTTTACTATATAGTGAAGCAGATAGTTTAATAATCACTGGTGATTATACATTCAATCAGAGAATGTTGCCGATTCATAGCGATACAGATATACCATCATGGCTAGATTTGTGGAGTGAGATAGAATCTCATAATGCAAAGATAGTAATACCTGGTCATGGGGATGTCACAACGATGGATGTCGTAAAGAGGAATACATATGACTATCTATATTATTTAAGGAGTAATATAGAATCTCTATTAGAAGATGATGGAGAATTAAACGATGCTTTGGATATAGATACGAGCCAATTTAATCATTTAAGGTTATATAATTTATTAAATAGGCTTAATCTAGAAAGGGTTTTTTTGGCAATGGAGTTTGAGTAAATAAATTAAGATTTTAAGATTTTGATAGCTTTTTCAATTTCTTTTGGCTTTAAGGATCCATAAAAGATTTTTTTAAGATCCGTTTTATAGAAGAAAAGAAAAGCCGGTAATTTGGTTATTTCATATTCATCAAGAAGGTCAGCTGATTCTTCTATATGCGCCATTCCAAATAAAACCCCATCCTTCACCTCAACATCAACCTTTTTTTCAATGTTTGATAATATCGCCGGTAATTCAGACATAGTTCTGTCCGCGAATAAAATAATAGAAATTTCATTGGCTGATAGCGAGGCAAATATATTGCCACTATTTACTACTCTCATTTCTTAATTATGAAGCAAAAGACTTGACGACCAAATTCATTATTTTTGGATCTTCAATTATCTTTCTTGATATTAAACTATCAATTTCTTTATTACTTTTGCTGGTAATTTCTTCTTTACTGTCAATTGCTTTAACAATTTTTTCGAATAGTTCGGGATTGGCTTCCCTAATGTTTGATATGGTAATCAAGTTTTATTCTCCTTTATCCTGGTCTGATTAACCACCAACCGCTGCATCATAAAGCTCTTCAATTTCTGCATTATCAGCCGCAAAAATATCAGCATTACCTTTATGGAACATAGTGGCAACTTTTTTAAATTTAGCCTTTGGAACATCATGTTCCTCTTCAACGGCTGCACAAATTTCTTTAATGTGATCTTGGTGCTCTTCAATTTTTGACATAGCCTCAGAAACTCTCTTCATCGCCTCTTTTATTCTTTTTCTATCATTGTCACTGTTTGGTATAATCATTTTTTATTCTCCGTTTTAAATATTTATTGTCAATTATATCATATTTAAAAAGTAATATCAAGAAGAAAGCAAATTCTGCCTTTTTATAAACGCTAAAAAAGTTGAAAAAGATAAATATATATATAGAATAAAAATCAATATTAGAAATTTCACCTCAAAAAAATAAATGAAAAAAATAATTTTAATGCTACTCCCATTCTTTTTGGCATCATGTGAATTTGAGACTGAGGATAAGACCCCACCAACAATCACATTAATAGGAAATGCCGAAGAAAGTGTAGATATGAACGAGGCCTCCAAGATTATCATCAATTCTTTCTTGGATGTTAATAGTGCTACTGTTACTGACAATTTAGATGATAATGTGGCAATAATTTCCACAACGATACTTAATAGTGACGGTATCCAGATTTTTGATATATCGATAAAGATACCGGGTGAATATAAAATTGTTTATTATTCATCGGATATTTCGGGGAACACGGCAACCGAAGAGAGAAGTCTCTCTGTTAGGGATTTGCAGGCACCACAAATAATAATCGAAAAGCTACATGACGTAGATAAATATGGACCACTTCCAGCGAATGCAGATGAATATTCTATAAAGATACCCCGAGGAACAGAGGTTGACGAGGCTGATATTTTGTATGGAGTTACCTTAAAGGACGTATGGTCAATAAATAACGGAATAGAGTCGGAGAATCCTACAAAGCCAACTTTATCTTATGAGATAATATCAACTCCAAGGACAGTCAAAGACAATATTGTTTCATTTGATGTTTCCGGTGAGTATTTAATAGTATATAGGGCCATCGACGACGCCAAAAACGTAAGTTTTTTTAATAGGCGTGTCTTTGTCTATGATGATGAAGAGCGCCCAGAATTGACATGTGATGTTCTTGAAATGGAGCCGCTGGCCGATCAAAATGTTACTGATAACGTTGGCGAAGATCAACCCGGAGAAGAAGAAGAGCAGATTGAAGAAGATCCTACCGTTGCCCAAGAGGACTTAAAAGTGTTTTTGAAGAACGTTGCTACCGAAGGCTGCCAGGTAAACGATGGATTTTATCCATATAACAGATTTTCATCAAACTTAGAATTAGAAGCAACAGCAGAGGACCTAACTGCGGAAGATATACTTCGCATGTCTCGACACATTATTGTTAGTGTTTTGGAGGATCACCCCGCTTTTATTAAGAATATCACCCCACCGAATCTTACTAGGCCTACGGGTAACAACGGTATTCTTGTACCCATTTCAATAACTGATGAGTCCAACGGTTATGATGCAAATAAAGTTATATTTAGAAAAATAATTATAAGAGACGTTACGCCGCCAACATTGGCAAGAGACGTTCCAAGTGGTACGCTGAGTGTTGAGCTTGATGCTTCATTGACCGCAGCAGAAATAAAGGAAAAGATAGTTGAGTTATCATCAGATAAAGATAATTTGGATGACTTTGTGGAGTTTCTGGATAAAGAAAACAAAAACATACCTTTGTATGT
>JYMV01052276.1_pt1 | contig 13269 bp, 9 predicted proteins | sample 338911 | NCBI WGS metagenome assembly JYMV01 (sample SAMN03354496, study PRJNA234377) | hydrothermal vent metagenome | biome: Deep sea; feature: Hydrothermal plumes at the Eastern Lau Spreading Center, Western Pacific Ocean; material: Seawater | place: Tonga | collected 2009 | depth 2000 m m | reverse complement strand
TTTCAACCACTACGTGCGATGTCTCCATAGGCTTTGCAAATATCATAGTGAAGACCACCTCAAACATTTCCAGATTCTTCACGTCTGGGTCCTGGACTATCCTGTGAGTAGCCCCAGCAACTTGGAAGAGTTCAGATTCTGAAACATAGTAATCACTTTTCGTAACGGAATAGTCAATATGTGAACCGAGCTCATAGTTTGTTGGTGAGCCAAAAATTTCTGTAAATACTGATGCGAAGTGAATTTTTGTATATGTTGGGTTGTGAGGTATGCTAAGAGTGACTGTTACAGGTTCTCCAACCGGAACCTCGGTGGTCGGAACGTTTGTCCATGTGCCTATAATTTGATATTCATCGTTGTTGATTGCTATTGTTCCACAGTTTCCAAGGATGATATGATTTGAACAGCCACTGCTAGCTGATGTAGCTGATGTAACCGATGTATTAGGAGTTGATATGCCAATTCCAAAGGGCGAGAGACTTGATATTGTACATGTGATTTGGTTATTTGTAGTGTCTATGGTACAGTTGTCTTCCGTCTTCCACGCGTCATTTACATAATGAAGGACTACAAGGTCAGATTCCGTAGAACCAGAAGGAATGTTTGCCTCCAAATATGGCAATGTAATTGTAATGTCGCCTGTTACTGCCGCAGTCTCTAGTGACAGGTCAATAATGCTTCCAATGGTCTTGCCAGTCGCAGAAGCCAGGCTGATTGAGATGCTTCCGTCAGCGTTTGCAGTAGCAGCAGGTACATTTGCAGGGTCATAATAGTCGAGTTTTACATCGCCTGAGGTTGTAATAGTGTCAAATGATATGGTAACGCCCATTCCGTCAATTGTAAAGGACTTGTCGTTAGAACTTATGCATGAATATGTCTCAGTAGTATCAATACCTGTAGTTAAAAATTCGCCCGGAGACAAGTATTTTGCCACATCGTTTGGAATGCACGTGTTTGATGATGTGTCAGTTCCGCATGTAATTTCCTCAAGCAAGACTCCAGATGAAGTAATAGTGTATTGCGGTAGGGTCTGCCCGTCATTAAATGTTGTATCAATGCCAAATGAGGTTCCAGTTTTGAACGTTTGCGTAACAGCTGTAAAGTCATTTGCTCCTGTAAATTTCATGAATTGATTAAATGTAACATCATCATGTTCCCAGACTTGTCCATCTGGAATTCCGTTCTTCAAGCCAAAGATCACTCCCGTGCCAAAAGTTTGAGTGCCTGCTGTAAAATCTGCACACTCACCGGTTGTTCCCGCCCCGATCGACCCTCCAGCGGGGAACCATTTGAAATCTGTAGAATATTCATCAACAGTGACACTGGTAGAAGTACAGTAGGTACCAGTTCCCGCAGAGTTGACAGCTGCCACCTTGAAATAGTATAGCACACCATTTGTCAGACCAGTTACAGTAACTGATGTGGATGTGCTTGTACCATCAGAGAATGTGGACCAGTTTGAGTTGTCAGTTGAATATTGTGGGATATAGTCCGTTATTGCTGCACCTCCAGTAGCTGGGGCAGACCATGACAATTGGGCTTGATTGGTGAATGCTTTAGAAGTACATGAAGCAACCTTGGATGGTGTGGTGGCGGGTGTTGCAGAAACTGAATCAGAGTAGGTACCAGTTCCCACAGAGTTGACAGCTGCCACCTTGAAATAGTAAAGTGTGCCGTTTGTCAGGCTGGTTACGGTAGCTGTTGTGGATGTGCTTGTACCATCAGAGAATGTGGACCAAGTTGAGTCGTCAGTTGAATATTGTGGGATATAGTCCGTTATTGCTGCGCCTCCAGTAGCTGGGGCAGACCATGACAGTGCAACCTGTGTGTTTCCAGGTGTTGGAGTTACTGTACCTATCTTGGATGGTGTGGTGGCGGGTGCAATTGTAAATGTGGAGATAAAATTTCCAGGGTTTCCAGCATAACTATCTCCTGAATATGCTAAGGCGTAGGTATCTGCATCAACTTGTACCAGAGAGTTGTCTGCACCAAATACAGTATCATGCTCTAAGTTATTTCCTTCTGACTGTGTTCTTACAGCAGTGATGTCTCCAGCAGCTGAAATTGTAAATGTGGAGATAAAACCTGTGTATGGACTAACACCTGTATATGCTAAAACGTAGGCATCATCATCAACTTTTACCAGAGAGTTGTGCGATCCACGATCAGTATCATGCTCTAAAGTTGCAACCCCAGTAATGGTACTACCATCAGCTGAAATTGTAAATGTGGAGATAAAACCTGAGATACTGCCTGCTCCACCTTGACTTGCTAAGGCGTAGGTATCTCCAACAACATGTACCAGAGAGTTGGAATCTCCCTGCCCTGTGCTCAAGTTATTTCCTAGTGACTGTGTTCTTACAGCAGTGATGTCTCCAGCAGCTGAAATTGTAAATGTGGAGATAAAACCTAAGGAAGAAGTACTTGAATATGCTAAGGCATAGGTATCACCATCAACTTTTACCAGAGAGGTGGTCCATGAAAATACAGTATCATGCTCTAAAGATGCAACCTCAGTAATGGTACTACCATCAGCTGAAATTGTAAATGTGGAGATAAAACCATCATAACCATCACCTGAATATGCTAAGGCGTAGGTATCTGCATCAACTTTTACCAGAGAGTTGTGATCTCCACGATCAGTATCATGCTCTAAGTTATTTCCTAGTGACTGTGTTCTTACAGCAGTAATGGTACTACCATCAGCTGAAATTGTAAATGTGGAGATAAAACCATCGGAAGCAACACCTGCATATGCTAAGGCGTAGGTATCTCCAACAACATGTACCAGAGAGTTGTGATCTCCACTAACAGTATCATGCTCTAAAGTTGCAACCTCAGTAATGGTACTACCATCAGCTGAAATTGTAAATGTGGAAATAAAACCATCACCGCCAGCACCTGTATGTGCTAAGGCGTAGGTATCTGCATCAACTTTTACCAGAGAGTTGTTCATGGCACCACCTGCATATGTTGTGGTATCATGCTCTAAGTTATTTCCTAGTGACTGTGTTCTTACAGCAGTGATGTCTCCAATAGCAGCAAACGCCTCAGACGGGAAAGGGAAGAGAAGTGAGGATACTGCAAACAATAAGATGAAAAAGCGAAGACGGTGCATTTCAATTTTCATAGTTCGGTAGCAAATCTAAGTTAAAAACATGCTTTAGCTAAGAGGCACGGTTGAGACCGATTAGGCTCAAGTCAACCTATTTCATAGGTAAGTTAGGCCTTTTTTTCCAATATCCATTCTAGAGTATTTGTTTTTCCAGGAAATTTTTTCAGTAGCGCTGTATGCGTTTTTAATGGCTGAATCTAGCGTATCACCCAAGGCAGTAACACCTAAAACACGTCCACCGTTTGTGACAATTTTTTCATTTTTTACTTTAGTCCCAGCATGATACACATATGCATTATCAAACACCCCATCCAAACCAAAAATTTCATCATCTTTTGGATATGAATCAGGATAGCCTTTTGATGCTAAAACAATACAAACCGCAGATTTGTTTTTCCACGAAATTGGAGATAGTTTTTCCAAAGTACCCTCAACACTTGCATTCAAGTATTGAAAAAGATCCGAATTCATTCGCATTAAGATTGGCTGGCACTCAGGGTCACCCATTCTAACGTTATATTCAAGAACATATGGTTCACCGTCTTTTAGCATTATTCCAGCATAAAGAAATCCTTTGAACGTAATTCCTTCATTTTCTAGGGATGATATTGTTTTATCAATAATTTTTTTCTGTATTTCTTTAGAAAGATTCTCATCTATAACTGGCGTTGGAGAATAAGCACCCATTCCACCTGTATTAGGACCCTTATCGTTGTCATAGATTCGCTTATGATCTTGACTTGTAGCCATTGGAATTGCTAATTTTCCATCAGACAACGCAATGTATGACGCTTCTACACCATCAATTCTATCTTCAATTATGATATTATTTCCTGCATCTCCAAATTTCTTACTTACTAATATCATCTCGATAGCTTTTTCAGCTTCAGTTTTACTATTACAAACAATTACACCTTTTCCAGCTGCTAAACCATCAGCTTTTATGACAACATCATGTTCAATTCCGTTAACGTATTCTTTCGCCTTTGAAGCATCATCAAATACCTCAAACGCCGCAGTAGAAATATTATTTCGTTTCATAAACTCCTTTGCCCAAATCTTACTTGATTCTAACTGTGCAGCTTTTTTCGTCGGTCCAAATATCTTCAAACCCTTTTCATTAAACACATCAACGATACCTGCCGCAAGTGGTGCCTCAGGCCCAACGATTGTAAAACAATCATTCTCAGAAGCGAATATGGATAATGCTTCTAAATCATCGACGGAAATTGGTACGTTATTTGACGTTCCTCCATTTCCCGGTGCATGAAAAACAGTATTAATATTATCACTTTGACCAAGTTTCCAGCCAATGGCATGTTCTCTTCCACCTGAACCAACGACAAGAACATTAACCAATATCTAAAACTTGATTATGAAGTATATATTCCAAAGTTAAATTATACATTTTTTAAAATAGAGAGCATTGTTGGTAATGCATTTGCAGAGGTTGCCTGTATTGAAAGATCCATCTCGTTCGACATAACAGTTTTTTCAGGATTTACCTCAATCAAAGTTGCACCGTTTTGTTTTGCGTAGAGTGGTAATGTATTCGCAGGTGAAACAGCAAGAGACGTTCCTGCAATAATCATTATATCACATATACTGGCCTCTTTTATTGCATTTTTCCAAATATCTTGCGGAAGTGCTTCTCCAAACCAAACAACATCAGGTCTTAGCATATTTCCACACCCACATTTGGGCGGAAGTGATTCAAAATTCTTAGTTATATTAGCAGTAAAATTACAAACTGTACATTTAATCCGAATTATACTACCATGTAGTTCCAAAACATTTGTGCTACCAGAGCGCTGGTGCAAACCATCAATATTCTGCGTCAATACAACCACATCCCTAAATTTTTCCATACTGGAAATTGCAAAATGACCCGCGTTTGGTTTAGCCGCTAGGATGTTTTTTCTCCTATCCTCATACCACTCCCAAACTAGTTTTGGGTCATCATAAAATGCATCTATCGATGCAAGTCTCATAGGATCATGTTTTCTCCAATGACCATCTTTCCCCCTAAAAGTGGGAATTCCGCTTTCTTGTGAAATTCCTGCTCCAGTTACAAAAACAATTTTTCTAGAATCATTTAATTTCTGAGATACAATGTCAAACATTTTCATTCATCTAATGTCAGAGAATTCACGTACTGTTATAAGAGATAAATGCTCGAGAGCGATATATGGAACTTGGAAATGAGTTTAACCTTAAAAATATAGAACAGACTACTAGGGATTATCTATCAAGACTGGATTTACAGGAACTGATTAACGAATCACCAAACAAGCAAGAAAAAATTACATTCATTGAAGGGCCGCCTACGCTAAATGGAAAACCGCATGCTGGTCACCTTAGGGGTCGTGTCTTCAAGGACTTGTGGTATAGATTCAATACACTTGATGGAAAAAAAGTAGTTTTCAATGCAGGTTGGGATACGCAAGGTCTTCCAGTAGAATTACAAGCTGAGAAAGAACTGGGAATTAAAAACGGTAAAAGTGAAATCACAACTCCACAGCAAATCGAAAACCTTGTCGCGGAATGTAAAAAAATTATATCAAAATTCCATAAGAAATGGATAGATGTTGATGAAAAATTAGGAATGTCATTTAATCAAGAAAATGCATATTGGACATACAAGGACGAGTATATCGAAAGAGAATGGCAGTTGTTAAAACGTGCTGATGAAAATGGCATCCTTACTGAAGGATACAGTGTCGTTGCATATTGCCCAAGTTGCCAAACTTCGCTTAGTCATTCAGAAGTGAATCAAGGTTATGAGATGATTCAGGATCCTTCATTGTATTACAAAGTAAAACTGCAAGATGAAGATGTCTATTTGATTATCTGGACTACTATGCCATTTACACTTGTAACTGATGCGATGGTTGGATTCAATCCAAATGAGGAATATGTTTATGTTTCAGTCAGCAATGAGACATGGATCGTTGGAAAAATTCGCCTTGAAGAATTCATGAAAGAAGCGAAGATACAAGATTATCAAGTATTGAAAACAGTAAAAGGTTCTGAATTTGAGAATAAAAAATACACACACCCCCTACTTGATAATATTTCTGGATTAGAAAAAATGTCAAAACAGGAAAACTATCACATTACAATTGCTGAAAAGTTTGTTGACGTGAATGCTGGTACAGGAATTGTCCATCTTTCTCCAGCAAATGGTGAGGATGATTATAACATTGCAATGAAACGAAAAGTTGAGATCTTTTCCCCTATTGATGACGAGGTAAAGTTCACAGAAGAAGCGGGTAAATATGCTGGTATGTTTGTACGCGATGCTGATGAAAAAATTGTACAGGATATTAAAGAAAAAAATGCGTTAGTAAAAATTGGTAAAATCAAGCACAAATACCCGTTATGTTGGCGTTCTAAACATAAACTAGTTTGGCTTGCAAGGAGGGAATATTTTTACATGCTTGATAGGCTTGGTGAAAAAGCCATTCACGCTGCAGAAAAAGTAGAATACTTTTTTGAACAACCAAAAAACAGATTTTTAAAAATTATAAAAGAGAAGCACCCTTGGTGCATTTCGAGAGAAAGATTCTGGGGCTGCCCAATACCAATCTGGAAGTGCACAGAATGTGAAAACAGAGAAAAACTATTTTCAAGAAAAGAAATTGTAGAAGCAGCTGAGGATCTACCTGATGGATCTGACTTTGAGTTACATAGACCATGGATAGATAGAATTTCTGTCAAATGTAAAAAATGTAGTGCAAAAATGCAGCGAGAAGAGTTTGTTTTAGACACTTGGCATAATAGTGGTGCTGCACCTTTTGCCTCGTTAAGTGATGATGAATACAGAAAAAACATTCCTGCGCCATTTTTCACGGAAGGTATTGATCAAACGCGTGGATGGGCATACACGCTTTTAATTGAAAATGTGATTCTTAACAACAAAGAGGTTCCACCTTACAATTCCTTTCTGTTCCAAGGACATGTTCTAGATGAAAAAGGAAACAAGATGAGCAAGAGTACTGGAAATGTTATTGATGCATCTGAGCTACTGAATAATTATCCTGTTGATCTCGTAAGATTTTACTTTATGTGGAAATCAAGCCCTATTGAAACACTAAACTTTAGCACAAAGGAACTAATGTCAAGACCATACCAAATTCTAAGTACACTTTTTCATATTCACTTATACTTTAAACAGAATAGCGATTACGACAAGTTTGACATAAACAAAACAACTGTTAACTGGGCAAAAAATGAAGGCTTGCTTGATCATACTGATATCTGGCTGCTATCAAAACTTCAAAAAATGGTTGAAGCGTGCACAAAATTAAACAAAACCTGTAGGTTTCACGAATCAGCAAAGACAATTGAAGATTTCTTAATTAATTCATTGAGCCAAATTTACATTCCAATGACAAAACCAGAACTTTGGAATGATGATGAAACTAAAAAATACAGAAGATTTGCTATTTATGCAATACTAGCTGATGCATTACAAAAGTTGGATATTTTGATACATCCTTTTTCGCCATTCACAAGTGAATATCTCTACCTTGCAACATTTGATATAAAAAAATCAATTCTTTTAGATGCGTGGCCAAAACCGGATAAATCACTCGTGAATGATAAGATTGAACAAGCGTTTGATCTGATGAATGAGATTGTATCAATTTGTGCAGCTGCAAGGATGAATGCAAAGTTGAAAAGAAGATGGCCCTTGAACCAAGCAATAATCTGTGTTGAAAAAGATCAACAACAAAAGGTAGAATTATTGTCAGAATTATTACGAACACAATTGAATGTGGAGAATTACAAAATCGTTGAACTTGAAAATCATATTGGCTTATCGGAATTTCTTGAGATGAAAAAGGTAAATCTGCCGGTTATCCCAAAGGTGGAGCTTGATCGAAAGGCAATCGGTCCAAAGGCAAAACAAAGCTTAGAAAAACTGCTAGAGCTTTTTCGGAAAACTAATCCTGAGGAAATAATCCAAAGTTTAGCAAAAACACGTTCATTTACATTTGATATTGATGGTCACAAGATTTCTCTAGAGATTGATGATTTTATAATAAGTTTTGACGTTCAGGAAGGCTTTGCATTCTCAAAAAGAAATAATCTGATAGGAATAATCTCTGCTGTAAGGATCTTGCAAGAAGGCTTCAGACACTAAGAAAAGAACGAGGCTATAACCCAACTGATATCTTGAATACAGCATCAATTTTGGACCTGGGTGAGGAATCTGTAGGAATGCTGAAAGATAAAACTGAAGAACTTGCCTTTTTGGTTAGGGTCAAATCAGTGAATTTTACCAAAACATGCAAAAAATACAAAGATGACGATATTGATGGTCAAAAAATCAAGATTTCGGTTGAATAAGCTAATTTTTTGATAAACAATCATCATAAATACAAAAAATGCATAATTCAGGTATGGTCAAGCAGATTAGTCTTGATACCTGGTCAATTCAACATCTAATGGATCTTTTGAAAAAAGGTTCACAAATAGTCGAAAAAACAAACATTCCAATAATTCTATACCGTCAAACTATGGAAGAAGAAGATGATTCTTATGAAGAGATAGTTTGTTCGCTGACAAACGGATACGTTATTGAGCAACTAATTGTGTCTGGTGGAATGATAGTGCCAGCATTTAAGCAACAGTTTGTATTTACATTAGAAGAATTTCCTGAAAGGCTTTCAAAAAAGAGCAAGGACTTGTTCTTAGAAACTGTCAATCTTTTAGAAAAAAAATTAAAGTGACAGAAATTACTGGTACGATTATAAACTTCTAATTACGATAATTTTCATGCGATTATTAGAATATCAGGCTAAGGAACTATTCAAAGAGTATGATATTAAAGTGCCAGATAGCATTTCATCTAATAATATTGAAAAGGGAAGAAAGGATGCTAAAAAAATTGGATTTCCATTCGTTATAAAAGCACAGGTTCCAGTGGGTGGCCGTGGAAAAGCAGGTGGAATCCAAAAGTGTCACAATGAAGATGAATTTGAATTAAAATATCCACAGATTTTAGGTATGACGATTAAGGGCGAAAAAACTAGGGCAATTTTACTTGAAAAGATGTCTGAATATGAAAAGGAGATTTATCTTTCATTGTTTCTTGATCGAAGTAAAAGATGCTACACTGTAATTTCTTCAGCTGAAGGTGGTGTTGAAATAGAATCGGTGAAAAACCAAGTTATACGAGAAGTTGGTTTAGGTGATGTTTCAAAAAAAATTGCAGAAGAGATAGCGGTAAAAATTGGTCTAGATGAAAAATCTGTAACATACTTTGTTGATATACTACAAAAATTATCAAAATTAACTGTGGAAAAAGAGGCAGAACTGACAGAAATTAATCCACTTGTTATTCTCAATGATGGTTCTATGGTAGCACTTGATGGTAAAATCATGACTGATGATAATTCTAATTTTAGGCATGGGGAACTTGCGAAATATAGAGAACAAACAAAACTTGAAGAAAAAGCGGAGAAAAGTGGATTTTCATTGGTAGAATTAGATGGCAATATTGCTGTAGTTGGAAACGGTGCAGGGTTAGTTATGTCTACATTTGACATGCTTGCTGACAATGGCGGAAAACCTGCATGTTTTCTTGATGTTGGAGGTGGTGCAACTGAAAAATCAGTTTATGAAGCTTTGACTTTGATTAGTAAAATGAAAAAAGTTAAGGCAATACTAGTAAATCTTTATGGAGGGATTGTTAAAACAACAATAGTTGCTTCGGCATTTATTAAAGCATATGATAATAAATTGATTGATCTTCCAGTTTATGCAAGACTAATGGGAGCAGAATCAGAAAAATCAAAACAAATGTTGAAAGATACAAAAACAAAAATGTTTGCTTCTGTTGAACAGGCAATTAATGGGATTGTTATAGAGGTGACAAAAACTGGTTGATATTTTTGAATTGTTAAGAGGGAAAAAGGATAGAAATGGAAATTATGAAAAACAACCAGTGATAGTTCAAGGTATCACAGGAAAATTTGGTACCGTACATACAAAATTAATGTTAGAATATGGTACAAACATTGTAGCTGGTGTGACACCTGGGAAGGGAGGTCAAAAATTTCAAGATGTACCAATTTATGAAACAGTGAAAGAAGCTATCACTGCAAGCAAAGCTAAGATCTCTATTGTTTTTGTTCCAGCAAAATTCTTTTTGGAAGCTGCGAAAGAAGCGTTTGAAGCTGGGATCAAGCTTCTTGTAGCAATTCCAGAATATGTACCTGTTCGTGATGCAATGCTGGCTATTGAAATTGCTAAACAAAACGACGCTATGATGATTGGACCAAATACTCCTGGTGTAATAATCCCAGGTTTAATTAAAATTGGAATTATGCCAGCAAGTCCATTTATGCAAGGCAAGATTGCTGTTCTATCAAAGAGTGGAACTTTACTTTATGAAATTTCTAATAATTTAACTACTTCAGGGTTTGGTCAAAATGTTACTCTTGGAATAGGTGGTGACCCAATTAATGGTACAACAATGGTTGATGCGTTTGATATGATAAAGGATCAACCTGAACTTGAGGGAGTGGTAATTGTTGGTGAAATCGGTGGCCAGGCAGAGGAAACGTTGGCTGAGCATATTATTGATATTGGTTTCAAGAAACCAGTTGTTGGATATATAGCTGGCAGAAGTGCACCAAAAGAAAAAAGAATGGGCCATGCAGGTGCAATAGTTATGGGAAATTATGGCTCAGCTGAATCCAAAATAACCATGTTTGCAAAAGCTAACATACCTGTTGCTAAAAGACCGACAGAAGTACCAATTCTATTAGCTGGTAAGATGGAAAAAAAGTAGTTTTATACATGAGGTTTTAACTGGGAAAAAACATGACAATAACAGATCCTGAAAAAAAGCAAATTGCGCAAAAAGCCAGACTTCATATGAAGATCTGCTTTACTTGCGGAGCAAGAAACCCTTTATCCGCAACAAGATGCAGAAAATGCCATAATAGTTATCTTCGGCTTAAAAATAGAACATTAGGCATAAAGAAAACATAATTAATTATTTTATCATAGTTTGATGGTTACTTCCTCACCATTATCAATTGGTATAGTAACTGATTGAACGTTTGACTTACTCCTAACATGGGATAAATAATCTGCCATCATCTCGTTGAACCTTTCTGGAAACAAGATGTTATCAGCACCTATTATCCCGCCTTTTCTTACTAGAGGTAAACATAGATCAAAATATTCGATATAACTTTCCTTGTCTGCATCAATGAAAATAAAATCAAAATAATTTTCGTTGAATTCAGCTTTTATCTCATGCAAAATTTTTCTAGCCTCACCCTCCCTAATTTTGATTAGGGAGTCAGCTCCAGCCTCCTCAAAGTTCCGTCTTGCGCTATCTATCTTGAATTTCTCCCTGTCAATTGTTATAATTTGGCCATTGGATTGTGTGTTTGACATTACCGCGTCAGCAAACCATAGCCCAGAATAGCCCACAGACATACCTATTTCAAGAATGTTTTTGGCGTTTATGGACTTTAACAGAATGTTGTAAAACATCCCAATGTTTTTTGATATGCAGTTTAGTCTCTTCTCGCTGGGAATTTCTTCTAGATGCTTTGTCTCATAATCAATGTCTTTTTCTAATCTCGACCATTATTCTTTAAATTACTTGGTGCGTGATATATAATGTTGGCAGAATCGGCAAAAAATCTTGTACCTAAATTTTTTGATGAGACCGGGACAACCTATGATGGCGTTGTTTCATATGGTACGCTAGGAAAGGACAAATATTGGAAGAGAAAGATATTGGAACAGATTTCTGACGGAAGTTCTTTCTTGGATCTCGCATGTGGTACTGGCATTCTTACCAGAGAAATTGCGGAAAAATTTCCCAATTCAAAGATAGTAGGAATTGACATCACCAAAAGCTATCTTGATGTGGCAAAGGAAAATTCAAGTTATTATGACAACATCTCGTTCATTCTTGACGACGCAGAAGAATTCAAACTGGATTCAAAGTTTGACTGCATTACCGCATCCTATCTGCCAAAATACTGTGATCCAGAAATACTTGTAAAAAATTGTACAACACATCTCAAGCCAGGTGGCAAAATCATCTTCCATGATTTCACATATCCCAAAAATTTGGTTGTCAGGGGGCTATGGAACTTCTTTCTTACCTTTCTGCGGTTGGTGGGATGTTTCATTCCAAGTTGGAAAGACGCGCTAATCGGGCTACCAAAGCTAATTCGAAGAACCAAATGGCTGGAAAGTTATTCCGATGTAATGAAGAAAAATGGATTGGGTGTTAACCGACAATATCTCACATGCGGTGCGTCTGCCATCCTAACTGGCACAAAATAATTTTTAAAATCTTAAAATAAAAAATATTGCGGTGCCAACTAAAACGCCAATTGTAAGAAGTTTTAGAATGACCTCGCACCTTTTAATCTCTGAATGATTGCCGTTGTTGCGCCTTAGATGCTTGTACTTTCTTGAGGTTGATATCAGAACATAGGTTATGACTGACGAAATTCCGCAAAGCACTATTGCTTCCAGCGATATAGAGTTTGTCTGAATCGCCGAACCGGCAAAAATTGGCAGTATAGCCCATGAAAATATTGTTGACGAGTTATTGTGAAACTTTCCCCCAAACAATTCTAAATTATACGCAAACAGAAAGAATCCTTCCGCAATTCCTATCGCGAATAGTAAAGGCGAATCCAAGAAAGCATAGTACATGCCAATTGTAAATGCAATTCCCAGCACAATCATCGACACCGTCCAGAGTTTCCTCTTTGGCAAATCACCCCACGGCTTTGTCTTTCCCCCAACCGCATCCAGTAGGTGGGCTGAAACCCCAAGCGCAAGAAAATAAATCACACAAATTGCAATGAGACGTTCCGTTTCAAAAGAACCAGAGAGTGAACCCCATGCCGCAAAGCAGGTAACGATGCTAGTGTATGGTAAAAACAGTAAGCCTATAGTCACTCGAAAATTCCTTGAGCCAAATTTTGGAACAAACCATTCAGACGTCCTGTCCTGAAGCATGAGGACTATACAGTAAAGTATGTTTTTAACTTAGTTTTGTTGGAAAACTGATACCCTATGAATCATTATAAGAAATTTATAAAAAAAGGTGTAAATGAGCAGATTTCAAAAATTCCATTTCATAATTATGCTCCAATAAA
>JYMV01013862.1_pt1 | contig 13270 bp, 10 predicted proteins | sample 338911 | NCBI WGS metagenome assembly JYMV01 (sample SAMN03354496, study PRJNA234377) | hydrothermal vent metagenome | biome: Deep sea; feature: Hydrothermal plumes at the Eastern Lau Spreading Center, Western Pacific Ocean; material: Seawater | place: Tonga | collected 2009 | depth 2000 m m | reverse complement strand
AAGGGAGATTAACATAATATGGAGAAACAATTTCATTCCACCACGATTTTGGGTGTCCGACGAAACTCTACCATTGCCTTAGGCGGCGATGGGCAGGTCACGTTTGGAGATATGGCTCTCAAACAAAAAGCGGTGAAAGTTCGACAGTTTAAATCAGGGAAGAATCAAGTACTGGGTGGATTTGCCGGAGCAGCAGCGGATGCACTGACCTTGTTTGAAAAGTTTGAACAGAAACTTGATGAATACGGTGGCGATCTGAAACGGTCGGTCGTGGAGCTGGCAAAAGAATGGCGCACAGATAAATATCTTCGCCATTTAGATGCGCTTCTGGCACTCATGGATAAAAAATCCAGTTTTATTGTGTCAGGAGATGGAAATGTCATTGAACCGGATGGACCGGTTGTTGCTATTGGTTCCGGCGGGGGTTTTGCCCAGTCGGCTGCAATTGCATTTCTTGAGAGCACAAAAATGAAAGCCGGAGAAGTTGTAAATAAATCACTCAAGATTGCTTCCGATCTTTGCATTTACACCAATGATTCTATAACCGTTATGGAGATAAAATGAACGAACTGACTCCGAAACAAATCGTTCGTGAATTGAACTATTTCGTTGTCGGGCAAAGAGATGCCAAAAGAGCTGTTGCAATTGCCTTGAGAAACCGATGGCGCCGCCAACAGGTTGCTGAATATATGCGGGATGAAATTGTTCCGAATAACATTATCCTGATTGGATCCACCGGTGTAGGGAAAACAGAAATTGCACGGCGTTTGGCAAATCTGGCAAATGCTCCGTTTATGAAAGTTGAAGCAAGCAAGTTTACGGAAGTTGGGTATGTTGGCAGAGATGTGGAATCAATTATAAGAGATCTGATGGATATTGCGGTGAATATGGTTCGGTCGAAAAAAGAGGAAGAAGTAATTCAGCAGGCTGAAAAACTTGCTAAGGAAAAATTACTTGATTTACTCTTTCCTGTTAGGAAACAAATAAACAGAAAAAAAACACCAGAAGCAGAAGAACGGTATCATAGGAATCGTAAGCGATTAGAGGATAAACTCAAAAAAGGGAATTTTGAGGACAGGCCGGTGGAACTAGATATCCCCGGCGATTCTATGGCGCAGATGCAGGTATTCGGCCCATTTGGTATGGAAGAAATTGGAACCAACTTGAAAGATATGTTGTCTAATATCATGCCTGGCCAGAAAAAAAGACGGAAGCTGAAAGTAAAAGACGCTCGAAAAATCCTTACGGATATAGAAGCCCATAATTTGATTGATCAGGATGAAGTAATCCGCATGGCAAAAGAATCCGTGGAAAACAATGGAATTGTATTCCTTGATGAGATAGATAAAATTGCAGGAAGCAATAAGGGTGTTGGCCCCGACGTAAGCAGGGAAGGAGTTCAGAGAGATTTGCTTCCTATCATTGAAGGGAGTTCTGTACCTACAAAATATGGTATCGTGAAAACTGATCATATTTTATTTATCGCGGCCGGGGCTTTTCATAGTTCCACACCATCAGATATGATTCCAGAGCTTCAGGGACGTTTCCCTATCAGGGTGGAAATGAAAAAACTGTCAACCAATGATTTCATAAAAATTCTCACTCATCCCAAGTCGGCATTGATAAAGCAGTATCAGGCCTTGCTTAAAGCGGAAGGTGTGGTATTGAATTTTGAGAAGACTGCCATACGTGCTATTGCACAGATTGCAACAGAGGTCAATAATAAAACCGAAAATATAGGGGCCCGGCGTCTCCATACTATTATGACCACTCTTTTGGATGACTATTTATACGAACAAACTGGAAAGAAAAAACAGAATATCGTTATTACGAAAAATGTTGTAAAAGAAAAACTTGCAGATATTGCTAGTGACCAGGATTTAAGCCGGTATATTTTGTAATGGGAAAATAATGGTAAAACATTTTTTACATATATCAGATTATTCGAAGGAAGAGCTGTTAGATATACTTCATTTGGCAAAAGAACTAAAAATAAAATTCCGAAATCGTGAAGACTATACACCATTTAAGAATTGTTCTTTAGCTATGATATTTGCAAAGCCTTCTGCACGGACTCGTGTTTCATTTGAAACAGGATTTGAATGGATGGGCGGCAGTGCACTGTTTTTAGGCCCCAACGATATCGGCATTGGGAAGAGGGAAGCAATCAAAGATATTTCCCGTCTATTTAGCCGGTACAACGATATGATAATGGCACGACTCTTTGATCATAAACATATTTTAGAATTAGCACAATATTCGTCTATCCCGGTAATCAACGGGCTGACTGATTACAATCATCCCTGCCAGATTATGGCAGATATTTTTTCCATATGGGAAGCAAAAAACAGGATAGAGGACTTAAAAATATGTTATGTAGGTGACGGGAATAATATTGTTCATTCCTGGTTGCACTTTGCTTCAAAAATATCCATGAATTTTGTCTGTGTTTGCCCGGAAGGCTATACGCCGGAGGAACAGACAGTTGAATTAGCGAGAAAAGGCGGATGTTCCGAAATTGAGATTAGTCATGACCCTCATACGGCAGTGCAAAATGCAGATGTGGTTTATACCGATGTGTGGGCCTCAATGGGTCAGAAAGAAGAGGTGGAGGAAAGAGAAAAGCTGTTCAAAGATTTTCAGGTGAATGAAAAACTGATGGAGTCAGCAGGAAAAGAAACTTTGTTTATGCACTGTCTCCCCGCTGAGAGAGGGCGGGAAGTAACGGACGAGGTCATTGAATCAGATATTTCCATTGTCTTTGACCAGGCAGAAAACCGCCTACATATACAGAATTCCATAATGGTAACATTAGCAGGCGGAGAGTAACACCTAAGTTCTTTGGGTAGCTATGAGCACGACTTATAATTTTTGCGTTTAATAAACCTAGGTGATGATAGCAGGGCGAAAAGTCCTGCCGGGCGGGATTAAATTTTAGGAAGATAAACCCAACGCTAATCTGATAAATCCGCTGTCAGAAATCATATATCAACAATCACAACCTGCGATGTGATTCGACCGAAAGATTTGGTTTGAATACTGTAACTGTTTAATGAAAATCCTTATCACAGAATATGTTAGTCTATACAGATAATCAGGACTATGCTGAGGGTGTTTTAGATCAAAAACCTGACTGGAAAAAAACCAGCCTGAAATCATTGAATAAAAACATCCAATCCCTAACAGAAAAATTGATTAAAAATAATACATTTTTTATGGGTGAAATCAACAGGCAAGACAACTGGAAACATCTTTTTATTTTAGAATTTTCTCTCACATCGCAGTATGATACCCTGATTAAAATTTCTCAGTCTGAACCAGAACTGCCGGGCGGAATACTCTGCCTTGCAGGATCAGGGAAACATTTTCACGGTTTTAAAAATCGACCATGGGTGACCTTACCCGGGAACATCCACCTATCTGCTTATCTTTCACCAAACCAGGAGATAGAATATTTTGCAACCGGGTTCATCATTTTATCGGCGGTATCAGTAATCCAGACAATTGATTCCATAAAAGAATTGACTGGAAGAGCATCGATTAAATGGGTTAACGATATTGTTATTGATTCAAAAAAAGTATGTGGTGTTCTGGCTCATACACAGACAATGGGAGATAGTATCACAGGAGCTGTGCTTGGAATCGGACTAAATGTAGAAACGACCCCCCAGATAACTCCCAGCAGATTTAATCAGGTAGCGGCTTCTTTATTTGATTTTGTAGCAGAGAAAAACTACTTTTCACAGAAGATTATACTGGATCGTCTGGTCACTATTTTGGATGATAACTATCAGCAGTTATTGAAAAATAAACATTCAAACTTTCTAAATATTTATCAAGATCGTTCCTATGTAATTGGGAAAAGGGTGAGAGTATTTACGGATACTTCAACAGAACAGAGTGAAGAAATAGCCCGAGGGAAAGTCACTGGCATTGGTGATAATTTGGGATTACTCATTGAAGGACTGGATCATCCAATTACAAGCGGAAGGATAGTCATTGAAGATCAAATTAACCACTGATCACAGAGGAGTTTCTTTCTCCAGCATGAATGGGAAGATTATTCAACCTGTAGGTTAGATCATAATGCTATTAGCATTGCTAATAAAATAGTTTACCAATTCTTATTTGTGGAGCACGAAGAAACCGCCCTATTTTTCAATCAATCATTAAATATTTAAACTGAAATAAACATTTCATTATTGTATATTAAGAAGTTAACAGCAACGACATATCACTCATAAATATTAACTGACATCAAAAACAAAAGTGATTTCTACTGATACAACAGACCCCGTTAACGTTCTTAATACAAGGCTTGAAATTTTGGGCCTTTCGCTAAAAGCAGATACCACAGAAGAGAGCATTTTACAGCAAGTCGCATTTATTGCAAGCAAGATGGATGATTCTAATTTAGGCAAGCTAGCCCGGATACCAAGCGCGAAGCTGTTAGATCGAATCGCCGAAGCTATTGAACTAACTGGACCTGCAAAAATCTTCATAGATATGGGTGCAACAGATAAAGCCGAAATTAGGCAAGCAGCTATTGACAGTGGAGAAGAAACAGCATTGACTCAAGAGGGCCACACCTACCACATGGATCCAGTGAAAGAACAGGGGAGAATAGTTGCTAATACATACTACATTAAAGACGAAGGAAGCAACCTTAGTGCTTTAGCAAAGGGCATGGATAGAGCAGATGCTTATAAGGAAATTAGGAACGGTATGACAAATATTATGAATGGCAGGACCATGTATATATCATTATATACAAGAGGGCCCAAAGGATTTCCTCTCTCATTCCCTGTTGTACAAATGACTGACTCCGCATATGTAGCACACAGCGCAGGGATTCTTTACAGAAATGATTTTGAAGGTTTCTTTGAACAAATGGACCTAACAGATACTTATTTCACAAATCTTCATAGTACCGGAACCCTTGATACTGAAAAGGGACGTATTTTCATGGATCTAAAAAAAGAAACGACAATTGCATTTGAAGTATCCTATGCCGGTAACGCACTTCTTATGAAAAAAGGTCACCATAGATTGGCTGTTAACAGAGCGGTTAAACGTGCAATTGAAGAAGGTGAGTTTGACACTCTGTCTGAACATATGTTTATTACTGGTGTTAAAGGGCCAAAAGACACTGATCGCATGACATGGATTGTCGGTGCTGCCCCAAGTGGTTGTGGCAAAACAACCACTGCAATGGCAGGAGATCAGTTCATCGGTGATGACCTTGCCCAGTTCTTACTTGTAGATAATATGCTAGCAGTTGTAAACCCAGAGTGCGGTATCTTTGGAATCGTGAAAGATATGACTGCAGAAAGTGATCCTAACATCATTAACCTATTAAAGACACCAGGCAAAGAAGCTATCTTCTCTAATGTTTTAATCACTCCAGAAGGTGAGGCAAGATGGACTAATGATGGCAGGCCTATCCCGGAGGAGGGAATTAATTTCCAGGGGAATTGGACAAAATCGATGTTGCCAGACACACCAATATCACATGGGAATGCACGTGTAACTTTAAATTCTGAAGATATTGCTAACTTTGCGAATGCAAAAGCTGAAGCTTCGACTGGAGTTGAAGCAAAAATCATTACGTATAGTGGTAGAGATCCAGACACAATGCCTCCAGTATGGATTGCAAATTCAGCAAATGAAGGCGTATTAATTGGAGCGAACATTGTTTCAGCTACTACAGCAACTGAAGTTGGCTCTGACGGTTCTCTTAAACGAGCTCCATGGGCAAATGCACCATTTGTTCCAAGTGAACTTGGTGCATATATGCAATCTCAATTTGGAGTATTCAATAATGAAAAATTGAAAGAAAAACCGCTTATGGCCGGGCTTAACTACTTCTTAACAGATAAAGCAAGGGGTGGGGAATCTGATAAGCTACTTGGCGAAAAACAGGATGTAAAAGTGTGGCTTGCCTGGTTAGAAAGATTTAAACACGGTGAGGCTGAAGCAATAGATACTCCAATCGGAAAAATCCCAACCTATGAAAAATTAAAAGACTTATTCAGTGAATTGATTGATAAGAACTACACGAAAAGTCTTTATGATAAACAGTTTTCTCTTTACCTTGGAAATATTATTTCTAGGTTAGAGTATCAGAGGGAAGAATATGGTAAAATTAAAAGCTCTCAGAAAATTCCGGATTTATACTTTACTGAGCTTCAAGCACAAATTGATAAACTTAATAGACTTCAAGCAGAATATGGAGACGTTATTACGCCAGACCAGTTATTGGTAACAGCTCAGTAAGTTTTCGTTTTACAGAATTTAGTTAAAATTCCTCTATAAAGAGAAAGCCTCGCGAATGAGCGGGGCTTTCTCTTTGTTCTTTATGGATGTTTTTACAAATAAAGCTTTTAAATTATTTATCACCAAATGATAAAACCGTTCGATAGCTAAAAGAGAAACCCCACATGTCTGCATGGTTTTCTATGGAAGATTCTTCCTGAACCATATTTAATTTTTGATATATCGGCATCCTAAATGAAAATGTAAAATGATGAGGATCTAAATTCCACATTAGTCCAGCAGCACCTATAACAAGTAGACCCCCAGAATTAGGTGCAACATCACCTTCCCAATGGTCTACACCTCTTTTTTGTCCAATGAGTGAAAATTGGGGAATCCCTTTAAAAATCTGTTTTGTCTGCCAGTAAAACATGGCAACTGCATCCAATTGATATCCTGGCATAAAAGAATAATCATTTTCTGTAAGAGCTGAGGAGTACTTCAGAATTCCACCCTTAACAATAGGTAATGTGTCCCGCTTAAAATACTGAATTTCGCCCACAAGTTTAAACGCTCCCTCGCTCATATCAAAATGCGTATGATCAAGAGGGGGGATTTCCCTTCCAGCCTCAAATGGATCTGACTTCAAAGTATTGTTGGAAGGAATAATGATACCCCCTCCAAAAAACAGACGTGTCCCCGGACCAAAGGATATGTTTGATGATAGATACCTAAGATCGATACTTAAATCTCCAATACCTGACCTGGATTCATCACGATGATGAGGACTATCTAGCTGTGGAAAATGCATCGTTCTTTTCCCAATTACCATATTCATTCCCAGATTCCATTTTTCAGTTAACCCATAATTAATATTTAGGTCACCTATGTATGAATCGAGTGTTCCTTCATGTGGTTCTTCCTCAGGGCCCAATGCTCCGTGCCCCCAATCAATAAATTGTGATGAAAAATTACTCCCTACGAGTAATTCACCCTTATCCAAACCAATACCTGAGTTTGCCGTCCCGACCGGGAGGCTGGGGTTCGTTCACAAGGGTCATTGACCAAATAAAATATTAAAAAATAAAACGAATATGGTAATTGCATTTTTCACAAAATAATCCTTTTCAATTTTGATTTAGTATGATGGCACCCGTTCCTGATGACCTGAGCCAGTATCCATTTCCGGGTTGAAAACTGTCTGCTTGCACATACACGTTCTCAAAGCTATAAACCGTCCCTGGAATAATAAGGTTTTCAGGATCTTCTACGCTTTCTAAAGGAAGCTCAATAGAAATCCCTGATATGAGATTCCAGCCTTGGTTTAATTCAATGATAAGTTGATTTAACCCATTGCCAATTATAGTAACATTCCCGGAATTTTCAAAGAGAAGCCAATAACCGGAACCATGTAATAATTCATTTTCTTGTACATAACCACCATCAAAGGAATACAAAGTCCCTTCTACACTTTCAGGAAAGAGTATTTGATAGTAAGCATCATCAACCTCAAGTGGTAAACCAACCAGGTTCCAACCTTCATTGAAATCAACTCCAATGTCTAAATCATTTAATGTAATATCAAACACTCTTGGCAGATGATCGGACGCCTCCTGGGTATCATCCCATTCCAATCCATATTCCATTAATGTTGCCTCTTCCATGGCTAGGGTATTGAGAGTAAAATGCCTGCCTGTATCAATAGTAGCATCGGAATAAAAAATATAATCCAGTTTCCCTGGATTAAATGAGCTACCATCACTCCGCCAAGTATAGCCCATACGCTTATGAGTATGCCGTGAAAATAGATCAACGACGGCTGTGTTATCCCAATCGGGGAGAAAATCTTCACCATATTCATTTTCATCTACAATGTCGCCAATGCGGATAGTTTCTACTTGCTGGCGGTATCCAACAAAATTAAAATCTCCCACATGGACAAAGGGTGTTTCATCTTCCAAATTAAAGGGTCCATTTTCATTGGAAATCCATTCACGCCAGACCGACAAAAATTCATCCACCTGTTGCTGACGATCTTCATTATTGGCACAGCAAGATAAGTGGGAATTGACGATTAATAGATTTTTTCCCAATTCTTCTTCTGTATCTAATAAGGCACCCATGGTTCTTCCTGAACTGATCAAACTGGCATCATCGATGATGGAAAACCTGGATAAAACCACCATATCCCGATGGGTCCAACTGGCATGCCACGGTTCATCTGGAAACCATGATTGAATAATATCATCGATCTCATCCCAATCCCAGTGCTCTTGAAGCGCAATCACGTCAGGATCTAAAGCTTGAATGATTCGTTTAAAATGAGGCTGGCGTTCCTCATCTAAAAACCCGTCATTCCAAGTATTATAGGTTACAATACGAATATCATCTTCATGTTTGCGTTCTAAGGGAATTGGTTCTGGCAATGGTACAGTATCTTCCCCGATACTAAAATAGATTCCGCCGTCTTCATTTGGCACAGTGTCTGAGTTTGGCGGTGCTTCTGCGATCACGATCTTTCCTTCCGCCAAAACTTGCGATTCATTTAGTGTAAGCACATCAGATTCTCTTGAGATTGCAATTTCAAATTCTGTGGATGTGATGGTGGGGCCAATCCGCAATGTTAAGTCATTTTGCCAAATAATTTCACTGCCTCCATTAATATAAAATACGCCTTCCCGCTGACCAAAGGTCCAATCCAGCTCTGCGCCAATACCATGAAAATCGAGTCCGGTGGATGCATTATTATCCGCATCAATGTAAAGATGAAACGCATTCCCGTCCTGCATGAGATATTCGCCATTATGAAAATTGAAATAGATGAACAGAAATTCCATATCGTAGGTAATCTTTACATCACCAAAATCTGCACTCATGCCATCACCTTCCATATCGGAATAGGCTATTCCCACATTGTCCCAATCGTGGAATTGTCCATCAATATTAATGGGATGTCCTGCTATTAGTCTTGAGAATAAAAAGGGGCTGCATGCTAAGCGGATTAACCACCAAGAATGTGATTTGATTATATTTATCATTATTGTATCAGGGCCATGGCTTTCACAATGAGAAGAATCCCATTGATGAGTCCAGCTATAATGCTGGGAACAGTGTCAGATCTAGTGAGTTTTTGCTCCATAATTCATTTCGCTATCCCCCAATTTACAACATCATCTCACAAACAAAAAACCCCATGAAAGTGGAATTTGATATTGTGTAAAGGGTAGAATTATTTAAGTAATACTATCTTCTTGGTTTGCCTAAAGTACCCTGATTGTATTGTGTAGAGGTAGGGACCAGCACTAACTGGATGTCCGACATCATTGGTAGCATTCCATTGGATTGATTTTAAGCCAGCAGCCTGTTTGCTATTTTCCAGAGTTCTGACTATTCTGCCCATCATATCATGGATAGTGATATTGACCAAACCATCCTTGGGTAAATTATAGCGTAATATTGTTACTGGATTGAATGGGTTTGGGAATGCAGGATAAAGAACCATTTGCTTTGGAAATACACTGTTTATATCTATTCCTACCGTAGAACCGGTATAAATATTTAAATCAACAATTATGTGTTCATCCATGTTTTGTAGGTCAAACAGGTCAAGCTGCACCGTGCCCGTACCTTCCACCCCATTTATCCAGATCAACACTCCGCAGGCAGTTGAGTCCCCTGCACTGAGTTCAACAGCAACACTGTCTACGGATTCATTATAGCAGATCGCTCCCACGCAGATGGATGAAGTCCACCCTTCAGCCAGTACATTGATCCGTCTGACAACAGCTATTGTAACCGTGCCGGATGAAATATTGTAGATCGTCCCGCTAAACGACCCCACTGAATCTGCGCCTGCATAGATCTCTGTGCTGGTATAATTAAACTGAAAGGATGGATCCAGGATGGGTGATTCATAACTATCGGCTGAAAGAAGTGTACTCCATATCAATAGGGGTATAAAACGCATGGTAATAGTGTCATTCCCAATCCGCTGATCCATACCCAACCATAACAGCTCCGCCTTCGATCTTCTTCATATCATAGTTAATTCCCGAAACCATCCCATTATTAAAATTCTTATCAAACCCAGTTGGAGCCGCAGCATTCCATTCTACATTACCTTCAGAATCCAATTTTGTGACTGCATAACCGGACGCCATAAAATAACCGCCATCGTCCGTCTGATGGATCCAGCCCTTCCCGCCGCCAATATAGTCGTCATATTTTTTTCGCCACCTTTCATTTCCTTCATCATCTATTTTTATCAGGGTTGCATAAGGTGGTGGGTCTGAATAACAAAATATTAAATATCCACCATCATCTTGATTGATTATATCAAGAGGACCCATCGTACTTGGATCATCATAAAGCTGAGACCAAATTACTCCACCCTGATAATCAACTTTCATAGCAGAAACATTGTCAGATTCACCAATACCTAAAATTGCGAAACCACCTTCAGTATTTATAATCTTTCTTGCATTACCGTATGGCAAATCACTTGATAAAATAACATTACCTGAAGTATAGTCAACAAGTGTCAATGAAGCCGGCATCCACCCGCCTGCTAAGGCTAGATTACCATCGTCAGATTCTATGATTTCTACATTACCAGAGTTATAGGTAATGTCATCGTCACCATAATTCTTTCTCCATATTATATCTCCATTGGAATCAATCATTATAATCATAAGCTTGTTATTACCAGGTGCACCGGGGGCCAAAAATACCAAATCACCTTGAGATGTTTCAAAAAGTGAATTGCCAATATTTAAATAATAATCGGATAAACCATCATCGGAAATTTGAATCTCTTTTTCCCAAACGACTTGACCTTCACTATCTAGTTTTATAAGGTCTCTTATTTCATAATTAAAAGTGTAGCAACAGCCTCCCCATTCAATTCCATCAAAGATTCCGAACACCATATACCCGCCGTCTTCTAGCGGTGTTACGGATGAACCTAAGTCCCAGATTCCACCATGGAGATAATTTTTCCATAAAAGAACGCTATTATCGCTCACTGCATAAACCATTATATCAGCGATATCCTTGTTATATCCATATTCCTGGTCACAAACTGGTGTAAAGGAATAGATCTCATCTTTTATTTTTTCCCAAGAATGTTCAACCATACCGTTGTTGCCTTCGTAGGTCAAGGTAATAGAACTATCTCCATCTAGATAGATCTCACCATTGGTGATGCTGCTGCCAACCTCAGAAACAATAAGGAATGTATCTTGGGATAATTCTGTCAGTTCGTAGGTGTTTGTGGCATAACAACCAACCGTATCATCACATTCATCACCAAGATAGTCAAAAAAGGTAATTTCATCTTCATCTAGAGTTGCGTATTGGATATCTGCCCCGCCGCATTCAGCATCATTATAAAGGTAGGTTCCGTAGTACATTGGGAACTCTATATCAGGGATGTCTGATGGCGGGCCGGCAGCTTCATCGGAACATGTGCTTAAAAACAAAATTATAATAAAGCCGAATAAGAATTTTATCTTCATTGATCTTTCATGTTAATTGTAGTTTGAAGGTAATAAAATTTAGTCCAACGAATGATTTCAAAGGGAGCATTATCATGAACCGCATACTCAATCTTAGTTTTATTTTAATATTTATACTCTGTTCCTGCGCCGATGAAGAGAAAGAAAGCACCACCTACAGTGACTGGACCGTGGTAGGCAGCGGCTTGAGTGCCCCTGTGACAAAGATGGTATTGACCGAATTTGTCGGCTCAACAAAATGTCCCTATTGTCCAGCAGTGGATAGTCTCTTGTTAAGTTATTTTGACAGCGGGCATGAAAATTTTGTTGGTTCAAGCATCACGGACAATTGGTTCTTGATAAATTATCATACCTATTCTCCTTCCCGCGGCGACCCCATGTATGAGTTCCATCGGGGTGAATCTGAAACTGGAGAAGATGATTTTTGCTATGTCCGGTTTGAAGAAGGCAGCTGGTACACGATCTATGGTGTACCTACTACTTTTACAAATGGTATCGGGAGTTCCGTTTATCCAGAGATGGCCGTGGCGCCCATGGCTCAAAGTACCCCGCTCAGCATGAGCCTGGATGGCACCACGATTGATGGCGCTGAAATCTCTGTCCAGGTTTCAATCAGCAGCAGCAGGGATATGACAGCCAGCGATTCGCTCCACCTGTACATTGCGGCAACCCTGGATAATGTTGACTATACAGGATACAATGGAGTGCCCCACCACCAGGACGTGTTCCTGGGCTGGATCAATGATGGATTGAGCGGTGAACTTCTATCACTGGGCAATGAAGAAGTGGCCAGAACTTATTCCTGGGCCATGCCTTCAAACTGGCCCCAGAATGATTTTGAAACGAGCTGGTCTCAGGTTGAATATGATGTCTCCAGCCTGGCGGTGGTGGCGTTTATCCAGAATAAATACACACTGGAAGTTATGCAGGTGATCGGGACCAGGTAAAAATCAGGTCGCCTTATACACTTTCGTGAATAGATATTAGAATATGCGTTTTTATTAGATCATTTGGATAAAAAAATCTAGTTTTATATTAATTCCACAACCAAGAAACCTTGTTATTGGAAAGAATATGCAAGCTAAAGAAACAAAAACCCGGACCATACAGCGGATTGTAAAGGGCATCCAAACCAGTGATGGGGCTGGGGTTAATCTCACCCGTATCATTGCCAGCCCTAGCCTAAATATGCTGGATCCGTTTTTATTGCTGGATGAATTCGGCAGTGATAATCCTGATGATTACATTGCCGGGTTTCCGCCCCACCCTCACCGAGGATTTGAGACGATTACCTATATGCTTAATGGGAAATTTCGACACAAGGATACCGCAGGTAATGAAGGATGCCTAACCGACGGCTCCGTGCAGTGGATGACAGCAGGGAAGGGTGTTATCCACAGCGAAATGCCCGAGCAGACAGAAGGCCTAGTCAGGGGTTTTCAGTTATGGCTGAACCTGCCTAAGGAAAAGAAAATGATTGAACCGGCCTACAACGACAT
>JYMV01025479.1_pt1 | contig 13272 bp, 6 predicted proteins | sample 338911 | NCBI WGS metagenome assembly JYMV01 (sample SAMN03354496, study PRJNA234377) | hydrothermal vent metagenome | biome: Deep sea; feature: Hydrothermal plumes at the Eastern Lau Spreading Center, Western Pacific Ocean; material: Seawater | place: Tonga | collected 2009 | depth 2000 m m | reverse complement strand
CATTCAACACCAGTGAAAACCTGAAAGTCGGTCTTATAGGAGGCATATTGACAATCACTCCTACTAATTCAGATTGGCACGGACAGACTAACCTGGTTATCAAAGTCACTGACGCAGATGGGCTCTCAGACCAAATGGAATTAATTGTGACCGTCGCTTCTGTTCCGGAACCTCCAAAACTCAATCCTCCATCAGAAGAGATCAAGGTTTTTGAAGGTCTGGAAAAGCAGGTGAGTCTGCTGGACATGGCGTTAGACGATGATCAGACAGCCAATCAACTTGAATGGGAACTGCTTTCATCCAACACCAGTGAAAACCTGAAAGTCGGTCTTATAGGAGGCATATTGACAATCACTCCTACTAATTCAGATTGGCATGGACAGACTAACTTGGTTATCAAAGTCACTGACGCAGATGGGCTCTCAGACCAAATGGAATTAATTGTGACCGTCGTTTCTGTCCCGGAACCCCCGACCTTTGATAATTTTACTGTTGAGTTTGAGGAGGATGGAAATTCACGATTAGACCTTGTTGATTACATTGCTGATGACGATACCCCTGCTGATAAGATGAGATGGTTTCTTGTTGATCCTGATAATCAGCAAATTTCCGTTGATTTCTCCGGAACAATCGCCACGTTTACCAATAAATCAGAGGACTGGCATGGTGAATCGGAGTTAACCCTCCAAGCCAAGGATTTGGATAATTTGACTGACACAGCAAGAGTCATTGTAAAGGTTAAAGCTGTTGATGACCCACCTAGAATTAAGTTAAACAGTATTGAATATTCCGGACTCGCCGCTAATTACAAAATTCGTTTTCAACTGAGTGACGATACCATTGGACAACACCGCGTAATGGTAAGGGCTGATCAAGACCAATTATGTATCATCGAAGGTCCACTGACAGAAGACAACTGGACAGTCATCAGTACCGATAAAGACATAGATATTCAACACCAGATAATTGAGTTGACTTGGTATGCAGGCACCGGTAATCTGGCCAATACACAGGTGAATGTTTCACTTGACCTTTGGGTTAAAGATAGTAAAGGGAATATTGGGAAAGAAAAAATGGATTATTTGCTCAATAATCAAGGCAGGCAAAGTCCCGAATTATTATCAATATCTCATAAACAAGTTAATAAAGACTTTGATATATCATTTACACTAAAAAAAATCGTTGCTAGCGATTGGGAACTCAAAGCAGAGTTCAAATCAGAATCTGATTTACTCTGGAATCCCGCATCAATATATAGACCAGGAAACCTCATCCATAGCAGTACGATTCCTATCAGCAAGAACTCCTCCACACTTTTCAATACAGTTCGATGGATCAGCCGAATTGACACATCCTCTGAAGGCACCTATCAAATACGTCTAACTCCTGTTGTTAGAAACCAACCCGTTGGACGATCAATTGCGGCAAACGTCAGAATCAATCAGGTAAACCAATTGAACTTCGATATTCTCCCAACGAAGAGAATTATTACTCCTGCTGACATTGGATACAACGATAAACTTGAGGTGTTATTCCGATTACCAAAGGGTATCCATGCTCCAGCACCACCCATACCACTAGATACCTCATTTTCTATTTTCGATCTTGGAGGATATCTTGTGTATTCCGCTCCGGTGAATTCGTACGAGGTGTTATCTAATGAATGGTCACGATACACTTGGAATGGACGTAATGAGAATAAATCAGATAGTCAAATTGCAGAAAGAGGTATCTACATCTACCTTTTAACTGTTGGTGGAAATGTTAAAAAAGGGACCTTTGCCATTGCGAGAAAGTAGTTCTAGAATCAGGAAAATCAGTTCAATGGGATGGTCGACATGTTTGCGATCCTGATGCCGAGGGAAGTTCATTCAATTATCAAAGAATAAACATGGAAGTACATCTCCCCACCTAGCAGAGTGCAGTCTAAGATAGATAGGGTATTCATCAGCCAATACCTCTTTATGTCATTGAGTATCTGCATTATCCGTCAATCCATTATTGATAGCTAGTTTACCTCTTTATCCAGACACAACTGCCATGGTAGAATGCTCTATCTGGTTGTTAAACTTTACTGTTAAATAAAAAACCATTAAAGATACAAGATAAAATATGTACTGATTATCAATAAATAATAATTCATTAGAATATTTACATATCGAAGTTAATAATAGATGAGGTGTCGAGACGGAAAAGCCGTCTATGTTGAACTTGCCAAGCATCGGCTTTTTTATAATACCTATTTCCAGAAGGATTTAATCGTGAAAAGCAACAGTTTATCTGTTTTGATAATTGTTCTGGTTTTTCAGACTATTGTTTTCGCTCAAGTGGTTGAAATATCTGATCCAAATATGCGTAAAGCATTGGAAGCAGCACTCAAGATCAATGTCGGTCAGGAGATCACTAAAGAGGCTTTAGTTGGATTGGTAAATTTGATTGCCCAGAACAGAGGAATAACTAATTTAAGTGGGCTAGAACATTGTACTAACCTGACCAGGCTATATTTGGGCAACAACCTGCTAACAGACCTTAATGGATTGGCTAATGTCAATTTGTCTAAGTTGACTGATCTGGCTCTCAACAATAACCAGATCAGTGATATAAGTCTACTAGCTAACCTGACAGACCTGACTAACTTGACCGTACTAAATCTCGCTAACAACCAGCTAACAGACCTTAATGGATTATCTAATGCCTCCACCTGGATGGATTGGCTGATGCTACTCTACCTAAGCTGACTGGCTTGTATCTCGCCGACAACCAACTAACGGACCTTAATGGATTGGCTAACATCAACTTACCCAATCTGACTTGGCTTTATCTCAATAACAATCAGCTCCATAACGTAAGCCCTTTAGCTAACCTGACTAACATTACGGAGTTGAATCTCAAGGGGCAACCATTAAACGCCGATGCATATACCAACATTATCCCTGCTCTGAAAGCCCGTGGTGTCGATGTTCTCTTTGATGCCAATACCCCCCCAGTTGCCGATGACCTAGAGGTCACTTTGGATCAAGGTAGAACCAAAGTCATAAACCTGAACCTGTCAGCCAGCAATGCCGATAGAGATACCCTGACCTATACTGTAGTTAGTCAACCCAGAAGTGGTGAATTATCCGGCAATACCTTTAACCTGACTTACACGCCCAATGCCGGTTTTTTTGGGGAAGACAGTTTCACTTTCAAAGTCAATGATGGAACCTTTTATAGCACTGAAGCAACGGTTGCAATCACAGTAGAAAAATCCACCGCGGTCAACATTCCAGATTCCAACCTCAGAACTGCACTGGAATTAGCACTTCGGATCAATCCCGGCCAAGAGATTACTAAAGAAATTCTGGCTGGATTGGTTAATTTAATTGCCCAAAGCAGAGAAATAACTAATTTAAATGGGTTAGAATATTGTACCAACCTAACTAAACTGTATCTTGCTAACAACCAGCTAATAGATCTGAATGGTTTAGCCAATGCGAACCTGCCTAATCTGACCGAAATGGATTGGCTAAGGCCAATCTACCTAACTTGACTGTACTGAATCTTGCCAACAATCAGCTAACAGACCTACACGACTTAACTAATGCAAAATTAACTAACTTGACTAGCTTACATCTCTACGACAACCAGCTAACAGACCTGAATGGATTGACTAATGCCAACGTGCCTAATCTAACAATGTTGTATCTTTCGAATAACCGGATAAGTAACATCAGCGTCATCTCCAATTTGACTAATCTTACAATGCTGTGGCTCTATAATAACCAGATCAGTGACATCTCACCATTAATAGCAAACACTGGCATCAAAGGCACAATAAAACTGAAGGGGAATCCGCTCAACAACAAGGCTTTATTTACTCATGTCCCTGTTATAGAAGCTAGAGGGATCGGAATTGAATATGATATGCCTAAAGATGCAGTTATGTTCAAAGATTCAAATTTAGAAAAGGCAATTAGGGACGCATTAGGGATTCCAACTAAATTGCTGAAGAAAGAGGATTTAGCTAAGTTAGAAAAGTTGGAGGCTGAGAACAAGGAGATATCTGATTTAACAGCTATAGAGCATTGTACCAATCTCACAGTACTGTATCTCAATAACAATCAGAGCTGACTGAGTTGTATCTTAACGAAAACCAGTTAATAGATTTGAATGGATTAGCTAAGGCTGATTTGCCTAAGCTGACTGGTCTGTATCTTGCCAATAACCAACTAACAGACCTGAATGGGTTGGCTAAGGCCAAATTACCTAACCTAACTAACCTACATCTCTATAATAACCGGCTAACAGACCTAAATGGCTTGGCTAATATTAACCTTCCCAAGCTGACTAAGCTTACTCTCAACAACAATCAGATAAGCGATGTAAGTCCCTTGGCCACACTCACTAACCTGACTACACTACACCTTAACGAAAACCAGTTAATAGATTTGAATGGATTAGCTAAGGCTGATTTTTCTAAGCTGACTGGCCTATATCTTGCCAATAACCAACTAACAGACCTGAATGGGTTGGCTAAGGCCGATTTTTCTCAGTTGACTGAATTGTATCTTAACAACAACCGACTAACGAATCTAAACGGATTAGTTAATGCCAAATTACCCAGTTTGGCTGGCTTATATCTCTACGACAATCAGCTAACAGACCTGAATGGGTTGGCTAATCTTACTAGCCTAACAGTATTGTATCTTCCAAATAACCAGATAAGTAACATCAATGCCATCTCCAATTTGACTAATCTTACAACACTATGGCTCTATAACAACCAGGTCAATGATATCTCACCATTGATAGCAAACACTGGTATCAAAGGGACAATAAAACTGCGGAAAAATCCACTCAACAACACATCGCTGTCTACTCACATTCCTGTTATGGAAGCTAGAGGAATCAGAATGGAATATGATGAACCGCCAAAAGGCATCATCAAGATGTCCGATTCAGGTTTCGAAGCTTCTTTACGACAAGCATTAACTCTACCAACTAAGGTAATTACCCAAACTAATGTCATAGGTATTACCAATTTGAATCTAGCCAACACTGGGGTGATAGGTCTTGATGTGGAAGCCCTCAAGATGTTTCCTGAATTGGAGGAGGTCATTCTAACTGACAATCCACTCAGTCGGGATGCGGTCTTGGTCCAAATACCACTTTTGGAAACTACGGGTATTAAAGTCAATTTAGGGTCTGAAGCCAAGCTAGTCGCACTTTCAGTTGCCAACCCCCAAATTCCTGCCAGCAAAGCGGCAGTTACTACGGTTACAGTGACAGTTAAGGATGCACATGACAGGCTGGTTAAACGAGAAATCGTCACGATGGCGGCAGGTAAAGGAGAAATTGAAATTATCGCTGACAATCAAGGTGATGGAACTTACACTGCGGCTTATACTAGTACAGACACCGTTGGTGAAGCTGAAATTACAGCCGTTACAGGAAACGGTGTGGTTGGCACAATTAAATTGAAGCTGGTAGAAACAGTTGTTTCGGCTAAGAAATCAAAAATGACTGTTAGTGCAGCCCCGAAGGCCGGCGAGACGATCACAGTAGATGTCGTGCTTTTCAGTAAGGAGGATCTCGCCTTGAGTGGGAAAGAGGTGAACCTGAAAATTAGTCCCATGGAGGGAATTGAAATTGAAAACGACACAATTAAAACAGATAAATATGGAAAGGGTCAGCTGAAGTTTATTGCCAATAGCAAGGGAGAGAAAAAGATCGTTGTGGTTTCAGGTGAGGTGGAACTGGAGCAGATACTTGAAATGATCGAAGCTGAGAGCCAACCGTCACTGGTTGGAGATGTCAACGGCGACAATTCAGTTAACATCTTTGATCTGGTCATAGTGGCAGGACAATTTGGCCAAAATGGTGCTAACTTATCAGGAGATGTCAATGGAGACGGTTCAGTTAACATTTTTGATTTGGTGATATCCGCTGGTAATTTTGGTAAGAGCGCAGTGGATGCAGCACCCGCATTATTAACTCGAGAAATGACTTTCACCACGCAGCAGAAGCGGAACATTCAATCAGCTATAGTGCAGTTGGAAAGTACACCAGTCAGATCAGAAGCGGAAGAACTGGCATTCAACCTGTTGAAGGCTATCCTACCTGAGAGGTTGCCAAAACAGACTCGGCTCTTACCGAACTACCCCAATCCTTTCAACCCTGAAACTTGGATTCCGTTTGAACTCAGCCAAGATAGTAACGTGGCAGTCAGTATTTATGATGTAATAGGAACACTAGTTAGAAGCATCAGAATGGGTTATTTGCAAGCAGGCAATTATGTAGGTCAATCACGTGCTATCTATTGGGATGGAAAGACTGATGTAGGTGGAAGAGTAGCTAGTGGTATTTACTTCTATACTTTGAAAACTGATATATTCACTGCTACACAGAAGATGATTATCCTGAAGTGAGATCTTTAGTGTTTACAATTACAACTCTAAAAATCCTTTCTCTCATCTGTTTGCTAATGATGCTACTGGGCATGACTGTCCACGCGGCTGAAAATCATGTACCCGTAGTCTCCAATGTACTGGTTCAGCAAATCGATTTCGACCACGTCTTGATTCGCTATGATGTTGATGACCTTGACGGAGATACTCTCAATGTCAACCTGCAGGTTTCCTCTGATGGACGAAAAACCTTTAAAGTTAAAGCCTCCAAACTAGAAGGGGATATCGGTCAAGGTATCATCAGTGGGAAGGGTAAGGAAATTGTCTGGACCATAGATGAGGATATCCCACTGCATGAATGGGGAGAAAACTATGTTGTTCGGGTGCTAGCCGATGACATGGTGGGTTTCTACCAGCGAATCAATTGGCAAAGAGACGGCGCTGACATGGTACTGATAACAGCTGGCAGCTTTGAAATGGGGGATCATCTGGATAATATGCAATATGCCTTGCCTGTTCACACAGTGGCGCTAGATGCCTTTTACATAGATGTACATCAGGTTACTGTTGGTCAGTTCAAGCAGTTCGTGCAGGAGAGCAAATATAGTTACGATCGATGGAATGATGTGACCAAATATTCACCTACCGATGACCATCCGATGATTTATGTTACTTGGTACGATGCCATGGCCTATGCCAAGTGGGCTTGGAAGAGATTGCCAACGGAAGCTGAATGGGAATATGCTGCCCGAGGAGGCTTAGTGGGCAAACGTTATCCATGGGGAAACGAAATTAGCCATAACGATGCCAATTATACCGGTGTCACTGGTAGAGATGAATGGGATAAACAGACGTCGCCAGCAGGTAGTTTTGAAGCCAATGGTTATGGCCTACACGATATGGCAGGCAATGTTTGGGAATGGTGTTTGGATGCGTATGACACCAACTTTTACAGCAAGAGCCCTAAGGCCAATCCGATCGCCGGCCATCCCAGTATGGGAGAAGCTGTAAGGAATTACATGAAGGTGACGACAAACCGCCTTCTGCGAGGTGGATCTTGGCACGATTCTGAGAGCTATCTGCGTGTGGCTTATCGCAATTCGTACAGCAAGCCTACGACTACCAACAATAAACTAGGTTTTCGTTGTGTGTCAGGATTTGTTGACCTAGATTCCTTTGCTACTTTACCGCAGAAGCTGGTTCTTGAGGAGACCATCGATTGGGAGAAAGACGGATCCAAAATGACCTTAATTCCAGCAGGATCATTTGAGATGGGGGATTCCAAGAATGATCCTGATAGATTGATAAAGAATGCACAACCTGTTCACACAGTAGAGCTAGATGCCTTTTACATGGACGTGCATCAGGTTACCGTTGGCAAGTTTAAACAGTTTGTGAAAGACAGCGGATATAACTACAACCGCTGGAATGATGTGGCCAAATATTCGGCCACCGATGACCATCCAATGGTTTATGTCACTTGGGCAGATGCCAGCTCCTACGCTGAGTGGGCCGAGAAGAGGTTGCCAACAGAAGCTGAGTGGGAATACGCTGCCCGTGGGTTCTTAGTCAGTAAACGGTATCCATGGGGAGATTCAATTGATAAAACAAAGGCCCACTACGACGGTTGGAATAATGGAAATGGGACCACAATGCCAGTTGGAAGTTTTCATGTAAACGGTTATGGCCTGTACGATATGGCAGGCAATGTTTGGGAATGGTGTGCTGATTGGTATGGTGAGAACTATTATAGTAGTTCGCCTTTGAAGAATCCTCAGGGGCCACCTACCAGTTTACACCGAGTGTTGCGCGGAGGATCTTTGTACCGCAATTCATACTATCAGCGTGTTGCTTTCCGCTACTATTTCAGTCCAGCGTCTTTTAGCCTCGATATCGGATTTCGTTGCGTGTCAGGATTATCTGAACAGTAGAGCTGTGTATCATTGGCATTTTTTTTACTTGATTACAAAATTGATTTGGCGGTGGCAAGATATTATCCTTTGGGTGCATTCTCCCTTTTGTCAGTGTAAGGCTGAAGTTGGGAAGGACGCTCAGGGCGAGATTATGATGATTGGAATTCGCATCTCAATGACATAAATTGAAAACCGATTAGGATGACTAAACAACATATCAACACATGGGTTCTGATACTTACTTTTTTCTCTTTTGGTATCCCGCTTTGGTCAGTCATCGGGATTGGTGATTCTGACCCTTTTACCATTGATCGACGAGTCAAACCAGTAATCAGCAACTTGGAACCGGCCTTTGGTCCACTCCGTGGCGGTACCACTTTGACGGTGAAAGGCGATAAATTCTACAATGGGTTGACCACTGTCAAACTGGGTGGGATCGATATCAGTTCGATCACCATTAAATTGGTGACTGAGTTGAGTTTTAAAACACCCAAAGGAGATATTGGGTTGGTCGACTTGGAAATCTTCAACCCTAAAGGTATTTCTACCAAGTTGAGTCAGGCTTTCAGGTACCAAGCTCCTTTAGCCCAGATGGTGGAAGTCAAAGCGGCTGAGGATGTTTTGGCAGCTAATGGGGTTTCCACTACCCAGATCACCGTCAGGTTGCAGGATCAGTACGGACAATTGGTGACCAGTGAAACTGTCAAACTATCAGCTGACCGAGGGATTATTCCGGCCCAAGCCACCAATAACAAGGATGGCACCTACACTGCCACTTATACGTCCGGCCATACTGCCGGCAAAGCCACCATCACTGCTGTCACAGCCACTAATGGAAAATTGGGCAAAATAGTATTGACGCTAACCCAACGCCGGGTTTCGGCTGAGAGATCTACCATTAGCCTAGAAAGAAATTGGGCTATGATTGGTCAGGAAGGTGCTACCCTGACAGTCAAATTAGTGGATGAGCAGGGCCTGGCCATGAAAGGCCAAGTGGTGATAGCCAAAGTGGAGCCCGCTAGTGATGTGACAGTGGGCGCGGCTCATCCCACGGATCAGAAAGGGCTGACCCAACTGAAGATTCAATCGAAAACTATTGGCCAAAGAATTGTCACTCTATCGGTGGGGGGAATCACCTTGGCCAGCAAAGCTAAGATCGAATTTGTCTCCAATCAGGTGACCAATGTCTCGATTGATGTGGATAAAGTGCAGAACGTGGGGCAATTGGTGACGGTCATCATGACTTTGCAAAACTCTGATCAACTGCCGGTCAGTGGCCAATTAGTGGAAGTGTTGATAGAACCTAGCGCGGGAGTAACCGTGACCCAACCCAGTCAGGTCAGTGATACCCAAGGCAAATTGGAAGCCCAACTTTTTTCCCAAACCGCTGGCTTGAAAATGCTGAGGGTCAAGTCAAGTGACTCCTTACTGGAAAACAGCACAGCCATCACCTTTCAAACCGGTTCAGTAGACAAGATCGAGATGAAATCAGAGAAAATCTTGCTGAGGCCGGGAATAACCACTATTCTGAAGGTCTCAGTAACCGATCAGTACAATAATCCATTAAAAAATCTAGAGGTCAAACTAGAAACCACTTTGGGGAAGATCGGTTTAATCACAAATAACGGAGATGGCACTTATAATGCCATTTTCACCGCTCCAAGTCAACTAGGCAAAGTTGTTATCACGGCCACGGTAGCTGGCAAAAGCGGTAACCTGAGTCTGACTATCACTGACAAACCTGATTTAACCATCACTCCCATTAAAGCTGAAGTGGAAAAAGGAAAAACTATCCAGTTCCAGGCTTCAGAACCAGTAAACTGGGCAGTCAAGGGCGAGATTGGTGAAATCAGCGATAAAGGGGTCTTCTCTGCTAAGACTAAAGGAAAAGGCAAGATTATCGCCATCATGTTAGACAACCCCACAGTGACTAGCACTACCCAGACCATTACCGTTACAGAGCCGAAACTGTTGCAGACGGCTCAGGTCTTCGATTTGCCCAACCAGGTTGAATTCGGGACGAAGATGGATGTAAAGGGACAGCTAATCGTGGTTGACCAGCCTGATCAACCGACATCCAACCAGCCGATAGCAGTCTCTCTCTCCTCGCCCAGTAACAAAGAGCTAAAGTTCCTTACCCATACTGATGTTAATGGTCGATACGCTCTGGATACCTTGGTTCATTTCGACCAGGTGGGTGTTTGGAAACTGGCGCTCAGTTTTATAGGCTCCAATAAGCTGGCCTCCGTCCAGCGTCAGCAGGACATCATTGCAACCAAGGCAGTCTCCGACATCAGCTTTCTAAGTGCGAAAAGTGCCAAATTGGGACAGGATTACCAGTTAGCAGGTGTGCTGAAACCAATCATGACAGCAGTGGAATTAAGTCTGCAGATTCTACGCCCTGATTCCCAGTTGATAGAAGAGACTCTGCTTACCGATTCCGTTGGAGGCTTCAAATATAATCCCAAGCTGGATTTGGCTGGGCCTTGGGTAGCCACCCTAACCTGGGAAGGAAATCGGAACCTCCATCCAGTAACCCGGACCTTCAAACTGACAGTGAATAAACGGTTCGGTAAAGTCATAATTGTTTTGGCAGGTGTCAGTCCAGAAAAACCACATGAGTGGAAAAGGTTTAACAGCTTGGCTGAGAGGGTCTACGGGACATTCAAAATAAGGAGGTTCAATGAAGAAAAGGATATCTATTTCCTCTCACCCGATCCTAGCTTGACAGAAGGAGCTGATGCTGAAACAACTGCCATAACACTACAACATGCCATCACCAAATGGGCGGCAGCGGAAGTTAATGCCAACGTGCCACTTTATCTTTACCTGTTATCACATAATGTCCGTGACGAATTTCTGCTAGATAGTAACCAGCAGTTCTTTCTGACACCGAAACGACTAGATAGCTGGCTGGATAAACTACCGGAAGGGACACCAACGACACTAATTATCGAAGGTTGCTACAGCGGTAATTTTATCAGTCGAGACGGTCAACCCACCCCTTTGGTAACCGAGAACCGTACCATCATTACCAGTACTGGAGCCGATAAACAAGCTAAGATTATGAGTTCATCTTCCTTTTCCAAAATCTTTTTTGAGAAGATCAAAGCCAACAAAACCATCAAGGAAGCCTTTCTGGACACCGAATTATGGATGGGTCAGAACTTTGTCCACAATGACCAACACCCGCAGATTGAGGTTAATGGGAACGGTGTTACCAATGAAGCTTTTGATTTTCGTGCATTAGGTGACAGACGGATACCAACGGATATTTTTGCCTCGTCACTGCCACCAACCTTTACCACTGAATTATCTGCAATCAAGCTGGGCGCTGGTGTCCGTCGATATCAGTTGGAAGTGGAGTTGGTTGGTGCAGAGATTGAACGCGTCTTTGCCAGCATCGTCCAACCGGACTTTGATCCCAGTCAAGAATTTGGGGACTGGTCAGAATTAGATAGCTTGATAATTGAGAAGGATCTGGAATTGGTTGAGACCCGGGATCAGGTGTATAATAAGTACCGTTTCAATTACGATGAGTTCACCCAAGCCGGAGAATATGCCTTAGTCTTTCAGGCTAGCAATTTAGACGGTAGTGCAGTTCCAATCCAGATGGCAATTGCTGTTCCCACCCCAACACTGGCAGGAGATGTTAATGGTGACAATTCAGTGAATATCCTTGATCTGGTCATAACAGCGGGACAATTTGGCCAAAATGGTGCTAACTTATCAGGGGATGTCAACGGTGATGGCAGTGTCAACATCCTTGACTTGGTGGTGGTAGCAGGTAATTTTGGTAAGAACGCGATGGATGCAGCACCCACGTCACTAGCCCAAGAAATGACTTTCACAACCCAGCAAAAGTGGAACATTCAATCAGCTATAGTGCAGTTGGAAAGTACACCAGTCAGATCAGAAGCGGAAGAACTGGCATTCAATCTGTTGAAGGCTATTCTACCTGAGAGGCTGCCAGAACGGACGCAACTGCTACAGAACTATCCCAACCCCTTCAATCCAGAGACGTGGATACCGTTTGAACTGAATCAGGATTCAGAGGTGTCAATAACTATTTGTGACATGGAAGGAACACTGATTAGAAGCATCAGCGCCGGGTATTTAACAGCAGATAGTTATATTGGTCAACGTGCTATCTGCTGGGATGGCAAGGCGGATACAGGTGAAAAAGTGGCCAGTGGAACTTACTTTTATACTTTGAGAACGAATGACTTCACTGCCACACAAAAGATGATTATTTTGAAGTAGAACACAGTTCAGTTCAATCATATCTGTACTAAATGGAACAAAGGATGGCTCAAGTCACTAAGAATCTCAATATGGCTGCCAATTCACATTCATCAGCAAGACGTTCAACAGCTTAATAAGACTATACCCTCACTTACATTAAACTTTTTCTTCAGATTAGTAAACAGCTTTCTTTACAGCATATTCTTGATCATGTTACCATCAGGAAACGCAAGCTCGTCTAGCAACTCGGCACTCAACAGGTTCGGTAAAGTCTTAAACTCAAAGTGGTTATTCCATATGAAAATCAAACTCTACTCTCTTCTTAGAAATCTCATCGCTAAAAGGCTGATAAATGTTGCTGGAACACGACCTTCACTCATATTAGTCATTTTCTTGATTGCAACCTTTAGCCTCGATTCGGTTTATGGTCAGTTCAGTATCAGAGGGAATGTGACAGAAGCTGACGGAACAGCAGTGGGAGCGGGCTATACGGTCAAAGCGGTCAACCAGCAGGTTTCCGGCTGGTCAATTTATACGGATGGCAAAACGAGAGTTGATGGTTCGTATACGGATATAACCTTCGTAGACTTCTTTGGCAAGACCACCAATGCGGGCAATCAAATTGTATTGACGGTGGTTGAAAATGCAACTGGTCAAACCAAGGGCAGGAAGGTTTATACGGTTACTCAGCAAGCGGTAACAGCTATGCGTGCCAGTGTTGATATCAG
>JYMV01030844.1_pt1 | contig 13276 bp, 12 predicted proteins | sample 338911 | NCBI WGS metagenome assembly JYMV01 (sample SAMN03354496, study PRJNA234377) | hydrothermal vent metagenome | biome: Deep sea; feature: Hydrothermal plumes at the Eastern Lau Spreading Center, Western Pacific Ocean; material: Seawater | place: Tonga | collected 2009 | depth 2000 m m | reverse complement strand
ACCTTGAAGATTGGAGATGACATCACCAACAATCGGTACATCAATTTGATTTAATAAATGAGCCAACTCAGGATTTGGGGACATCTGCCCACCTAAAACTATCACCTGTTCAGATGCGTTTAATAGTGACTCAAATTCATCCCAAACCAACTTTTCAATTTTATAATTATTTTCTTTTGTGACTTCTGCCTGCCCGTCCGTAATGGAACGAAGGCGGGCGCCTTTTGTGTCAATAATAATTTTTTCTAATGACCTGGGATAAAACGGTTCCCGAATTGGAATATTCAAATGCACCGGTCCTTTTCCCCCTTCCAAAGCCAAATTCAATGCGGCTTCAGCTACATCCGTGTTTTCTTCATCATAAACAAATTTGCCTTTGATGTGATCTACATAAATATTTTTTTGACGAATGGTTTGTCCATCCCATTGGTCGATCCATTCCGGCGGACGGTCAGCCGTTAAAACAATCAAGGGCACATTTTGATAATACGCTTCGGTCACTGCCGGCGTAAAATTTTGGGCGGCGGTACCCGATGTACATACCAACACAACCGGCTTCCCCGATTGCTGGGCCAAGCCCAATCCAATAAATCCAGCCGATCGCTCATCCGTGACAGAAATAGTTTCAATGTCCGGATGTTTACCAAATCCAATCAGCAACGGTGCGCAGCGAGAACCGGGACTAACTACTGCTTTCTCCACGCCATATTCAGCACAGAGACCAACCAAATAATAAATATGTTGGGTATTGTTTTGAACTTCAGTGATCACCGTTCATCACACCCAATAATGTCTGACATTTCAACGCTGTTTCGTCCCATTCCTTTTCCGGAACCGAATCATGGGTGATACCGGCACCAGCATATAGCACAGCTCTTGTTCGTAAAATCTGCATACAGCGCAGATTCACATAAAGTCGAGAAACACCATCCATATTTACAGGACCTAAAAATCCGCTATAGAATTCACGGTTCAAATGTTCGTTAGCAGCGATGAATCGTAGTGCTGAGAATTTTGGCATACCACATACAGCAGAAGTGGGGTGAAGTAAATGGAGCATCACTGTTCCTAATTCAGGGAAGTGAACTTCATTCAAGTCAACAGTGTATTCCGTTTTCAAATGTATCATATTCCCAGCTCGTACTGATCGTGGCCCCGACTCAATGAATTCTCGCAATCGTATGGTTTTGAATTGCTCAACAATATAGCGGTTCACCATAGCCTGTTCTTCAATTTCTTTCTGGTTCCATGCCGCTTCTGATAAATCTTTGTCCAATGGAAAGGGTTGAGTACCTGCAACAGACACAGTTCTGAAATGTACAGAAGATGATTCAATCAATAGTTCTGGTGTGGCGCCCATCCAAGTACCTTTTCCCGGAATAGAAACCAAACTCACAAACGCATCGGGATGAGCTTTTTCCAATCGATTGAATTGATCGATAATATTAAAGTTTTCGGATAGGGACTCGTCATATGTCCGGGCAGAAACCACCTTATCAAATTCACCTTCATTTATAGCCGTAATTCCCTTTTCCACCATTTTAATGAAATGATCTTTTTCTCCGGAAATTTCCGTATCCGGCCGGGTATTCAAATGATATGGAATGGCTGTTGAGCCTTCTTGGACAGAGTTTGTCGGAGTGCCATGAACCATTTTCCATGAACCATTTTCCATTCTATTAGCATAAACATCCGATCTCAAAAAAAGCGTCTCATTCCCTTCCGGGTTCATAAAAGGACTTACTAAAAATCCCTGTTCTGTATTTAGAAGATCAATTCGACCTTTAGCTGGTAATTTGGATAAGTCTGCGAGAAAGTGAATAGAATTCTCTCTTGGGCAACGCCAAACCGCAACAGATCCATTCTTCGCCATTGCAGAAGACCAAAGATTTTTTAGATCAATCTTTTTATCAACCATTGTTTCCATTTTAAATATTCTCTGTGACTTCGTGTCTTTGCATTGAAATCATTTTTTAATCACCGCCAAGGTCAACCGACTAACCGCCACCATTTTTTCATCATCATTTTTGATCTCAATATTCCAGACCTGGATTTTTCTTCCCAGTTTGATCGGCGTGGCTTTCCCGTGGACCCAACCGTCTCTGGTACTTCTCAAATGGTTGCAATTGATTTCCACTCCTACCACTGTTTGTGTATCCCGATTCACGTGCATTCCTCCAGCGATGCTTCCCAACGTTTCTGCCAAAGCAGCTGATGCACCACCATGGAGCAATCCAAAGGGCTGAATAGTTCGATGATCTACAGGCATTTTCCCACAGATAAAATCGTCCCCAAAATCGGTGATCTCAATTCCAAGATGTTCCACCATTGTATTTTTGCTGAATGCATTCATTTTCTTAAGTGCTATTTTTTTATCCATTTTATCTTCTTGTTTTTAGTTTCTTATGTGAGATATCTATTTTTGTCCTATATAAAGTGTGCAAACGCCAAACGTCAGTGGAATGCCTTTACAGTTTTTTAACCCAACAGATTGCATCAGTTTGACAAATTCTTTTCGTGTTGGGAAATTCATAATGGAATCAGCCAAATATTCGTAAGCCGCCGGATTCTTTGTGAAAATTTTTGCCAATTTTGGTAATACGCCATTCAAATAGAAACTATAGGTGCTTCGCCAAAATCCCAGTTCAGGTGTGGTGAGTTCCAAGATCATGACCTGTCCATTATCAACGATCACCCGTTTCATTTCAGAAAGTGCTTTCACCTTATCCGGGATATTCCGGATGCCAAAAGCAATGGCCGTCACATCAAAGGAATTATCATTAAAATCTATATTCGTGGCATCACCCCATTTCAAATCCACACGATCATTTAAGTTTTGGTAGCCAACTTTTTCAATTCCCTTATCCACCATTTCCTGGACGAAATCCACACCGGTCACATATACTTCCTGATAAGTATTCGCACAATCCAAGGCAAGATCGCCGGTGCCGGTGGCCACATCCAAAAATCGATTAGTTTTGAAAAAGTTCATTTCAGAAACAGTTCGTTTCCGCCAAGCCACATCTCGCCGACCGGATAATACCCGATTTAAAAAATCATACTTATCTGTTACAGATGCAAATATATCCTTTACAATTCCAATTCGTTGGTCATCGGTCATCTGATTAACGGATGGATATTCCACACTTTGCGTCTTTGCATCTTCGCTTTTCACTTAAGTCCCTTAGAAAAAAATATTGTAATCCCCCTCACCCACTCATCTCTATTAAACTGGTCTGCATCTCCATGAGATTTTGCTTCGTGGTAATCTTTCAAGAATCGGTTCAGAACTGAATCCAGGAAAAAGACCGCTTGTCCTTTATCCAATTTGGGATCCAATTCATTTCGATCCATGGCATCTTGGATTATCTCGCCCAAATAGTCATTAGATAGCACTTGTAATTCCGAAACGATTTTCTGACGATTTGGAGAATCCGCCGAATAAATGAGCCGAAAGTAAATTTTCGCCAACCGTGGATGTTCTATAATAAACTGGACACCGGAATCCACAATCTTGGAAAGCCGTTTTTGAAATGGAAGATCAATTGTTTCATCCCGAACTTTGCGGAGATAAGCTTTTACTTCTCCCAAAGCCAATTTATAAATATGGTCATAAAGAATACTTTTTGTTTTAAAATAATTAAAAAGTGATCCTTTGGAAATTCCAGCTTGATTAACAACAGTATTCATCGATGCAGTTTCATAATCCTTTTCAGCAAATTCAGAAATGGATGCATTCACAATCCGTGACTGTTTCTCTAGTGGCAATTGTTCAAATTTGTTCGTCGATGAAATCATATTTAATTTAATAATGACCGGGTGGTCAATTTAAGTGTGTTAAAACACATTGCACTACATCTCATTAAAATATATTTTTATTTAAACAGGATAAAAAATAGGGCGACTTGGTGCTGCATCCAGCCCCCAATTGGGAATCTGAATCTGTAGAAATCCAAATCCGTCCTGAACTGAATCAGGAATATAAAGTAATTCCGAAATTGTTTTGCCTAGTTTAAAAAATCTGTGATGATTTCCAAGTTGTCCGCCATCGTCAGCTTTGTCTATGGATGGCAAATCAACCAACAAATGTTTTATGCCGCTATCTAAAATATAATCAATGGAATCGTGGGTTAAAAAAGAAGCCGGATAATCACCATAATTCCGATTTACTTTATCCAGATCATTTGGATTTGTTCGAATAACGAGTGCATTTATGTTTTCTTTTAACCTGTCTTTGAATGACTCAACAGAAATAACTAATGCATTTTCATAGTCAACATGATAAGATTCATTTGTATCCGATTTATGAACCGGATTAACAGTAATCAATTGGGTAAATAAAAATCCGATTGGACAAACATCAGATATTTTTTTGCCTGAATTATCAATATGGCCAACACATTCCGTGTGGGTCCCAGTGCAATGAATATCCACATTTGCCACGGAGACATTACAACCACCTCCACTATTTACATCACCAATAAATCCGTCTCTTTCAACTGGAATAGCCCTCGGTTGCATTGCATTATAAAATATCGGATTTTTTCCATCAAATCTATTTGAGATAGATAGATCAATTCCGGAATTCAAATCAATAGTATGATCTTGACCAGAATGATTTAGGTTTATTTTCAAATTAGTTCATCTTTCCCCGAATCAATTTTTCAACTTCACCTTCTTCTGGAAATCGTTCTAACGCTTTCTTTGAAAAAATTAGGTTATTGTCTAATGTTACTTCAAAAACACCTCCACCACTGGAAATCAATTCAATATTTACATGTTCAAATTTTGATTTTAATTCTACTTCCAAACTGGAAGCCCGTGGTAAATAGTTTCACATGTTGCAATATTCGATAGATACATTCACGATTTTACTCCTATTCCAGCTTGTTCAAATATTTTTATAATATCCATTGGATGCGTATTCAAATTTACTTCATCAATAACGTGAATCAGGATCCCATTTTCATCAATAAGAAATGTTTTCCTTGAAGCAAATAGGAATCTACTTACACCATACTTTTTCCCAACTTTTTTTTTATTATCTGATAAAAAGTTAAAAGGAATTCTATATTTCTCTTTAAATGCTTTTAGAGAACTTTTTGAATCAAAACTGATCCCTAAGATAACAATACCTAATTCTTTATAATTATCAGATTCATCCCGGAATCCACATGCTTGTTTCGTTCAGCCCGGTGTAAATGCCTTAGGGAAAAAGTAAACCACTAATTTTTTCCCTTCGTAATATCCGAGAGAATGCAATTTCCCATCCTGGTCTTCCAATGAAAAATCTGGTGCCAGTTGTCCAATCTTTGGTATATCAGAAAATAAAGGCATAATGAAAATCACAGCGATCAATAATTGTTTCATAAAACCAAATCAATAACTGCCACATAATGGCTCGCACAACCACCTAAGACGAATACATGCCAAATAGCATGGCTATAAGGAAGCCTTTCCCATAAATAGAAAATTACACCAACCATGTAAAACACACCACCAATGAAAATAAACGAAAGAGAAAATTCAGGAATTTTTACAAACATTTCTTTTACAGCAACCATACAAATCCAGCCCATTGCAACATACAGGATCACAAAAGGTTTTACAAACCGATTCTGATAATAAAATTTTAAAATGACGCCGATGATGGCTAAAACCCAGACAACAGATAAAATGGACCATCCCCAAATACCTCTCATGCTTACAAGACAAAAAGGGACATAAGATCCTGCAATCAATAGAAAAATTGCAGATTGATCAATTGTTTGAAATATTGTTTTCCATTTAGGTATTCGGATTGTGTGATAAATGGTGGACGATAAAAATACAATAAGCATTGTAATGCCAAATATACTAAAGCTGACCTGTTCCCAGATTCCGCCTTTTACATTAGCAAAATATACCAAAAATGTTAACCCCACCGCGCTGGCAATGGCGCCGATACCATGGGTCAATATATTGGCAATTTCTTCTTTATCCCAATGAAGTTGTTGATTTGGTTTCATAATGAAGGAAAAAACCTAATCAGACCAACACCAAAATGGTAATATTTTTTAATATTATCTCAAGTGTTACAAATATATCGACTCAATTTTTTACAAAGTCTATCTATTGCTTCTTTATTGTGGAATAGTCATATTAAATTGATGAATTCGATAAGGAAAAATAAGGAAACTCATGCAACGTTTAATTCTCTTTTTCATTTTTTTTCTAGTGGTTGGATGCGGTGGAAAATCCCCTGTGAATATCTACGATTCGGAGGAATATAAGAATCTAACTAAAAAAGAAATTATTGTGGGTGAATCCGTTTGGGTCACCACCTGTTTTCGTTGCCATATGTATGGGAATATGGGCGCTGCATCTGTCCGTGATAAAGTACATTTTGAGCAATTGGCGACCAAAGGGTTTGATCAATTATATGAAAGTGTCCTCAATGGCATGGATGGTGAAGAAGGCGTCATGCCAGCAAAAGGTACCTGTTTTTCCTGCTCAGAAGATGATATAAAAAAATCAGTTTATTATATCTTCCATTTGGCCAAAAAAATTCAGGATGCCGAACTGGCTGAAAAAGAAAAAATAATTGAATAATCTTAATTATTAGAAAGAGGAAATCCTTCCATGGATTCTTCTAGTTCTCTTGCAACAGTCAGAAAGGTTTCCACATCCATTTCCTTTAAATAAACTGCACCATGAACAGCACGAAGGTGAGGATTCTCATTCTGATACCAATAATCTCTACCTAACATTAATTGCAGATCTTGGTGCTGTTCGACCCAGATCTTTTGAGAGAGATCACAAAAAGGGCCATCCAATTCATAGCTGGGGAAAGATGCATCTCTTTGGCTCAAATAACAATTCATAAAAGTAGATCGAATGATGGCCATTGAATTTAATGTTACTGGGACAATGATGTCCGCTTCAGCAAGATCAAACCGATACCACACATTTCGATATCCCCAAATCCGTAAATGAGATAAATCTGTTTCATCATTCCAGATTCGAACTGCATCGGCAATAGCTTGTAACACTTTATAATGGGTATCTGGCCCACTCCCTTCCGGATCAAGTGCTAAAGAAATAACGGTAGGCTTTATTTCCTTTAGTTGTTTCAGGATAGGCAAGACATCTCGATTCCGTTCGGGAGATTTTGTAAAAATATCACCCGTATAAAATCCTAATCGAAGATGATATATATCCTGAACACGCACACCATAATTGGACCAAACCAGTTCTTCCTCATATTCACGAATTATCCCTTTCAATTTTTGGATTTCAATAGAGTTTTTTTCTCCATCATAACAATCCATTAATTCAGAAATTATAGAATTGATACGGACTTCTAAATCATTTTTATCCTTGATAGGATAAATCTTAATCAAACCACGAATAACCCGATGTGCCAAAGCTCGATTTTGTTCACTTTTGTCTACTTTCGCCAAACTATCTAAATAATGGAAAACGTCCTTATCCCATTTTAATTTATAACCTTCGGAGAAAAAATCAGGGAAATCTGTCATTTGTATTTTTCCCTGCAAAAAGAATTCTAAAGTAAATGATAAAATATTAGTTATAAATCCATTTGTTACGGATGTAAACCCAGAAGTCATATTGACAAAATGATGGGAATTACTGGGTTCCCTAATCAAATGAATAATATGCGGCATCATCCCCAGCATAATATCATCATGATGGGGTCCCGTATGGTAATATACCTGATTCGATTCATCTTTTATACCTCGCTGAACTTTTGCATGTATATTCTCTATAATCTTGGGCGCTGTACCTTCCCCCAACCCAGGAATAGTTTTACAAAGAGAATCATGTTCAAGGTCATCGAGAGATAATTTTTTTCCGAAGATATTTTTTCTTTTCGCCAGTCGTAGAAGTGCTCTTTGTTTCTTTACATCGTCCCAATTCGAGTTTTCCCAATATTGTTTTTCAGTATCATCAAGCAATTTTGCTGCACCATGAGTCAGGTAAAATCGGCTATTTTCACATCGCTGTAAAACCGTAGCCGGATATTTTACATCAGGCAAATTTTCCAGTGAATATTTCACAATGGATGCTTTCGCTTCCCCCGCAGCCGTAATGATCGCAACTGTATCATCTTTAAAAGTAATGGATGCTAATCCAATAGTGATCACAAGACGGTTCTTGCTAACCTCGATACCGCCTAAGTCTGTTGCTGCTGCGGCTTGTGTTTCAAAGTTTGTTTCCATGAGCCGTGTGGTAGAATTATGATCTGATCCGCGAACATTAAACGCAATATGACCATCGGGACCTATACCGCCCAGGAAGAAACCTATTCCACCCATATTTCGTATCTTTTCCTCGTATTCGGTACACCACTGATCAATCAAATAAATGGAGCTCTGCTGCACTTTTTCCAATTCAGATTTTGGATCCCTGTAGCGCAGAGTCAAGTCAATCGTGCTATTTGGAAAAATATCTTTCCATTGTTTTGCATCAACCAATGGTATTTCTGCACAATTGATCAACAACGCATTTTCCTGTGATATTCCAAAACCAGATAAATAATAATTATTCACATAATTAAAGAAACTGTTATGTTGTAAAGGGTCCATGGGATAAAACTCATCAATTTGCACAAATTTGAGCCGCGACAGATCAGGCTTTTGATCTATATCCAATCCATTTTCTTTTCTGAGATAAACAAGATCTTTGTCATTCCAATTACTGAGAAAATGATGAGTCCATTTGATAAAGTATTCGGGAGTTTTACCTGTTGGTAGACTAATGACACCTTCAGGGTTCTTAGACACCCATTCTAAAAATCGTAAGGATGTTAAAAACCCAAGATCCGGGAAATTATCAACGAGGATATAGGGAATTTTGGTTGTCTGTTTTTGAATGTCTTGTCGTTGAAAAAACCGTTTTTCAACAGGTGACCAATTATTTTTTGTCATAAAATATTCTTTACTTTAATTATATCGGATTAATCTTATAAAACATAACACCATCAAATCTTGGTTCTCCATCATTAAATAAATACGACAAAAAATCTACATTTACAGTTCTATTATATTCTGATGATGCATGAATCAAATTTGTTTGATCAATCAAATACCCTTCGTGGGCAATAACAATGCCCATTTTAAAATAACTTTTTTTTACGAAGGTTACGCCCTAAATCGGCAATATTTTTTAAGTGACCCATCATAACAATTTCTATTAGAATAAATTTGTTTATTTCACTAACATTATTTTTTGAGTATAAATTTGTTTACCAGTGATTAGTTGAATAAAGTATAATCCACTCCCAAATTCACTAGCATTCCAAAGGATCTGATGTTTTCCGGGCTGCATTTCTAATTGGTTTATGAGTGTATGTACTTTTTTCCCGTTCAAATCATAAATAACTAAATTTATTTTTTCAGAGTAGGCTATATAATAATGAATAATAGTGCTCGGATTAAACGGATTCGGATAGGCCGGTAAAAGAGAATGGCGAAAAGGTAATTGTGTCTGACCATTCGTTGCCATAGAAGATTCAATATTTAATGCCGGGCCAACTTCATAAGATAATTCCGAACCAAAATACCCCGATACAGAAACATCTTTTATTGAGAGTGTACCGGATATTTCAGGTAATTCACTCCCATTCCAATAAATTTGCGTTAGTATGCCTTCCCCTGCAGGAAGAGGGGCCCCAGTATTTTGTGAAAGAGCAATTACTATACCTGAATCATTCACAGAAACAATCCACCCTGATTCTTCTGCTCGTCCGCCAACCCCATTATCAAAGATCAGTTCATTGGTATTGATTCCTGTTAATCCAGATAGATCAAAATTAAACTGTAAACCATAAATCGGGACATAATTTTCCAACAAAATCTCGATTATCCCATTTGATAAATTACTCCCAGAAAGACTCAAGAAAGCGTCAGCATTTGAATGGTAGGACTGGGTATTTATAATCAATTGGGAGGCGATGAAATAATTCGGTTCAGTATGACCTGTATTATTATAATTACAATTTGCACAGGTAACGCCATTAATACAGAAGGGATTATTTGGGGAACATTCATTAAAATAATCTTCTAAGACATAACCAAGAGTTGTCGTATCCCCCGAAATTACAATATCAGATAAATTAAAATCTTGGGGATCCACTTTATCACCAGGACAAAAACCTGCCCTGTCGTACTGCCATGTACCATTTTGAGGAGAACAAGAATTATATTCACAATCATCCCGCCAAAAATCATGAACAAAAGCCAATTCACCATTCATATAAATATCATGAAATTTTTGTGAAAATTCTGCAGCATTATCGGTATTCCCCTGCCCATGCCCAGTCGTAATCATTCTTAAAAAGGCAGTTTGGGCATCGCTGGGAATGTATTCAGTAATGGAAGGTATAATAATTTGGCTGGTCGTATCACCGTAAATTATGTAATCATAATTCCATAAATTTCTGATAACAGTATATGGATACTCAGGTGTCCCGGAAATAAACTCAAATACAATCGTAACAAGCCAAGCCGGATTAACCCAAGTATCAATGAACGAACGCAGCTGAACTTCTCCCTCTAATAAGGAGCGATAAGGTGTCACATCTAATGTCCAGCCACATTCAATCCCATAGGGAGTAACATAGCGACCAATTTCGTACCAACTCCCTAAATGCTCAACAGATATACTCGCTTTTCGATCCCAGGGGTCACAACCACCCGTTGGGCAATCCAGTTGAAAATGCATAAGAATTTGTCCAAAACCAGCGTTGGTTACGGGAAATTGAATACTATCAATAACGCTGCGATTATTTATTCCTCCCCCAAAAGATTGGTGCACCTCATCAAAAGCAACAATCGTCGTATCTCCAAAAAGAACAGTGCCTGTTAAAATTAAAATGATCCAAAAAGTTTTTTTCATTTGTTTATTTCATCAATAGAATTTTTATTGTTTGAGTTTCCAGTCCATCAGTTATTTGTAAAAAATACGGCCCGGAAGATAGATGGTCCGGTTCCCAATAAATCTGATGAGATCCAGCATCACTATCCTTTTCAATAATTTTGCTGACGTGATGCCCCTTAATATCATACACATCTATTGTTATGGTTGCTTGTGATTCCAAATTGTACAATATTTTGGTGCCGGGGTTAAAAGGATTCGGAAATGTCTGCAGTTGAAATGTGACAGGCAAAATTCTTTGTTGTAATTGAACACTATTACGACTCCAATCAGCGACTTTTATACTTTTTATTTTAACAGTTTTATCAATTGGAAATATTACATCCTGAGGCAATGATCTCCCATCAGTACTATAAGCTATAATCTTATTTTCAACTTGTTTCCAGACCCATCCTGAAGGCAGATAATCTGGTGAGAGTTCCACAGGTTCAAACAGGTCAATTTGGAAACCAGCGATTTCACCATCTGATACAATAACGATAAAATCATCTTTAAAATAATAACCAGCATGTTGGATAGGGATTCGTGTATTCCCATCAATATTTAGGATCCATTGGATTAAAAGAACAATATCCTCAATATCGATTATACCATCCTGGTTTGTATCGCTGACATATATTTGAAGATTCGTACCTTCCTCAAGATTGAGTATAATTGCGACCAGCATGACTGCATCATAAATATTTAATTGTGCATCAAAATTGATATCGCCCAAAAGACCAGACATCGTGAAACCGTCTCCCCAAGATGGATCTCCCATCAGAATGCCGTCATGACCCTGACCAGTTTGATCAAATAAGGTATCACCAAAACCCTCATTAAAAGTATAGTAAGCTATCAGCCCATATTCGGATCCGGAAAGATTAGAATCCAAAGTTGATAAAATATCAGTTTGACTCCGTGGTACATCCCAGATTCGTATTTCATCGATTCTGCCCTCGAAAAATCGTCCGCCAAAATCCGAACCTATCCGAATAGGGTCAGAATTAACACTAACATTCAACGGGTTTCCTGAAAGAAAATATTCAGTACCATTTAAATAAAGTTTTCGTTCTCCAAACTCATTTACTGCTGCGATGTGATACCATTGATTACTATTTAAAATACCTACATTAGTTACTACCTCGTCAAAAGATAGGCCATCGTAGGGAGACTGATTGGTCAACCGAAGCAAATACCCATTAGAAGCATTGGTATGATATTTAGATAGAATACCAGCTAGCCAGGAAAAGGATTCCGGAAATATCCAAGCCTCCAATGTATAGTTTTCTGTCAAATCAAGATCGGGATGATCTGGAATAAGTACATAATCCCCATCCCCATCAAATCGTAAGGCATAGTCTTGGGAAAGTATGCCACTCACAATTAGAATAATTAAAAAGACTTTTTTATGAAGGTGTACCATAGCTCATTTTCTGGATATTATTTTAGTCGATTATTCAATTTTCACCATTTACCCCACAGAAAAATTTGGTTATTTTAATAATACAATCTTTACTGTTTCAATATACTTGTTCATTTGAATTCGAACGATATACGTGCCTGCGGTTATAGGTTTACCCAATTCATTCGTGGCATTCCAACTTACATTCTTTCGACCAACTTTTTGATATTTATTTATCAATGTTTTAATTTTATTCCCTTTCAGGTTAAAGATAGAAATATTTAAATGATTATTTACAGGCATAGTATAATCCAATATTATAGTTGGATTAAATGGATTGGGATATGCTTTTAGTGATAGTTTATTTGGAACTATCATTGGCTCATCATGGCCAACACCTAAATAATATTCATCAATGGATTGAATTAATGCTTGTCCATTAGTTGTCTCATCGTATCCCAACGCCCAAATCATGACACCGCCTAGCTCTAGTTCGATTGCATATTCACACTTATAGCCTATGGATTCCGGATCATCATAAGTTATAATTCTCGAGTAATCATCTTTCCTTAGATAAGGACAAAGTGCAATATTATCCCAGTTATATTCCCAACCATTACCGATTAGATTAGGGATTTCATTATACCATTTATCAGCAACATCGCCTGTAAAAGATTCGTTTATATCAGATGCAAAATAACGTTTTCCCCAAAACGGTAAACCCAAATTTATTTGCCCTTCTGGAATGCCTCTTGTATTAATCAAATAATTCATAGCAGTTTCACAGGAGCCATCAGGGTCCCCCGGCGGCGATTGATACAAAGGAGAATTATGCCCCGCATCATTGGTCCAACTTCCGTGCATATCGTAGGTCATTGCATTAAAAAAATCCACATAAAATTGTAAAAAAGAAAAATCATACCATTGACCAGCCCAATTTGAGATAGGTACTGC
>JYMV01004290.1_pt1 | contig 13287 bp, 11 predicted proteins | sample 338911 | NCBI WGS metagenome assembly JYMV01 (sample SAMN03354496, study PRJNA234377) | hydrothermal vent metagenome | biome: Deep sea; feature: Hydrothermal plumes at the Eastern Lau Spreading Center, Western Pacific Ocean; material: Seawater | place: Tonga | collected 2009 | depth 2000 m m | reverse complement strand
GGTGGTTGATGTAAACGGCAAGAACGGCTCACTTAATACGCTTAATGCGGTCGCAATTTGAAGTGCAACATACATGACCGTCTTGGTGCGTTCTTCGTCGGTTTTGATCGATTTCCACGGTTCTTCGTCTGCTAGGTACTTGTTTCCTAATCGGGCAAGATCCATGAGTTTGCCTTGTGCTTCTCTAAAACGGTAGCGTTCTAATGAGCTGGCAATTACCTCCGGGTACGCGCGTAATTCTTTTAGTGTTTCTTTATCTACTTCGGAAAGGTTTGATGCCGCCGGAGCAGTTCCGTTATAATATTTATGAGTAAGTACTACGACGCGATTTATAAAGTTTCCGAAGACAGCAACCAACTCATTGTTGTTCCTAGCTTGAAAATCGGCCCAAGTAAAGTCATTGTCCTTGGTCTCTGGTGCATTGGCTGTTAGAACGTAGCGTAAAACATCCTGCTGATTGGGAAAATCTTCCAGGTATTCATGCAGCCAAACCGCCCAGTTCTTACTGGTTGAGATCTTGTTGCCTTCGAGATTTAAAAACTCGTTTGCGGGCACATTGTCGGGTAACGTATAGCTCCCGTCTGCCTTTAGCATACTTGGAAAAATAATACAATGAAACACGATATTATCCTTCCCTATAAAATGAAGCAGTTTTGTATCCTCAGCTTTCCAATAGGGTTCCCAATCTTTTCCTTGTTGTTCTGCCCATTCTTTGGTGGCCGAGATATAACCAATGGGTGCGTCAAACCAGACGTACAGCACCTTTCCTTCGGCACCTTCAATGGGAACGGGGATTCCCCAGTCCAAGTCACGAGTAACCGCCCTAGGACGTAAACCGTCATCTATCCACGATTTACATTGTCCGTACACATTGGTTTTCCAGTCTTTTTGATGTCCTTTTACGATCCATTCTTTTAACCAACTTTCGTACTTATCCAACGGTAAGAACCAATGCTTGGTCTCTTTTAACACCGGTTTGTTTCCACTAATTGCACTTTTGGGATTAATAAGGTCGGTTGCGTTATGGGAAGTTCCACACTGTTCGCATTGATCTCCGTAACTTTCTTCGTATCCACATTTGGGGCAGGTTCCAACCACGAATCGATCGGCTAAAAATTGTTGAGCGTCTTCATCGTATAATTGTTCAGTAACTTCTTCGACAAATTTACCATCCTCATACAATTTTTTAAAGAACTGTGATGCTGTTTGGTGATGAATAGGAGCAGAAGTTCGCGAATAATTATCGAAAGTGATTCCGAAGTCTTCAAACGATTGCTTAATAATCGCGTGGTATTTATCTACTAGCTGTTGTGGTGTTATCCCTTCTTTTTTGGCCTTAATGGTAATTGGAACACCGTGCTCGTCGCTGCCACATACAAAGGCTACGTCCTTTCCTTGCAGACGTTGAAATCGGGCGTAAATATCGGCAGGCACATAAACACCTGCTAAGTGACCAATATGAACCGGACCATTGGTGTAAGGCAATGCGGCCGTTATTGTATATCGTTTAGGAGATTGCGTCATATTTTTTGGAAAAGCACAAAATTACGTATAAATGTGCTAATTTGTGTCGATAACTCACGCAGATTCTAAATTGAATGATCACACCACCTTATTTGAAAAAAGGCGATACAGTTGCTATCGTGTCAACCGCAAGAAAAATCGCTAAACAGGAATTAGAACCCGCACTAGATCTATTAAAAGAGTGGGGTTTAAATGTGGTGCTGGGCGAAACCGTGGAAGCGAGTGACAGGCAATTTGCGGGTAACGATGAAGTGCGAATTAAAGACTTTCAGCTCGCACTAGACAATTCTTCGATCAAGGCGATATGGTGTGCTCGTGGGGGATATGGGACGGTGCGGATCATCGATGCGTTAGATTTTTCTAACTTCAAACAATATCCAAAATGGATAGTAGGTTATAGCGATATTACGGTGCTTCATTCGCATATTCATTCCTTCGGAATAGCCACCTTGCATGCCCAAATGCCATTAGAGATCGAGAAGAAATCGGAAGCTACTGTTTCGACACTAAAGCAAGCACTGTTCGGAAAGTTACAACCTATAACCTTTGCTTCCGAAGAAAAATTAAATCGGACAGGTACTGCCCAAGGCGCTCTAATAGGAGGGAATTTATCGATACTGTATTCACTTTGTGGGAGTGCTTCCGCAGTACAAACCCACGGGAAGATCCTTTTTTTAGAAGATTTGGACGAGTATCTATATCATGTCGATCGAATGATGCAAAATTTAAAACGGAATGGAATGTTAGAGCATTTAGCAGGCATGGTGGTTGGCGGATTGAGTGACATGAACGACAATACGATTCCCTTCGGAAAAACCGCAGAAATGATCGTTGCCGAAGCGGTATCGGAATACGACTTTCCGCTCTGTTTTCACTTTCCGGCCGGGCATGTAACCGATAATCGTGCGCTTGTATTTGGCAATGAAGTTCGGTTAGAGGTTTCAGATCGGAGAATTGAACTCAATTTTTTGTAACTTTCCACTCCTTCACTAGCAACATTTGGTTGCGTGCGACTCCCTCTTAATTTCGACCAATGGCGAATCATAACGACTTGGGCCAACAAGGGGAACAGCTTGCGGTAGACTATCTTTTGAAACAAGGCTATTCTATATTAGCGCGCAATTATAGGTTTCAAAAAGCAGAGATCGATATCATTGCACAAAAAAACAGTGTGCTAATAATCTTGGAAGTAAAAACTCGTAATAGTTCCTTTTTTGGAGACCCTCAAGAATTTGTCACTCCCGGCAAGATCAAATTATTGGTAAAAGCAGCCAATGAATATGTGCTCACAAACGAACTCACCTTGGAAGTTCGTTTCGATATAATTGCCATCTTAAAAAATAGGCATATCGAGAAGATCGAGCATTTTAAAAATGCGTTTTATCACTTTTAGAAAACAGACTATTTTTCGGGAGTAATTATTTTTAATAAGGATTCTAAGGTGTCCGGTTTGCTCACTATTGTTTTGTCTTCATCAAGTACAAAATATGTGGGGGTAGCAGAGATGTTGTATAAATTTCCAATCTCATTATCCCATTTATTAAGCCCTAGCACATTTGTAAAGTTGGGTAGTGAGGCGGTAGCTTGTTGCCATGCTTCGGCATCTTCTTCTAATCCAATGGCCAATACCTTAAGGTTACTGTCGTTAAGCACTGAAAGATAATTATGTAAAATCGGTATTTCCTGTAGGCAATGCGAACAGCTGCTACTCCAAAACACTAAAACGTAGGTTTCTGCCCTATCTAGTTCGTGCAGCTGTTGGGTTGTTTTTTGACCCATTTCAGAAGTCTCCCAAGAAAAATTAGGCGCAGTGCTACCAATCGAAAGACTGGTAAATGTAAATAATTGATTCGCAAGTTGGGTGTCGTTCGTCTGCTTTGCCAATGGAATAAGATGTGTTGTTGCGATGTAATTTGCTGCAGGTAAAAAGGCTTCACTTATAGACAGTTGCTGCCAAATATCAAAGAGCAACTGTTTCTTAAATTCGGGGTCGGCACCATCCATTTTGGCAACTAGGGTGTCTGCGGGAGCTTGGTAATCGTATAGTTCGTTTAAAAATTTAGAAGACACAATTAAATAGCCAAAGGCTAGATCACTTAAAAAGGAGGTGCCTTGTATCACCGTGTCGTTAAAGTCGATCGCATCCAAAAAGTGATCGATCACTTTTTGACCGTAAACTTCTTGAGATTCAAATTTTTTGGGTATGTAGAAATTAAATGCTTTGATAAAGTGATTTGCCAGCATTCCTTCGGATTCTTGTTCGGCTTGGTTATGTAATATACTTAGGCGTTTGAAGGCTGCCATGATCTTTTCTTTATTAGGGGTTTCAGCCTTGTATAATTCAGATATCTCTTTTTGGATCGCTTGATAGTTCTCAAAGTAAGTACGCCATTGCTGGTTTTCTTCGGAAGCTGTAAACGAGACACCTTCAGCTTCAGTGAACTGAAAAGAAATATCTTCTTCTCCATTATAGAACAACTCGAAATTAAATTCTTCTTGTGGCAGGCTGTACACTAATTGGTAAACACCTTTGGCGGCATTTTCGTCCAGCTGTAATTGAAAGCTCCCGTCTTCTTCTATATTGGTGTCGGCGGTATAGCTAAGCCCGGTAGGCGTAACCTGATACAGAATCACGAATTTATATTTCTTGGCCACAGGGAAAGTGCCTTGAATTGAATGTTGAGACCACACATACATTGGGATGAGAAGCAAGCAAAATAGTAGCGAACGCATTTTCCGGTTTTTGGCTAAAGTACATAAAAAAAGCTTCAGAGATTCTGAAGCTTTGTACCTTGGGTGGGAATCGAACCTGCCTGCCTGCCGGCAGGCCCACACGCGTAATTAGGTGTGATTTATTTTTTCAGTTTTTCTTTTCCGCTACCTGATTTCCAATATTTTTCACGAAACCGTGCTTCTTTTCTGGTGCTACATTCTTCGACTAAGATCAACGAAAAAGGGCGATAGGGTTTAGTGGTTTTTTCATACCCACTATTGTGTTGAGCAATTCTTCTATTGAGGTTATTGGTTAAGCCAACATAGATATACTTTCTCTCAATACTTGATAAGGCATATACATAAAACATAAAAACTCCCCTTTTTCTGGGGAGTTTCTCTGTACCTTGGGTGGGAATCGAACCCACACTCTCGAAAGAACTGGATTTTGAATCCAGCGCGTCTACCAATTCCGCCACCAAGGCAAATGGGAGGCAAAAATAAACAATTAATTGTAAATTGTTAGTAAATCGATACTTCAAATTTTAAAAAACAGCTGATTTAATTTTTACATTTGCACACAGTATAAACACACAACTTTATTATGTCCAACACTACGCCACCCCCTAAGATTTTCGCTTGTAAACAAAGTCAGTCACTAGCAAAAGACATTGCCAAGGCGTTTGGAGCCGATTTGGGGAATGTTATTACCTCCACCTATAGTGATGGAGAATTTCAGCCATCTTTTGAAGAGTCGGTGCGTGGAAGCCGTGTGTTTATTATAGGATCTACGCATCCAAATAGCGACCATTTAATGGAGATGCTATTAATGCTGGATGCAGCAAAACGTGCATCTGCACGACATATTACGGCTGTGTTGCCTTATTTTGGCTGGGCACGACAAGACAGAAAAGACAAGCCTCGGGTTCCTATTGCAGCCAAGTTGGTCGCAAAAATGCTTGAAACAGCAGGTGCTACAAGGATCATTACCATGGATTTGCATGCAGATCAAATTCAAGGATTTTTTGAGAAACCGGTGGACCACTTATTTGCATCCACTATCTTCTTACCGTATCTCCGCAAGTTGAATCTCGATAATCTTACCATTGCCTCACCGGATATGGGTGGCTCTAAAAGAGCGTATGCCTATTCCAAAGCACTAGAATGTGATGTGGTAATTTGCTACAAGCAACGAGAAAAGGCCAATATAATTTCGCATATGGAGCTTATTGGGGACGTAGAAGGTAAGAATGTGGTCTTAGTAGATGATATGGTCGATACGGCAGGCACATTAACAAAGGCAGCCGATCTAATGATGGAACGAGGGGCTATAAGTGTACGAGCCATTTGTACTCATCCAATCTTATCTGGAAGTGCCTACGAACGTTTGGAAAATTCGAAATTAGAAGAGTTGATCGTAACCGATTCTATCCCACTAAAACAAGAAAGTCCTAAGGTTCGCGTGCTAACTTGTGCCAATCTCTTCGCCGATGTTATGTTAAGTGTACATAACAACAACTCAATTAGTTCCAAATTTTTAATGTAGTCCATTTCTACACGAGAATCTTCTCTTAAAAACTTGGTATTCAACTTCTGTTATTGGTAAAAAAGCGCTACATTTGCAGCCGCTTAAAAGCTAAGCGATTTATTAATTTCAAAAAAATACAATGAAATCAATTACAATCAACGGATCTAAAAGAGAAAGCGTGGGCAAGGTTTCGACCAAGGCTTTACGTAATGCTGGAAAGGTTCCTTGCGTGGTATACGGAGGGGATAAACCAATACACTTTTCAGCAGACGAACTTTCATTCAACAGCTTGGTGTACACCCCAGACGTGCATACAGTTGTACTTGAATTAGACAATGGAACGAAAGTGAATGCTATTTTGCAGGACATTCAGTTTCACCCTGTAACCGATAGAATCTTACATGCAGACTTCTATCAAATATTTGATGACAAAGAAGTGATGATGGAAATTCCTGTACGCGTGGTTGGAAACTCTAAAGGAGTTAAAAACGGTGGAGTACTGCGAATTGTAAATCGTAAATTAAGAGTAAAAGCTATTCCTGAAAATTTACCAGATTTCATCGAAGTAGATATTACTGAAATGAAAATTGGAGATATTAGAACTGTAGCCTCTGTACAAAGTGATGACTACAAAATCCTTCACGAAGAAAACAGAACAATTTGCCAAGTGAGAACATCTCGTACCGCAATTGTGACCGAAGTGGATGAAGATGAAGAAGGAGAAGAAGGAGAAGTTGCTGCAGACGAAGTACCTGCAACCGAAGTTTCAGACGAAGCAGCAGTTAAGGAATAAATTCCTAATTGCAAGATATATCAAAAGCATTCCGTTAATTCGGGATGCTTTTTTTATTTTTACTGAAGAAATGACTCCCAAATGCTTTCATTATTTAGAAAATTATTTTCTTCAGAAACAAAACAATTCATCACGGAAGATGATCCTATGAAAAAATTCCTCATAGCGGGCTTGGGAAATATTGGCCCCAAATACGAACATACGCGACACAATATTGGTTTTAAGATCTTAGACTATTTAGCTAAAACCGAATCCTTACCATGGGAAAGCCAAAAACTAGGCGCAATCACCATACATAAAAAGAAAGGTAGGAGTTTTTTGCTTCTGAAACCTAGTACGTATATGAATTTAAGCGGAAAAGCTGTACAATATTGGTTGCAAAAAGAAAAGATCCCGCTGGAAAACCTACTAGTGGTTACCGATGACCTGAACCTTCCCTTCGGAACGATCCGCGTAAAAACAAAAGGAAGTGACGGTGGGCATAACGGACTTAAAGATATTCAGCATACCTTACAAACCACAAACTATAACCGATTTAGATTCGGAATTAGTGATGCTTTTACTAAGGGTCGTCAAGTGGACTACGTTTTAGGAGAATGGTCACCGGAAGAGGAAGAAAAACTTCAAGAACGATTGGAAAAAAGCGTACAAGTTATCGAATCGTTTGGACTTTCTGGAGTGAAGAATACTATGAATCAATTTAACGGAACCTAAGATGGAAGAATACGCAGGTGCCGCTAAATATAAGAACGACCGTAAGAGTGTGGTTACCATCGGAACCTTCGACGGGGTACATATTGGTCATAAGGCAATATTAAAACGACTTATCACTTCCGCCGAAAAAAATGATCTAGATTCGGTGTTGCTTACTTTTTTTCCGCATCCTCGTATGGTGTTGCAACCCGATAGCGATCTGAAACTTATAAATACGATAGCCGAAAAGAAAGAACAACTCGAAGCATTAGGCTTGGATCATTTGATCATTCACCCTTTTACCCATGCGTTTTCTCGCTTAACTGCCTTGGAATACGTACGAGATATCCTCGTGAATACACTAAAAGCAAAAAAGATCATTATTGGATACGACCATCGTTTTGGTCGAAATAGAACTGCGAATATTGACGATCTAAAGGAGTTTGGTATTACCTATGGCTTCGAGGTCGAAGAAATAAGCGCACAAGAGCTGGATGAAGTCGCGGTTAGCAGTACCAAGATTCGAAAAGCCTTAAATGCCGGTGATATAACCACCGCGAATAACTATTTAGGATACCCCTTTATGCTGAGTGGAGTTGTAGTACCCGGAAAAGCAAAGGGTCGAACGTGGGGATTTCCAACAGCAAATCTAAAAGTGGACGCCCCTTATAAATTGATCCCTAAGAAAGGAGTCTATGTGGTGCAGGCTACAATCGATAACGAACGCGTATACGGGATTACAAGTATTGGTACCAATCCCACAGTTGGTGGTAAGGAAACGACTATAGAAACGTATTTCTTAGATATAGACAAACATTTGTACGATCAACCGCTTCGCATCGAATTCTTAACACATATTCGTGACGAGATCAAATTTGAAGGCGCTAAAGCCGAACAAGAACTTATAGCTGCTATCAAAAAAGACGAACGATTTGCCAGAGATTATATAGGAAAACTTGAATAAATTTCTTTTTAAATATATAGATAACACCGGCCTCGTCTTGTTTCGAGTCGTGTTTGGTTTGTTAATTGCGATAGAAGCTTTTGGAGCAATCGCGACCGGCTGGTTGCGCAGTACCCTTATCGAACCTGAATTTACATTTAACTTCATTGGCTTCGATTTCTTACAGCCGCTCCCTGGCAACGGCATGTATTTTTATTTTGTCCTTATGGGGATCTTTGGAGTGCTCGTAATGGTAGGATATAAATACAGATTCAGCATGGCGTGCTACGCCCTTATGTGGACTTGTGTTTATCTCATGCAAAAGACCTCATACAACAATCACTATTACTTATTAATGTTGTTATGTTGGATCATGGTCTTTTTACCGGCACATCGATGGTTTTCTTTAGACGCAAGACTAAATAAAAAGATCCGTTCGCTCGCGATGCCGCGTTGGGTCTTATGGGTGCTCATACTTCAAGTATGGATCGTTTATACCTATGCTTCGGTAGCAAAATGGTATCCCGATTGGTTGGACGGTACTGTAGCCGCGCTCTTTATGCGTGGTAAAAGCGACTACTGGCTCATTGGCGATATGTTACAATTGGAGTGGGTGCATTGGGGTATTGTTTATGTGGGCATATTATTCGATCTACTTATCGTCCCTTTATTGCTATGGAAACGTACGCGAATGTTAGGATTTATCATCTCGATATTCTTTCATTTGTTCAATTCGGTGGTATTTCAAATAGGGATCTTTCCCTATATGTCGATCGCATTTGCCCTATTTTTCTTTTCTCCAGAATTGCTTCGGAAGCGGTTCCTGCCTAAAAAACCAACCTTTTCCGAAGAATGGGTCATTGTTCCCAAGCATCGAAATCTCATCATAGGTGTTTTTTCGCTTTATTTTATAGTTCAAATAGCCTTGCCATTACGTCACTGGACATTCCCGGACGATGTACTATGGACAGAAGAAGGGCACCGACTAAGTTGGCGGATGATGCTTCGCGCTAAAGCCGCAACGCTTACCGTAAACGTAAAAGATAAAGGGAGCGACTCACTTACCGCATACAATTATGCAGCACTTCTAAGTAGAAAGCAACGCAGATCGGTAAAATCGAAACCCGACATGCTCTGGCAATTGGCACAACGAATTGAGCGAATTGAGGCCGAAAAGGGACGTGATGTTGAGGTATATATGAATGTGTTCGTAAAGGTGAATGGGGGACAAAGACATCAACTTATAGATCCTACGGTCGATCTTGCTGCAGAAGAATGGAAACACTTTAGTCATCACGATTGGATCTTACCATCACCAGACGATTATCACAAGAAAAAGGTTGATCGCAACCTAAAATTATCCCCGCTAAAAAACAACCGTGAATAGGGCTTAGAAGACCAATTTTACTACCTTTGCTGTCTTAAAATCGCACCCATTATGTTACAGGTTCACGAGATACAAGAGAACAAAGAAGAATATATCAAAGCACTTTCTAAAAGAGGGCTTGATGTTTCTGAAACTTTTGACAAGGTCCTGGCGGCCGATAGCCTTCGAAGAAGCACTCAAGCTAAACTCGATGAGACATTGGCGCAATCTAATTCGTATTCGAAAGAAATTGGTAAATTATTTCAAGCAGGAGAAACCGAAAAAGCGAATGCATTAAAGGAGCGAACGGTGACGCTTAAAGAAACGTCAAAGATACTCTCTGAACAACTTTCGGCTGCTTCCGAAGAACTGCAACAATTGTTGTATACCATACCAAACGTACCTCATCAACTAGTACCGGCCGGAACCGATGAGAATGACAACGAAGAAACCTTTCGTGAAGGTGAAATCCCATCCTTAGATACTGAAGCACTTCCTCATTGGGAACTGGCTAAAAAGTACGACATCATCGATTTTGAGTTGGGGGTTAAGATCACCGGTGCGGGTTTTCCTGTGTACAAAGGGAAAGGGGCACGATTGCAACGTGCCTTAATTAGTTATTTCTTAGATAAAAATATTGAAGCGGGCTATACCGAGTTTCAAGTGCCGCATCTGGTCAATGAGGCTTCTGGTTTTGGTACGGGTCAGTTACCCGATAAAGAAGGTCAGATGTACCATATAACAGCCGATGACCTATATTTAATTCCAACAGCAGAAGTCCCTGTTACCAATATGTTTAGAGGCGATCTGCTTATGCACAACGAACTGCCTATAACGTGTACAGGATATACCCCATGTTTTAGGAGAGAAGCCGGCAGTTATGGGGCACATGTTCGAGGATTGAATAGACTGCATCAATTTGACAAGGTCGAAATTGTACGCATAGAACATCCCGATGCTAGTTATGAAGCCTTAGATGGAATGGTAGCACATGTAAAAGGAATTTTGCGTGAGTTAAAACTGCCGTATCGAATCCTGCGGTTATGCGGTGGTGATCTCGGATTTACTAGTGCACTCACCTACGACTTTGAGGTATTTTCTACCGCTCAAGATCGATGGTTGGAAATTTCTTCAGTATCCAATTTTGAGACCTTTCAAGCCAATCGATTGAAGCTTCGTTTTAAGGACAGCGATGGGAAAAATCAACTCGTGCATACTTTAAACGGAAGTGCATTGGCGTTACCGCGGGTATTGGCAGGAATCCTTGAAAACTGCCAGACTCCTAATGGTATCAAGATCCCTGAGGTGTTGGTTCCCTATTGTGGTTTCGATATCATCGATTAATTTCTGCATAGAAACGCTAATCACTACTACTTAATTTGAACACCACCGTGGTTGTTCTTAAAAAAACTGCTAAATACGGCTTCGTTTTTGATGTACGCAATGAGAATTCTATTCGTTATATTTACAACATGCGCATTCTCATATTTTTATTACTGATTCTGTTTGCTTCTGAAGGCATTGCTCAAAACGACCTACTGGCCAAGAATTATTTTGAACAAGGTGAGTTTGAAAAAGCACTGGTGTTGTACGAAAAACTGCGTAAGCAGCAACCCGGGCGTATGGATTTTCTTCTGAAAATGGTGGAAGCCAATCAACAATTAGAGAATTTTTCCGAAGCAGAAACCCTATTAAAAAGTCGAGTTCAGGGCCGTAATACCAATCCGCAAATATTGATCGAGCTTGGTTATAATTCAGCGCTTCAGAACAAAGACCAAGAGGCGCAAACCTACTACGACCAAGCGATAGAATTTTTACAAATCAATCCTAGCTACGCATATACAATTGGAGCCTCATTTAGCAAATACAGTTTACTGGATGAAGCCGTAGAGACCTATGAGAAAGCGATGATACTGGATCCGGAGCGTGATTTCAACGGACAGTTGGCACGTATCTATGGTGAGCAAGGAAAGCTGGAAAAGATGTTTACAAAATACATCGACCTAATGCAGAGTAATCCGTCGTATCAAAGCATCGCTCAACGAAATTTCAGTTTGTACATTAATGAAGACCCGGCCAACGAAGGAAATAGCATTTTAAGAAAGGTGCTCTTACAACGGCTCCAACAAGACCCGGATATACTGTACAATGAGTTGTTGAGCTGGCTTTTCATTCAGCAGAAGGAATTTAAAAAAGCCTTTACACAAGAAAAAGCAATTTACAAACGACTAGGAGAAGAAGATCTTGGTGGTATAATGGATGTAGCCTTGATCGCAATAAGTGAGCAATCGTATGAGGATGCATTAGATATGTTGGATTTTGTAATTGAAAAGTCCTATACAGCAGACGCAAAACTAAGGGCGCATCAATACCGAATGCAAGTGTTGCTTGAAACTGCCGATCCTTCTGAATACGCAAGTATTGAGAAACAGTTTGAAGAATTGTTTGAAACCTATGGCAGAGATCGTTCTACGTATCTTTTACAAATAGATTACAACCATTTTTTAGCGTTTAATGCCGGTAAGAAAAGCTTGGCCATCGAAAATTTAAAGTCGCTAAGCCAAGCACGACTGTCTACCTATCAAGAAGCTAGAGTTAAAATGGAATTGGCCGATATTTTAGTATTCGATGAAAAATTTAACCAAGCATTGATCTATTATTCACAAATTCAGAAAATGGTTCAGAATGATAGATTATCGCAAGAGGCGCGATTTAAGGTTGCGCGAACCAGTTATTATAAAGGTGATTTCGAATGGGCACAAGTGCAATTGGATGTGCTTCGGAAATCGGCTTCTCAACTCATTGCTAACGATGCGATGGAACTAAGCCTGATGATCCGAGATAATTCACTGGAAGACTCTACACAAACCGCATTAAAGAAATTTGCAAGAGCAGATCTGTTGGCGCTTCAGAAGCGAAACAAAGAAGCCATTACACTTTTGGATGACATACTAACAAACCATAAAGGAGAGGCGATCGAAGACGAAGCCTTGCTCAAACAAGGAGCACTTTATGAAGCTACCAATGATTCTGAAAAAGCAATAGAGAACTATAACAAAGTGATTACTTTTTATGGCGATGATATATTAGCTGACGATGCTCATTTTAGATTGGCTAAGTTGTACGAGCAATTAGACAACATAGACAAGGCGAAAGCGTATTATGAACAACTAATTTTTAATTTTGCAGATAGCATCTATTTTGTTGAAGCTAGGAAGAAATTTAGGGCTCTTAGAGGTGATGCGATCAATTAGAAAAGCCTATGGCCACCAAAAGAAAAATAGACTGGCTTAATCATTTTCTCGAATTTATCGTGGTCATTATTGGTATTTTGATCGCGTTTCAATTAAACACCTGTTCCGAAGAACGAAAAGAGCAAAAGGCGGTCGCATTGCATATTCAAAATATCTTGGATGAATCGGAGTTTAACCGAAAGAACCTAGAGGCTGCTATTCAATATTCAGACACCTTATTGGTGGCGATGGATTCTTTGCTTTCTGAAGTAAACGGAGATAAGGATCCTACCACCATGAACAGACTTTCACTACAGATTTTATCGATAAATCCGTTGTATCTAAAGAAGAATGCGTATAATTCGTTGGTCACATCGGGAGATGTCCGCTTTATTAATGACTTCGATTTGAAGAATGATATTATTCAGCTATACGAATTTTACAGGTGGGCCGAAGGTATAGATGAGGTCACAATGGACACCTACCAAAAGTATT
>JYMV01048282.1_pt1 | contig 13288 bp, 13 predicted proteins | sample 338911 | NCBI WGS metagenome assembly JYMV01 (sample SAMN03354496, study PRJNA234377) | hydrothermal vent metagenome | biome: Deep sea; feature: Hydrothermal plumes at the Eastern Lau Spreading Center, Western Pacific Ocean; material: Seawater | place: Tonga | collected 2009 | depth 2000 m m | reverse complement strand
CGTGCTTGCGAATAGAAGCAAACAACACTTCCCAGAAGCCACCGACAATAAAGGTCACCGCGTAAATAGGCAGGAAGAAACAAGCACCGTAGCCCATCATTCCCAACCAAGACACACCGTCTACGCCTAATTGCCCACCGAACGCGGTAAACAGCGCAGCCTGCCATACGTCAGGCAGAGCAACGGCACCAGCGCCATTCAGAATGGCCAGGTGAGCTTGTTGACCGATGTTGAACATGCCGTAAAACATGGCTGGAAAAGTCGCCATCCATACCAGGATCATGATGCGTTTCAGGTCAATGCTGTCTTTTACGTGGGTTGCCCCTTTAGTCACCTTGCCAGGTGTGTAGAAAATGGTAGCTGCGGCTTCGTAAAGCGCATACCACTTCTCGTGTTTGCCGCCCGGTTCGAAATCGGGTTCAATCTTTTCGAGATACTCTTTTAAACTCATGATTAGCCCTCTTTCTCAATCTTATCCAGACAATCTCTCAGCACGGAGCCGTAATCGTATTTGCCTGGGCATACATAGGTACACAACGCCAGATCTTCTTCGTCCAGTTCCAGACAGCCCATAGTCTGAGCACTGTCAGTGTCACCGGCCAGCAGATCGCGTAAAAGCAGTGTGGGTAATACATCTAAAGGCATCACACGCTCATAGTTGCCGATTGGCACCATGGCACGGTCAGAACCATTAGTGGTAGAAGTCATGTTGAATAGCTTGCCTGGGTTAAGGTGTCCCAAATAAGCTTTGGTAATGGAGTGCTTGTCTGAGCCCGGTGTTATCCAACCAAACAGCTTTTTCTCGCGGTCTTCGGCAACCACTGAAACCTGATTGGCATAACGGCCCAAGTACGCATGCACACCATGCGCGTGTAAACCGTGCAGCACAGAACCAGAAATAACGCGCGGCTCATCACAAGTGATTTCACCAGCGGTCAGTTCTTCAGTGTTAGCACCTAAAGTGGTGCGCACCAGTCTTGGATTAGACACAACCGGCCCTGCCAACGCGACAATGCGGGAAGAATCAATCTGACCAGTAGTAAACAGCTTACCAATGGCCACAACGTCCTGATAGCCTACATGCCAAACAAATTTGTTGGCGCCAGCAGAGTCCAGGAAGTGGATATGCGTGCCTACCAGACCAGCAGGATGCGGACCAGAAAACTCTTCGGTAGTTACTGCGGCACTGCCAGTGCTGATATTTGCACCAGACGCCTTAGTAACCCAGGTTTTGCCTTCGGTCAGCTTGCTGACAACAGTTAAACCGTTTTCAAAATCTGCCTGATTCTCAGCAATAATAACAGCCGGATCTGCCGCTAATGGATTGGTATCCATCGCGTTGACAAAAATAGCTGTTGGTGTGGAATCAATAGCAGGAATTTTGCTGTATGGGCGGGTACGCAATGCAGTCCATAAACCAGAATCGACAAGCTGAGAAACAACTTTCTCTCTGTCCAAACCGGCTAAATCGGATGCTTGGTACTGGTTAAATTCAACCTGTTCATCACCGGCGATCTTGATAACAACCGACTGCAAAACACGTTTTGCACCACGATTGATTTCAATGATTTCACCAGCAGAAGGGGCTGTGAATTTAACGCCAGGATTCTTTTTATCTTCAAAAAGAACCTGCCCTTTTTTCACGACATCACCCACCTGACAATGCATAGTGGGACGCATGCCGATGTATTCTTCACCCAGAACAGCAACGCGCGTAATCGGCGCACCGTCATGGATTTCTTGAGTTGGCGCTCCCGAAATAGGGAGGTCGAGGCCTTTCTTTATTTTAATCATACTTACATGCACTAGTTAAGGATTAATACTTATCAGGGTTGTACTCACGAGCAAACCCAATCCTGATAAGTATTTTGAATTCCATACAAAAACCTGAAAAGGTCCTAAGAACCGTTTATTAATCAGCTACACATCAGCTTGCAACAAAACAAATTTTGTAACAGGGTGAAACGTCGCTTAACAAACTGCCGAATTCTAGCACTACATGACCATTTCGCGCTACGCCTATGTGCCCAAACGTTTTTTTTTGCTTTATTTTTAGCCATCCGCTGTACACTTTTTATTCATTACACTAGCAATAGATTGGGTTTTGTCAACGAACCCAGCTTTTTTATCAGATACGGCATTGCTCGAATAATGTTCACAGCAAAAAAGCAAAACACCGCAAAGGCGGTGTTTTCACTTAAAACGCTGTGTAAATTTAAGCTTACCAGTCCACTAACGGACTCACATCTGCGTCATAATCGACTGCATCAAAACCAAAGCCGAACAGGTGTAAAAACTCTTGATGATACCCCTGGTAATCACTCAACTGGTGGAAATTCTCTTGAGTGACCTGATCCCACAAGGCTTTTATTTTCGCCTGAGTGGCATCATTGGTTTCTTTGCCATCCATGCGTAATCTGTTCGCTTCATCCAGCTCAGGCGCATCCTGCATTAGAAGTCTGAATAAGCCGTTGATCTGTTCGATACAACCTTCGTGGGTGCCTTCTTCTTTCATTACTTTGTAGATCAGGGAGATATACAAAGGCATAACCGGGATTGCAGAAGACGCCTGAGTCACCAGCGCTTTCAAAGAAGAAACATAGGCTTTAACGTTAAGTGCAGCCTGTTTGCTCTCGATGGCTTTAACTGCGCGATCCAAATCTTCCTTCGCTTTACCGATGGTGGCATGACCATAAATCGGCCAGGTCAGCTCTTTACCAATGTAGGTGTATGCTGTGGTTTTGCAATTTTGCGCTAAAACACCGGCTTCGCCTAAGGCGTCTAACCACAATTCCCAATCTTCACCGCCCATCACTTTTACAGTGTTATGGATGTCTTCTTCAGAAGCAGGCTCAAGAGATACTTCATGTACCAGATCTTTATCTGTGTCATAGGTTTTGGTGGTATAGCTCTTGCCTACCGGCTTGAGTACCGACTTATAGACTTCGCCGGTTTCAGGATCGGTTCTGCGCGGAGATGCCAGGCTGTAAACTACCAGGTCCACCTGCCCCATTTCTTCTTTGATGGCGGCAATCACGTCTGCCTTCATTTCTTTAGAAAAGGCATCGCCATTTAGCGTCTTGTAGTACAGACCAGCCTGCTCTGCCTGCTGATGGAATGCCGCCGTATTGTACCAACCTGCTGTTCCGGTTTTCTTCTCTGATGGTGCTTTTTCAAAGCACACCCCAAGCGTTTTAGCACCATAACCAAAAGCCGACACTATGCGAGATGCCAGGCCATATCCGGTAGAACATCCCAACACTAATACATTTTTGGGACCATTTTCCGGGAATGATTGCCCTTTAACATATTCAATTTGTGTTTTGACATTGTGAGCACAACCCGTTGGATGAGCATTAGTACAAATAAATCCGCGAATTTTTGGTTGAATAACCATAGCTGAGGACATTCCTTATTATGTTTAATGGTGACAGCTAAACGCATTCCGCGCTTAGCTGTTAAAATTGCTGCCTATTGTAACCAGCACAGAGGATTCAACAACTCTGAACAGCTGTATTTGCCTTGTAGCTTCGAATTTATTCGAACGACTGTAGTTAAATCAAACAGCAGCGTAGGAATAAATTCCAACCTACCCACGGCTGTATTTACCTTATGGTTTCGAATTTATTCGAATAACAGTGGTTAAATCAAACTGCCGCGTCGGAATAATTTCCGACCTACAAATTTGATCTAAAGTCCTCCCTACTGGCGGCTTTGGTACAATCTGGCCTCGGTGATGCCATGGAAGTTCGCCACTTCCTGTTGGAACTTTTTATAGTGTTGATAAATTTTAGCAAATTGCGGATCAGCGGCTGATTGCTCAGCTAACACTTCATCAGTAGCCGTTTTAAGAGCCTGAATAACATCATCCGGCAGCTGTTTTAATGCCACACCATGGTTTTTAAGCAGGGTTTGTAGCGCTGTATTATTACGCGCCGTGTATTCGTCTAACATATCCTGATTAACCGCTCTGGCGGCTACTTCAACTATCTTTTGCAAATCGGCTGGCAACTCATTATACGCCTGCTCATTAACGATGAATTCCAGCGTTGTGCCGGTTTCATGCCAACCAAAGGCATAATAATAATCCGCTGCCTTGTGCAACCCAAAGGCAAGATCATTATAGGGTCCCACCCACTCTGTTGCGTCGATAGCGCCGGTTTGCAGTGAAGTGAATAATTCACCACCAGTCAATGACACTGGCACACCGCCAAGGCGTTTTAACACTTCCGCCCCCAAGCCAGGAATACGCATTTTAAGCCCCTGGATATCATCCACGCTGTTGATTTCTTTTTTGAACCAACCAGCCATCTGCGTACCGGTATTACCGCCAGCGAAAGGAATTAATCCAAATGGTTTGTATAGCTCCCGCCATAACTCCAGTCCGCCACCATAATGCAGCCAACCATTCATTTCCTGAGCATTCATGCCAAAGGGCACACCAGTAAAGATCTGAGCCGCTGATGCCTTACCTTTCCAGTAATAAGGACCGGAATGACCAATCTGAGCCGTACCTTGTGCTACTGCATCAAATACCTCAAAGCCTGGTACAATTTCTCCGGCACCATAAACTCTGACATTGAGACGCCCGGCTGACATTTGATTAACCATTTCAGCAAAGGTCTCAGGTCCTTTACCCAACCCCGGGAAATTCTTCGGCCAACTGGTAACCAGTTTCCATTCAAAGGTTTGTTTTGCCTGGTAGCCATCTGACGGAGCCGCTGACTCTGTCGCCGATTCAGAACAACTCATCAGCAGCGCTGCAGACGCCACTAAAAACCATTTTTTAATTGCCAACATAGGTCATCCTATCCGTAAATTTTCTCTGGGAGCCAGGTGATCAATTCCGGCCATATGGCCATCATAATCAACAGGCTTAACTGAATTAAAACAAAGGGCGCGACACCTTTATAAATTTGTACGGTCTGCACTGTCGGAGGTGCAACGCCGCGCAAATAAAACAATGCAAATCCAAAAGGTGGCGTTAAAAACGAAGTCTGTAAATTAACGGCGATCATAATTCCCAGCCACACAGGGTCGACGCCCATCATAAACAAAACCGGAGCCACTAAAGGTACGACAACAAAGGTAATTTCGATAAAGTCCAGAATGAAGCCAAGGAAAAAGATAATCACCATCACCATCAACACGGCGCCAAATTCCCCGCCAGGCAGGCGCTCGAAAAAGCCGTGAATCATTTCTTCACCCCCAAAACCGCGGAAAATCAAAGAAAAGATAGAGGCCCCTATCAGGATCATAAAGATCATGGCGGTAACCTTGGTGGTATCCATAGCCGCTGCTTTAAGACGAGTCCAGTCCATTTTCTGTTGCGCAAAAGCTAATAAGATAGCGCCTGTGGCCCCCACTCCAGCAGCTTCAGTTGGGGTGGCAAAACCCGCTAAAATCGACCCCAGCACCAGGATTATCAACATCAATGGCGGGAACAGAGCGCCAAACACACTCCCCTGAAATGTATTTTTATCAGAACCGTCGTTTTCGGTAGCAACTTTTGGAGTAACCACCAGCACATAAAGTGCGTACAAAGCCACCAGCACCAGACCCGGTATTATGGCACCTACAAACAGGTCGCCAACGGAAACAGAATCAGGTGAAAAATTCCCCATATTCAGCTGTGCTTGCTGGTATGCCCCTGAAAGCACATCCCCCAACAATACCAGCGCAATAGAAGGCGGGATAATTTGTCCCAGAGTACCAGTTGCACAAATACTGCCGCAGGCCAGAGATTGCGGATAGCCTTTATTTAACATGGCTGGCAAAGACAATAGCCCCATGGTCACCACGGTAGCGCCCACGATACCGGTGCTGGCCGCCAATAACATTCCCACAAAGATCACCGACAGCACCAGCCCAGACTGAAAGTTGCCAAAGAGCTTTGCCATAGCATTGAGTAAATCTTCGGCCACTTTAGATTTTTCCAGCACTATGCCCATCAAAACGAACAAGGGCACAGCCAACAGGGTTTGATTATTAATGATCCCAAACAGTCTGCTGGGCAAAGCATTGAGATAAGAGGTTTCAAAGGTACCGGTAAGAATGCCAAGACCGGCAAAAATCAGGGAAGTGCCAGCCAGCGTAAAGGCCACCGGATAGCCCAGTAACAAGGCACCGCAGACACAAACAAATAATAGTAAGGCCATAATTTCCATTTACTTATCTCCTGAAAAAGCCAGCTGTGCATTTTTTGCGATTTCAGAGATACCTTGTAAAAACAAGGTGGCGGCGAAAACCAGAATAAATGTCTTCAATAAAAACAAAGCCGGAAGTCCACCAGCTGCCTGAGAAGCTTCCATCAGTGCCCAGGACTTAGCCACGTAGTCCCAACTCATAAAAAATATGAAGCTGGTCAATGGCAGCAAAAACACTAAACCGCCCCAGAAATTAACCCTGGCTTTTTTCTGTGGCGAAAACTTTCGATAAAACACATCAACCCGCACGTGTTCATCTAATTTCAAGGTATGAGCGGCACCCAACATAAAAATCGCGGCATGCAGATACATCACCGACTCCTGCATGGCCACCCATCCCATGTCAAAACCATAGCGCAATACCACGATAAGAAAGGTCAATGCGGTCATCAGCAAGGTGAACAAACTAACCAGAAAGCAAAGCTTTTCATGAACAACATCAATAAGTTGACTAAGTTTTTGTGACATGAAATTCCAAAGATTTTTAATGAGACGACGCGTTTAATCATTGAGCCAGTGTTTTTATAGCCTAACTCAACACGTTCTAAATGGTTGATAGAAGAGCTTTTTATCAAAAATTTGCAAAAATGGGAATGTTAAACTCTTGTAAATTCATCAGCAGCCTGAATTTTACCCGGCTCCTGAAACAAAAAAGGCGTCATCTCGACGCCATTTTCAATGCATTTTCTAAACACTGTGATCAGGACGCTTTACGGCCTGAACCACCGAGACATGCAGGAGAATCCGGTGCATCTCCATACAGACGCTCCCACTCCTGATCAGTATAAGTATGAAGAGCCAGTGCGTGAATGTGGTTTTCGATTTCCTCTTTGAGTACGCGGTTAACATCTTTATGGCGATGCAACAAACGCTGCCCCTTAAAACGCGGGGTCACCAGCACCACCTTGAAATGAGTTTCTGACCCAATGGGTACGTTATGGTTGGAACTCTCGTTAATGACTTCCAGAAAAGCAGGCTCAAAATGGGCCGTTAACTTATCTTCAATCGTATTTTGAATGTTCACTTTTGAATGCCTCCATAGTCAAATCTGACGCTAACACAGATAAGAGCTTATTGCCTTTGTAGAGGAGCCAGAACATTGCCTACCTCACTACTAAATTTAGCTGGTGTTTTTAATTTTAAATACTGAAATATGCAGAAATATAGCTTGCTTTTTGATAACTGCTTGAGCCTAAAACTTATATTTTTATCTTAGGATTTTATTAGATTCTATAACCGTTGTCCCCTGGCCTTTGATATGCCTGAAAGTCAGATTAATGCGCTCTCCCACAGGCCGCTTTATTCGGGCAATGCCGTGCTGCCAGTGCTGTTGTGTGCTGCCCCGCATCACCAGCAAACTCCCGGATGGCAAGTTTAATTGTAACTTAACCGGTTGTTTTTTATGAATTAAATCAAAACGTCGGGTGGCACCGAGCGTTAAAGAGGCGATCACTGGATTGACTCCGAGTTCTGGTTCATCATCACTGTGAAAGCCCATACAGTCCTGCCCACCCCGGTACAAATTAGCCAACACGCTGTTGAACTCAACACCTGCGAAGTGACTGCATAATTTTCGAAGTTGCTCTAACTGTGCAGGCAATGGCAAGGGTGCCATGTGCTTTCCGGAATACTGATACTCAGCTTTGGGAAATCCATACCAGGCCTGCAATCTGGGTATGACATGCCATTTGCCATAAACTTTGATTTTATCCGACTGCCATTGCAAAGACCGTCTTAGCTCTATAAACAAAGCAGGCGTTTGAGAGTTTTCGATAAAATTCGCCACATAATTAAGCTCTCCGTCAAAGAAATCCTCGATGCCCGATAACAAGGTGCGCTTAACGGCACCAGTCGAGTGTTTCCGGGTGGCGTTTGACGGTTTTGTGGTAAACTGATCGGATTGTTCTTGCGGGTCTGACAGTCCCGTTAATAAATCAAACTGTTTCATTACACAATAATTTGGCCGTACCGATATTTTTTAAGACATCCAGATGAAAACTGAACTCAGTATACAGGATAAAACCTGGCAGCTTCACCGTTATCCCCCAGAAAAACAACACACCAGTTTGCAAGCCTGGGATGCTGCCGATGAATACCTGGTGAATTATGTCACTGAAAATAGCCTCACCGAAAAAAACACTATATTGGTGTTGAATGATGACTTTGGAGCTCTGGCTTGTATGTTGGGTGAAGCCGTCAATACCTGGTTTTCAGACTCCAAGGTGGCAGAACTTGCTATGGAGCACAACTGGCAAAGCAACTTTGATTCCGCGCCACCTTTCAGCAACACCCATTGTTTATCAGAGTTAGCGGATGGCGCTCAGCTTGCCGTGCTTAAACTGCCCAAAAACAACGGTTTTTTAATTGAACAGCTGATCCGACTGCGCCAAATACTGCCCGCCGATGCGCTGGTTATCACTGCAGGTAAAGCCAATCAAATCCAAAAAAGCACTCTGGCGTTGTACGAAAAACATTTGGGCAGCACCCACACCTCATTGGCGGTAAAAAAATCCCGACTGATTTTCACCCGGGTAAATAAACAATTGCAAAGTCAGTCCAAATTTCCCATCAGTTGGGAAACTGAGTCTCCCAAATTAACCATATTTAATCAGGCGAATGTTTTTTCTTCGACGTCTCTGGATATTGGTGCCCGATTTATGATGGAGAATCTACCGGATTGCAGTAATAAGCGCGTGCTGGATTTGGGCTGCGGCAATGGCGTATTGTCAGCGCTGATAGCGCAACACCAACCTGCACACATCGCCTGCGTGGATGAATCTGCCAGCGCTCTGGCCTCAGCTGCGTTGACCCTCTCCCACAATGCACTAGGTGTGCCGGCTGATTTTTATCACTCCAACTGTCTGGAACAGGTGGATACCCAACAATTGGATTTAATCGTCTGTAACCCGCCCTTTCACCAACAAAATACCATTACCGACCACATTGCATGGCAAATGTTTAGCGATGCCCGAAAAGCCCTACGCAAAGGTGGTGAATTGCGCATTGTAGGCAACCGTCACCTGGGCTATCACGAAAAACTGAAGCGCCTGTTTGGTGGCTGCAAAGTGGTTGCAAGTAATCGCAAATTCGTTATTTTAAGCAGCATTAAACGTTAACAGGAGTCTTCATGCGTTTTATTCCTAAAGCTCTTTTGCTGGCACTCATGCTTTTTCCACTAGCCTCACTTGCCGCTAAAGATGGATCTCATATCCAACCCAATAACCTCTACCCCCGGGTCAAAATAGAAACCGATTTGGGTAATATGGTGGTGGAGCTGGATCGCCGACGTGCGCCCATCACAGTGAATAACTTTTTGCGTTATGTAGAGAAAGGCAGCTACGATGACACGGTATTTCATCGCATCGTCCCCGGCTTTGTTGTTCAGGGCGGCGGTTATGACAAAGACTTTAACGAGTTACCTTCCTTTGGCAAGATCTTCAATGAATCAGGTAATGGTTTAAAAAACGATATTTATACCGTTGCTATGGCCCGTGAAGATGACCCACACAGCGCCCGCCGCCAGTTCTTCTTTAACGTGGCAGACAATGATTACCTGAATCCCGGCCGCAACTGGGGCTATGCGGTATTCGGTTTGGTTCTGGAAGGTGCGGAAGTGGTTGATCAATTGTCACAGCTGGAAACTGCCTACAATGTTGAACTGGGCTGGCGAGATGTACCTGTGGAAAACGTGATGTTGAAGAAAATCACCCTGCTACCGGAACCGGCCATTAACCCGCAATAAGTACACTGCGAGTCACAAGAAAGGGCCTATAAAATGTAATTAAAGGCCCTTTTCTTTTTTCACCAACTCGTATGCCGCCTGAATATCCTGGGCTTTTTGTTTAGCAATATCCAACGCCTGAGGCGGTAACCCCTTTGATACCAGCTTATCCGGGTGATGTTCGTTCATCAGTTTGCGGTAAGACTTTTTAATCACTTTGGGATCAGTGTTGGCGTTTACCCCTAATATCCGATAGGCATCGCTCAAGCGATCTGCTTGAGAATAGGTTGTGCGCGACTGCCCGCGCCCCTGATAACCACTGTTTCGTTGCTGGTAATTTTTCCGTGAGTATTGTTCTCTCTGGCGCTGATAATAAGCTTCTTCATCAAAACTATCGTGGCTTTCATCATCCCGCTCATCTCTGGAGCGTTTCTGCTCAGCTTTACTGCGTGGACGCCAGCCAGGTCCCCGAGATGCCTGCTCTTGTTGCCAGGCCTGCTGTTGCTGACTTGCCTGACGAAAACGCAACTCAGCTTCAAAAGCCGAAATCAAATAGAGCAACTCTTGTTTCTGAAACTTCAGAGTTTGCGCCACTTCGATGAGAATCTTTTGCTCTTTAGCGTCCATACGGCCATCGGCGTAAGCAGCCTGAATCAGAATCTCCAGATAAATTTGCAAAATATCCCGGCGTCCGTAACAAGATTCATAAAACTCTTTTAAGATGTCTTTTACCGGAAAATCAGCGGCCTTACCCTCGCGAAAAGCTTGTTGCGCTTCTTTGCGGGTATCGCCGGTGAGATTCATGTCGTCCATTAACTGCGTGGCCACCTGAATCTCGGCCTCGGTGACACGACCATCAGCCTTGGCCACATGCCCCAATACCGAAAACAAAGCGTGAAAAAACACCGCCTGATTTTTTACCGAATCTTTGTCCACAAAAAAACGGCCAAAGCCGCCCATCTGATTAAAATCCTGACTGTAACCACGGTCGAACATGTGACCCACGATAAAGCCTAAGATTGCCCCTGGGATTTTGGCAAACATGGCACCAAACAGGGTTCCCAGCACTTTTCCCCAGATGTTCAAGATTGTAATTCCTCTTCTAAATCAGCCAGTCTTTGCGGTGTACCTACATCACACCACCTACCGGTATGTAACACAGCCTGCACCTTACCACTTTCGATATGCTTGTGAATTAGCGGTGCAAGGCGCAGCTTTTCTGTCGACAACCCGGCAAAAAAGTCGGGATGATAAAGTGCTATGCCGGAATAAGTATAACTTTGCAAGCCAGGCTGCTTCGCCTGAAGCAATCCATCGGCTATGGCGAAATCCCCTTCCGGGTGATGCTCAGGATTCGGCACCAGCACCAGTTTTGCCAGACCGTCAAAGGGTGAATGCAGTAAATGAGTAAAATCGACATCGGCGTAGACGTCGCCATTGATCACCAGAAACAGAGACTCTCCCAACAGAGGCAATGCGTTAATAATGCCACCGGCGGTTTCTAAGGCCTGCTCCTCAGCACTATAAAGAATATCAAAGCCAAATTGCTTGCCATCGCCAAAAGCCGCCTCAATTTTACTGCCCAGCCAGGCGTGATTAATCACGACTCGCTTAACTCCGCTGTTTCGCAATTTCTCCAAATGGTATTGCATCAGGGGTTTACCGTTTAGCGGCAACAAGGGCTTAGGCAGAATGTCGGTGAGGGGACGCATCCGCTCCCCCCGACCTGCCGCTAAAATCATGACACTTTCAATGCTCACAATTCAGGCCGCTTTTTTTGCCTGTACAGCAGGAATGATGACATCGCGCAACAGTTCAGCAAATTCGCGAGTTTGAGGGTAGCGCTCACCAAAGGTAACTATGTACTGCAAGGTTCTGGGCACATCGGCCAGATACCCTTGCTTACCATCGCGATGACATAAGCGACAGAAAATACCACTGGCTTTGATATGTCGTTGCATCCCTACAAAATCAAACCAGACTCTGAATTCTTCAGCATCGTACTGCGGATAGTTTTCACTGCGCCATTGCTCGATGAGTTTGTCCACCATGTCCTCAGGCCAGATTACATAACAATCCCGCAGCAAAGAGACAGCATCATAGGTAACGGGACCGATAACCGCGTCCTGAAAATCAATGATGCCGGGCGCGCCATCATCCAACACCATTAAATTGCGAGAGTGATAGTCTCGGTGCACGCCGACCTGAGGCTGTGCTTTAAAAATATCCCGGATTGCCAGCTGAGCTTCCTGAATCACCTGTTGTTGTTTGTCAGTAAGGGGGAGGTCCAGATGTACCTGCAACAGCCAGTGATTGAACAGATAAAACTCATTATCCAACAATTCATCATCAAAGGCCGATAAACTGCCCGCTTCGGTACTGGTTACTTGCTGAATAGCAGGCAGGACGTTTAGTGCTGACTGATAAAGGCTTTCAATATCATTTTGCTCAAAACAATGGGCTAATAATTTGTCTCCGAGATCTTGCAACACCCAGAATCCCAGCTCCAAATCAACCGCCTTTATTTCCGGAACCCGCACTCCCGCAGCCAGGTATTGGGTAGCAATCTGGTAAAAGGCTGGATTATTTTCTTTTTCAGGAGGAGCGTCGACAGCAATATAGGAGGTTTGCTGCCAGGTAAATCGAAAATAACGTCGGAAACTGGCATCACCGGAAACCATAGTTAACTTTGATGTAGTAAAACTTGTCTCCGAGTTTATCCAGTCCAGCAAAGCTGCAGTTCTGGCTTGCAAGGCATCTTTTTCAATAACGGCCATGAGAAACTCTTAATTAGCGCAATTCGTGATGCTACAGACATGAAACAAACTGAAAGTAGCAAATTCTGTTTATTATTTTTATGGGTGCCAGTTTATCAGGTTCAACCTGCTGTGGGAGCCAAATCTGAACTCTATTTGCTATTTTTTTAACGATACGCTGGTAAAAAACAACGAAACCTTTAGAATTCAGCCGTGATTCTCACTATTTCTGGTCAATTAAGGCATCACAATACCTTTTTTTATGCAAATCAAGCAACATTACTTTCTCCCGCTTGCTGTCGTATTCAGCAGCCTGTCGTTGGCAGACGAGCAATGTCTGGTGCCTGTGCCACCCATAGACAAGCAAGATCTGGCGAATAAAGACGAAATTGTCGTGAAAGCCAATTCTGTATCCATGATTCAGGATCAATTGGCCGACTTCAACGGCAATGTCGAAATTGCCAGTCAAAAAGCACAAATCAAAGCACAAAGTGCCCGCATTAATAAAAATACCAGAAAGTTGACCGCCTCCGGAGACATTCAGTTTCAGGACAAGCAAATGTTGGTGCAAAGTGAGGACATCTTATTAGACCTCGACTCCAACA
>JYMV01030502.1_pt1 | contig 13288 bp, 10 predicted proteins | sample 338911 | NCBI WGS metagenome assembly JYMV01 (sample SAMN03354496, study PRJNA234377) | hydrothermal vent metagenome | biome: Deep sea; feature: Hydrothermal plumes at the Eastern Lau Spreading Center, Western Pacific Ocean; material: Seawater | place: Tonga | collected 2009 | depth 2000 m m | reverse complement strand
TTGTCTCCACTGTGCGCGAATGACAGTTGGACAGGATATACAAAACAGACTGCAAGAAAAATCAGCATTGCCAGTGCAGAAAAATGCCACTTGTACGCAGCTTTTTCGAAAGACTGACTCGATCTATTCATTTTTAGACACCAAAAAAGGGACGCACGAATACAGTCGCTACCGGCGACTTCGAGTTCGCTTTTTTGGCTAGATTAGTATACTGCGATAGACGATATAGACAGGTAAGTCAACAAGGTCAGGTTGGCGCGGAGGCGGCCTTATCATCTGAGCGCTGGAGAGGTGCTCCACCTTTCCAAACCTAAAAGTCTCGGATGTGCAAAGCACATTATGCATCCGTTCATGATTTTCAGATGCTTCATTGATTCGGATACTGCTGACGGAAAGTTCAGAAGTAGGGCATTCAGAGCAGCAGTTATCAACCGTACTGACAACGACCTTTGCGATGGAAGCGTCACAACATTCGGCGATCGCAATGCTTACGGCGCCGGTGAACTGATTGGCAACACCGTTGCAATAGTCCGACTCTTCGCATAGACAAAACGATTGGCCTGTTCCGTAGAAGAACAGGAATAAACATGCTGAAAGTGTTGCCCAGAGTTTTAAGGTCGCCATACGAGTCGCTCAGTCCTGTCTTCTATCATAGCGGATAAGGTTGACTAGACCGAGATGCTCAACTCCTGACAGATGCCAGAACCTCCTTTGCAACCCATCTTACCCCTGAAACACGAGCCCTGGCTGTTTTCGCCTTGACACAACAAAACGAAAGACTGTGCCTATTTTAGCGAAGCAGTCTCAGGCGTAGCGAGTACTCGAGTTTCTGCCTGTGTACTTAAAGTGCACAAGGTCATTAGATATTGGACCATTGCCATCGCCATGGACAAAGCCATACTTTTGCAAGTAAGGTTTTGCTTGCTGATAATTGGCTATATCAAGCGCGTTTCCGCTCTCGTGATTAGAGCGGCCAGGCAGCGCCACTGTTCTTGAAATTCCCTTGGTGCCTCTGTTTGCATACAAATATTTTTGCTCTTCTAAAGTTCTTCCGGCTGAGTTAACGCGGATAGTGATACCATCGGCGGCGGCATCCTTTTGAGCAGCAATAAAGGCTTGTCCGGCTGCTCCTGACAGCCACTTGCCGTTGCCTATACTGACTTTGCCATCTTGGGTCCACTGAAGCTTGTCATTGCCGTCCTCAGATTGCTGCCTGGCTGTAGCAATGTCATAAAGTCTCTGACCTGCATCAGTTAACTGCTTACCGGTTGGAGAACTCAGATCTTCTTGAGTCAATTCAGAAGCCGATTTGCCGGACATCATGCCGGCGGCTATTGCCCCAGGATTGTCACCCAGACGGTCTTTGAACTGAGCGACCATATCGGTAGCCATCGTTTCTTGCATCTCTTTCGGCAATATCTTCATGTCATCTTTGCTTGGAGCTTCGCCATTAGCCATTTTTTGAGCCATGGCTTGCAATTTTTTCAGCGAGTCTACATTGAAGCCTTTCGGCAGTTTGCCTTGCTTGATGAGCTCCTCAATTTTTGCTGGATCCGGCGGATCACCTAGGTCTAGGCCGGACATCCAGTTATGTATTTGTCTGCCGCTAAAGCCGTAGCGACCGACTCTGTGATCGCCTTCTGGCGACTTGCGAATTGTCGAATATGGTTCTGATTTATCGGGGTTGAATAAGCCAGCAGCCGCTTCTTTTACTGCCGCCTGCTGGTCAGACTCATTTGCTTGCCTCGGAACATCTCTATTTGGGAAATAATCTCTCGTATTGCCCATCGGCATCTCGCCGCCATTATTGCCCTTGAATCTATTCATATTGCCGACACTTTGCTGCGTTTCCGGGCTCATTTGAGAAGATTGCGGCTGGCGTACGCCTGCATTCTGACGAGCCTCCGGAGATACTACGGCGTCACTGTCCGAAAGCTCAACCCCGTTTTTAGCCAGCTCAGGATTTTGACTCTTTAAGCGCTCAGACAAGTAGGAGACTAATTTTTCAGCGGCCGCTTGTTGAGCCTCTGTCGGATATAACTGTCCTTCATTTCTTTCCAGCTGTATTTTTATATCCTTGGCTTTTAGAGCTTCAGGATCGCCGAACATCTCAATGTCGCCATTTTTCTTAATCACGAAATGGGGCTTGTCTGGTGGCTGCTTGGTGACATCCTCCATGCCCACTGATATTTTCGGTTCTGTCTTATCATTCAAGTCAGGAATTTCAAGTACGCTTTCTTGCCTTGTTGCCGTTTTGTCTTTAAATTTGCCCGCTCTTGCAAGTTCTGCCGGACTGGCTTTTGGGTCGTACGTATCTGATGCCTGCAAGGCTGCCGCAGACACACTGCCATCACCTGCGGTGACAGCATCACTTCGTCCTGCCGGCGGACTGGATAGATCTCGAGCCGCAAAATTACTTAGAACTGCCCGTGTCCTTTCCGAGCTTTGCCTAATCCCCGACGGCTCGGCGCCGTCACTAGATGAGTTTATTTCCTGATTTCTGGTCATATGTGTCAGAGCCTGAAAGTCTAAAAAGTGAAATGGAGAACGTCATTTCGTTCTTGGGGTGACCCGCAGTTCATCTACTTCGAGGGGAAGTTTAGTAAGCACCTGGCGTCAAGGATTCATCGTAGGGCCGGCTCACTGCACTAGCAATCGGCGTTTCGTAATAACCACATGGATGAAAGGCAGTCTTAATGCACATAAGTAAAAAAGGCTCTGCATATGATGAAAGCTGGATAAGCATGCTAAGTGACGGAAACTTTTCTAAGCAACCACTGTCATTGCTAAGTGAAAGCTTTCATTAAGCTGATACAATTGACTCAGGCTGCAAAGCCGCCTACCATCAAGGTTTCAGACGAGGCAAAGCAAAAACGAAAACGGTTTTCGATTGCCTTTTTACACGAATGTCAAAATATACCTGCAGAAAATGTTAGTCAGAGTTATTACACTCCTATTTCTTCTTGCGTTCAATTGTTCGTATCTGAGCTGGATGGCTTGCGCCTGCACCTCACAAAGTGAGAGCTGTGCGGCATCTGCAGTAGACGCCCAGGACACATGCACGGATTGTGGTCACGCTAAAAGCTGCTGTGCAGAAAAGCAAGATTTAGATTTCTCGGGAAGTTTCGGCGAAGAGATAGCCATCATTGACCTGCCGGTTGTAGAAGCTCCTCACGCGGTAAGAGAGGCGGCACGGCTGACGAAACGAGATATCTCATATGGATATCTGAACAAGGCTCCTCCACAAGATCTAATTTCTTTGCATCAAAAGTTACTGGTTTAAGGCACAAAAGCAAATTGCAAGCGCCATAGCTAATGCTATTGCGTTTTTTTTGTTGCCTATTTAGGAGCCAGTATTATGCCTACGCAAGAAGAAATCTCGGTCCCACATAAATCAATTGATTCAGCCGATCAGCGTAAAGGTTGGGTGGTGGCAGCTATCTTCATGGGTGTCGGGCTGGCGTTGAGCGGCATTTTGTGGTTCAGCATCGGCAACAAGGCCGAATTGGCAAACAAGGAAACTACGGAAAAAGAAGTTGAGGCAAATCGCTCTTCTGTAGAAATGAAAAAAGAGGAAGGAGTTATCGAGGTTGTCACCATAACCACAGAAAAACCTTCCTCGAAATTCACTGTAGCAGGCTCAGTGGAGCCAAATCAACAGCAAATGCAACAGATAAGCGCGCTTGCCAATGGTCGAGTGGAATCTGTAAACGTAGCTCTTGGGGACAGCGTCAAGCCGGGAATGATTCTCGTTTCAATCGACAGCCCACAAGTAGCTGAGATGCACGGTAAATTGCATGAAGCCGAAACAAAGCTTCGCCTTGCCAGAGTTACGTTGAACAGGGTCATGCAAGCAGCCAATCGAGTCAATATTTTAAAAGCTAAAGCAGCTCTCGATGAAGCAATAGCAACGCAAAAGAGAACAAAGCAATTGGTGTCGGAAGGCTTAGTTGCAAAAAAAGACCTGGTGTCTGCAGAATCTGAGTTTGTAAAAGCCACCGCTGAATACAACTTTCAAAAGGATATTACTCTCAATAGAGAAGTTTCAGAAGCTAAAGCCGATTTAAGCACTGCTCAGACAGAAGCAGAACACATAAAGGACGCACTCAAAGCAATTGATGCTCAGCTGTCATCTAAAGCAGAAGAAAAGGAGCATGATATTTCAACGCTTCAATTGCGCTCTCCTATCTATGGCACTGTTATAGAGCGCCTGGTGAACCCTGGAGCAGGAGTTGAGGCTGGTAAGCCTCTTTTAACCGTAGCCAATACTTCGACTCTCTGGGTGATTGCCAGCGTACCGGAGCGTGAGATGTCCGGCGTGCATATAGGCTCAAAAGCAAAGGTTGTTCTGCAAGAGAAGACTATTGCTGGAACCGTCAGCTTTATCGACCCTCGCTTAAACGAAGACACGCGTACATCAAGAGTACGGATCATCATCGACAACCCTAACAATCGCATTCAGACCGGTGCATTTGCACAAATTGAATTCAGCAAATCAGTAAAGTTAAACGACGCTATTTACGTTCCCAGCACAGCTGTTCAAACAGTTGAAGGCAAACAGGTCGTCTTTGTTCAGGATGCAGAAGGAAAATTTTCAGTTAGACCAGTAAAGACAGGGCAGGACGTTGAAGGACAAACACCTGTAACAAGCGGCATATCTGCTGGCGAAAAGGTTGCAGCCAATGGATCATTTGTTCTTAAATCCAAGCTCTTAAAAGATCAGCTCGGAGGAGAAGACTGATGATCGAGGCATTGATCAGCTTCTCAGTCAGGCAAAGACTTCTTGTGGTTATGGTGGTGATAGGACTTGTCGCCGCTGGAATTTTCAACTTACAGAATTTACCCATTGATGCTGTCCCAGATATCACAAACGTTCAGGTGCAGGTCTTAACTTCCGCGCCTTCGCTCGCGCCTCTGGAAGTAGAAAGACAAATTACGTTTCCTATTGAAATTGCAATGAGCGGGTTGCCTTCAGTCACTCAGGTTCGCTCGTCTTCTAAATTCGGACTGTCGGCTGTAACCATCGTGTTCGACGACAGCGTCGACACATATTTTGCAAGACAACTTGTATTGGAAAGGCTCACACAAGTCAGACAGCAAATCCCTGAGTCGCTGGGCTCTCCGCAGATGGGTCCGATTTCAACAGGTCTTGGAGAAATCTATCAGTATGAACTCAAACCAAGTGCAGAAGTAAAAAACGACCCGCAGTATTTGCGAACTATTCAAGACTGGATAGTAAGACGACAACTAATGGGAGTTCCCGGAGTAGCTGAAGTAAACAGCTACGGGGGTCAAAAGAAGCAGTATCAAGTTAGAGTCGACCCGCCAAAACTTGTCTCCTACGGGCTGTCCCTGCGCGACGTCGTCCAGGCAGTCATGGCAAATAATGAAAACGTGGGCGGTGCATATTTAGAACACACAGGCGAGCAATTCATTTTAAGAGGAATAGGTTTAGCGCAGACAACAAGCCAGATTGCCAACATCGTAGTTAAGTCTGGCAAAGACGGAGTGCCGATTTTCGTTAGAGATATTGCAGAAGTCGTAACGGGAGCCGAAGTAAGACAGGGTGCTGTTCTAGCTGATGGCAAAGGCGAGATTGTCGCCGGCATCGTGATGATGCTCAAAGGAGAAAATTCCCGGGTTGTTGTCGAGCGAGCCAAAGAAAAGGTCAAACAAATTCAAAAGACTTTGCCAAAAGGTGTGGCACTGGTGCCTTTCTATGACCGCTCCGAGCTCGTCGATAGAACCATTCACACAGTCGAGTCAAATCTTGTTGAAGGTGCACTCCTAGTTATTCTCGTGCTTCTTCTTGTTCTGGGAAATTGGAGAGGTGCATTACTTGTAGCTAGCGTCATTCCTCTATCAATGCTCTTTGCCGCCATATGCATGAATATGTTCAAAGTGTCGGGCAACTTGATGAGCCTGGGTGCACTGGATTTTGGACTGATTGTAGACGGTGCGGTCGTTATGGTCGAAAACACTGTCAGGCGCCTGGGTATAGACAACGAGAAAGGACGCAAGCCGGGCAGCAAGACCACCATTCTGAATGCTTGTTTGGAAGTCGGGCGCCCTGTTGTATTTGCTGTAATAATCATCGCCATTGTCTACTTGCCGATTTTTAGCCTGTCAGGCATTGAAGGCAAAATGTTCAAGCCGATGTCCATGACTATTGTGTTTGCATTAGCTGGATCGCTGATTCTTTCTTTGACGTATGTACCGGCGATGCTCACTCTTATCATGCGCGGACCGGTAAGCGAAAAGGAAAGTTTTCTTGTTCATTGGATTAAGGGCTATTACCAAAAGGCGCTGCATTTTGCGTCTCTATATCACAATCAAACATTTGCAGTAGCGCTCAGCCTGATTGTGATGAGCGGTATCACGCTTTCAATGCTGGGGGCGGAATTCATTCCTAGACTAGATGAAGGTGCGCTAGCCGTGCAGATACAGCAACTTCCCAGTGTGTCGCTTAGCCAATCGATTGCAACGACAACACAAGCAGAAAAGGTCCTGACTTCATTTCCAGAGGTGACAAAAGTAGTCTCCAAAATCGGTCGGGCAGAGGTCGCGACCGATCCAATGGGAGTCGATACCAGCGATCTTTATGTAGGACTGAAGCCACCAAAAGAATGGTCGACGGCAAAAAATAGGGAAGAGCTAGTCGACAAAATAGCCAAGGCGCTGGAGGAAAAGGTACCGCAGGCAGTCTTCAGCTTCTCTCAGCCAGTTGAACTCAGAACTGCCGAATTAATTGCCGGCGTTCGTTCGGATATTGCGGTCAAAATCTTTGGAGACGACTTAGACAAGCTCAGAGAAACAGCGGAAAAAATAAGCAAGGTCGTTGGCACAGTCCCTGGAGCTGCCGACGTAAAAGTCGAGCAGACAGCCGGTCTGCCGCAGTTAATAGTTGAGGCCGATAGGGACGCAATTGCTAGATATGGAATTAACGTCGAGGACGTCAATACGCTCGTCCAATCAATAACGGCAGGACAGCCAGCTGGAATTGTTTACGAAGGAGAGAGACGTTTCGAGATAGTCGTGCGACTAAATGAACAATCAGGACGAGACCTAGAATCGATAAGAAAGCTTCTTGTAGCCGGTCCGGCCCTAACTCCTAAAGGTGGGGGCGCAATGATTCCGCTTACAAGTCTTGCAAAAATTAGAGTAGAGGAAGGACCAGCTCAAATATCCCGAGAAGACAGGCGCCGACGCATAGTCGTTGAATTAAACGTGCGAGGTCGTGATATAGGCAGTTTTGTCAAAGACGCCGAAAAGAGAATCGACAAAGAAGTGAAATTACCGGAAGGTTATTACATTACCTGGGGCGGTCAATTTGAGAATCTGCAGCGAGCATCGACAATGCTTGCAATTGTGGTGCCTATAGCACTGCTTCTGATTTTCATTCTTCTATTCATGTCTTTCGGCTCCATTAGCCAAGCATTGCTTATCTACACCGGCATTCCTTTTGCGGTAGTCGGTGGAATATTCGCTCTGGCAATTAGAGGCATGCCATTTTCAATTTCAGCTGGAGTCGGATTTATTGCGTTATCCGGCGTAGCTGTTCTAAACGGAGTTGTGATGGTGAGCTATATCAACACACTGAGGCAAAAGATGGACTCTGAGGCGGCAGTCATAAAAGGAGCGCTGACCAGATTGCGTCCGGTTTTGATGACAGCTCTTGTTGCTAGTTTAGGATTTTTCCCAATGGCATTTTCCAGCTCTGCAGGGGCTGAAGTGCAGAGGCCGCTGGCTACTGTGGTTATCGGAGGTTTAATTACCTCGAGCCTTTTGACTCTTCTTCTTCTGCCCAATCTCTATCTTGTATTTGAGCAACTAGGCAGACGATCAGAAAAACATGGACGAGCAAAACGTCTGGAAGAAAAACCTTCGAGCGAACCAATTATCAAATGAGGTGTGGGATTGAATCGCATAGCTAAATTAAGACTTCCATTATTGTGGATTACGCTCTTTGCTGTCTTCTTTTATGGCTGCACGCAGGTGAAGAAATCAGATGAGAGGTTTCGCAACGTCGATTTACAAGTCGTGCACAAGCCATATGTCATGACTATGTACCCTCGCTTTGCGACAAAAGGAAAGTCATTCATTCATCTCGATATAAGAAAAGGCGACAAGATTGAAGACGATGCCCACATCAGAGCACGACTCGTTGCCCGCGATGGAGATAGTGCGGAAGTCGAATTCAAGCAAGATCCCAACATACGAACATACTTTGCGTCCTTGAATCTCAAACATGACGAAGACTACGTTGTAGAAACAGATATTCGGCTAAAGGATAAAACGGTATTGCGACCTATTTTTTCTTTTCACTGCGGAGATCCTGTTCCACATGTTGAAAACGATACAGAACATGCAGGTGCAAAAGAGTAGATGGAAGGCAAAACAATGTATCTAACATGCAGAGTCAAAAGACTTATGGCGGTGAGCCTGGCTGCCTATGTCGTTTCGTGCCCGAGCGCTCACACCGCATCGGCAACACCCAGCATTTTAAATATTCCAAAAGCGGATAGCCCATCATCTGTTCAAGACCTGACTACATTGACTGGCGCATTTGACGAATCTCTTTTAAATAGCCCCAGAGCTGCCCATTTGAGAGCACAGCTTGGCATTTCAAAAGCAGCTTTTGCACAGGCTTTAACGCTTCCAAATCCGTCATTTTTCTTTCTTGAAGACACCGCTCAAAGAGCAAGACAAATCGGTGCATCTGTGCCTATCGAAGGACCGTGGAAAATAGCTTTCCGACTGCTTCTTGCAAAACAGCAAGTAAGACTTGCAGACCTTGAGATTCAAAACAATCTCTGGCAATTGCGTGCAACAGTAAGGAGAGCCTATCTCGATGTAGTAATGGCTAAAGAAACTGTAGAAACGCTAGACACTCTCATGACTCTTTCAAAAGAGCTGGAAAAAACCGCAAGAAAACGCTTTGAGGCGGATGATGTGGCAGCATACGATGTTGAAAGAGCAAGCCTTGCCGGCATGCAAGCAGAAGCGGATTACCGGCAAAGTCTAAAGAGACTAGAGCAAAGCCGTCAGCGACTTACCGTAATTATGGGCAAAGACTACAGAAAACCAGTTGATGTTAATCATTTGCCTACGTTTCAACTGAGAGCAGCAAATGATGAGATGCTGCCTGACTTTTCAAAAGAGTTACCGAGTCTAGATTCACTGGTAGCAGACGGTTTAAAAAACAGAATTGATTTGAAAGCCGTTGAGCAACGCATGGTCGTAAACACCGCAAGCATGCGCAATACAGTAGGAAATATCATTCCCAACACGCAGCTCAATATCGGCAGTTCGTACTCAGGCAATCCACCTGAAGGTCCACCAACAAAAGGTATGTTTGTTGGTGTGACGCAAGAGGTACCAGTGTTCAACTTTCAACAAGGGGATATTGCCAGGCTTAAAGCAACATATATTCAGTTCAAGCGAGAAGCGGCATCGATGAAAAACGTAATTTCAGAAGAGGTTATCGCCGCTTATCAGCAGCTGTCAGCAGCAAGAGAGAGATTGCAGCTTTTTCAAGAAAAAATTCTTCCCACATCAGAGAGAGTGGCAAACATGGCAAAGCGTGGCTATGAATTCGGACAAAACGACATCACATCCACAATCGCAGCTCAGCAAGCCAACGTGCAAACACGGGTGAATTACCTGGACGCAGTCAGAACATATCAGCAATCACTTACAGATTTGGAGCAAGCGATTGGACACCCGCTTTAATTAAGCCTGAATTTGCCTTGATATGCGCCTGTTCATAAAGTGAGCGAGCACCAAGAGCAAATTTCCCATAGAAATTACGGGCACTTCCAGTGACTCACTGACACCAAAGGCATGATGGAAAGTGGCCGTCATAACAAAGCACAGTCCAAGAAACATCAGGCTCAGTACACTAGTTTGTCTATGCTTCTTGTAGCCAAGAAAAATAGAGATTGAAAACAGAGCCACCCATGCGAAAAGCAAAATGTGGGTGTAATCGTTTTCCAAATTCAAAAGCCCGAGTGCAGGCAAGGCAGCAATAGCAAATGGCAAAACCAGGCAGTGAACAAGGCAAATCAGGCCGGCAAACATCCCAAAAACATCCCAAATACCGGCAGGCTTGTGGCTGCACGAAGGAGATAGGCAATTGCTGGAGGTTGTAAACATACAACCATCATACTGAAAACCGTTTCCATTTTCAATAGAGATTAAGGCACTTGTATCTGTCCTAAATGTGCGTGTCGTTGCACTCTACAGGCTCAATTTGCACAGTAGAGTGGCCAATCTTGTGTTCTTTTAAGACAGCCTGAACACGAGAAAGCACTTCGTCATAAGTAGACTCGCCCAGGACCACATGCATGCTTGCCGCATTTATGCCGGTAGTGAGGCTCCAGACGTGTAGGTCGTGCACGCTTCTGACGCCGGGTACTGCGTTCACAGCTTCTCGAAGGATTGCCAGGTTGATATCAGAAGGCGTTCCTTCGAGCAAAATTCCGACTGCTTCCAGAAGTAAATTCCAGGTGCGAGGCAAAATAAAGAGACCGATTCCGGCAGAAATAATGGGATCGGCGTAGTACCAACCTGTAGTCATCATTATCAAAGCAGCAATGATTACACCGATTGATGTGATCATGTCCGACAAGACTTCAAAATAAGCGCCCTTCATGTTGAGGCTCTCTTTTGAACCGGCTTTCAACATAAACATGCCTGCAATATTTACGACGAGGCCGATGCCAGCCACTATGAGCATGCCGGTAGTCTGAACCTGAGGCGGATGCAGAAATCTCTGGTATGCCTCATAAAGAACATAGCCGGAAATTCCAAGCAAGATGATGCAATTGGCAACAGCAGCCAGAATTTCAACACGGTAATAACCATAAGTTTTTGACGCATTGGCAGGCTTTTCAGCAAACCATATTGCAAAAATCGCCAACCCTAAACCAGCGACATCGGTAAGCATATGTCCTGCATCGGCAAGCAGAGCCAAGCTTCCTGTCATGATGCCACCGATGACTTCAGCAATTAAATAAGTGAGTGTAAAAGCAAAAACGATGCTTAAGGACTTTTTGTTTTTAGACGATCGCTCTTGACCGTGATCGTGTGCGTGGGCCACTTAAAATTTCCTCTGATTGCGAGCCGACCGAATGACGGCTATGAGTCGCATTTTCTTTCATTTCATCACCCTTTCATTGTCTCTTATTTGCGCAGCAAAAGCGCGTTTTCGTTGTGATTTAGAGCTAAGAAACTACAATCAAAAATCTCCACTATTCTTGGAATTTTTACATTCGTGCAAACAACGCAATCAAAAATTCGCCAATCTTTTTTGACATTCGTGTTCACAAAAGCAAAACTACGAAATTACGACTTCAAGAGACTCTTCTACCGATTGCTTGATGGTTGCGCAAATCGCCTCAAGAGGCAGGTCATTTGGTAGCGGATCAAAGGGCCTTTCCACTTCTTCAGCAAGCAATTCAATACCGAAAATAAAGTACGAGGAAATAAGCATCATCGGAATGCTCCAGAAGTGAAAAGATGGAACCAAAAACCATGGCAAACATGCAACATTCAAAAGCAGCCCGAGCCAGAGAAGAAGCTTGTACGACCCGGCAATAGGCGACTTCAGTATTCGCTCTGTAGAGCCACAAATATCCATGAGAGTTTTTGCATGCAGGTCAAGCTGTAGCTGCTCCCACTGATCGATTACTCCGTCTTTTCTCCATGTTTTGAGCTTCTTGTAGACCTCTTGGGCTATCGCCGAGGGAATATGTTGCTCATTATCAGGGATGGAAAGTGCAGACAATAAACCAGGATCTCGCTGGCAGCGCAGGTGTTCCTTAAGCGCAAAAGCGAAGCCGGAAATCAGTTTAGCAAATTCCAGACGTTGCGAATCATTCAAAGAATCAGCATAGCAGCGTGTTTTAATGGCTAGATTGCGGCTCTCATTTACCAACTGTCCCCAAAGCTTTCTAGCTTCCCACCAGCGCTCATACGCGCTGGAATTTCGAAAAATGAGAAGAAGCCCAATTACTGCACTAAGAAGCATCGCTCCATTCAGTTCAACGAACTTTGTGCCTTTGATATCGTGATTATCAATCAAACAAACAATCGCAGTGTATGTCACGACTGCAAAATTGATCTTCCAGAGCAAAAATCTACCTGGATTGAAATGGTCAATGAAGTGACCTAAGCGTTGCAACCAGCGAGGCGCGTCGCTTGTACCAATAATTTCGCCTGCCATCTGTCCTTCCTGAATACCGTTAACCAATGGCTATTGACCACCGCTCTAGACTTTGAATCATCGCATGCTCGCCACCAAAGCATTCATCAAGAGGTTTTTCTGGACAGACTATAAATCAAGTTTTCATCGAGTCTAATCGAACCGTTGCGCTGAAGTTGAATAAGTCCTTTGCCGACATTTTCATCTTCAAGACAGATATGCAGGCTGCCGGTTTCCAGATGGGGAAACTCGCAACTCTCATCAAAAACCAGTGCCACAGAGCCGCTCTTTTCTATGATAGACATAACATTGTCGAGACTGTCCTGGCATTCCATACAATTGCACTGTTTTTCTGCATTTGACTGAAGACGAACCAAGTAAGCCATGAGAACACCTTTGTTTGTCAAAAAGTATGTAAGTCTTCTTTCCTTTACTTTGACTTCGTGAACAAGCAAGTTTTTCTTCATTACCTTCAATGCTTCAATGAGCGTTTCTATCTCGCAGCAAAGCACACGGTTGCGGTTTGCTAGCTCCAAATGATCATCATTTTTTAGTAAGCGTATCGGTCCGAACTTGTGAAGTTCATAGAGCAGATATGTAATTGCATCTTGAATTGATGTCAGATATTCGTTTGAGCATTCGTGCATAGGAAACCTCGTTGACAGAAGGAGAATGAGCTGCTGCCGAGAAGCTCTTCCTTATTCTCTAGATAGAGAAAAGAAGGTCAGCTTCTCAGCGCAACTTGTTTCCCCTTACAAAATCTATTATTGAAAATGAATATCGTTTTTTGTGCGAACCTACCAAGAACAGCATCATAACTGAGCTTCAGCGATTGTCAACCAACTCACGTCATACTTTTCTGCAAGAACAACTTAAGACAATAGGTCCGAAACATTGACAAACAGGCAGTTAGCACAACGCACTCGCAAATTTGATGCCAGATCGATTTTTACTTTCGTGCAAATAATCTTCTGAATCGAAGAAAAAAATGGACTTTCATCCTTTAAATAGGTAGTTACAGTTGACTGCCTGAGCCAATTGTTACGGCACTGACAATCGTTTTCAAAATCAACACAGCCTTGC
>JYMV01020290.1_pt1 | contig 13288 bp, 10 predicted proteins | sample 338911 | NCBI WGS metagenome assembly JYMV01 (sample SAMN03354496, study PRJNA234377) | hydrothermal vent metagenome | biome: Deep sea; feature: Hydrothermal plumes at the Eastern Lau Spreading Center, Western Pacific Ocean; material: Seawater | place: Tonga | collected 2009 | depth 2000 m m | reverse complement strand
GAAAGAGCATCATATTTAATGTTAACGTTCGTAAGCAACAGGTGGTGCTCTGTCATCTGAAGGTCTAACTGGTATTCTAATTCTAAATCAAACTCTCCGCGCATGAACTCTGGGTTAACTAATATATACGCTGTCGCTGTCGGGTTGAATAATGTTCCGGCGAAGGGGGCAGGTTGACTTACATCTAGAAAAGTAAATTGCGCCGCAGGGTCCTCGCCCCTAGCGGGACTAGAAAACAAGAGAGCCAAAAGCATTATGCATACTTTACTCCACATATTCAAACCCAAACTCTGAAATTATTTGTCTTTTTATTTCTTCTGGTTCATGGTCGAATTGTTTTCGAACTCTTCTAACATCTTCGCTACGTCTTCTCTCAAGCTCTGCACTACTATTCTCATATCTTGAATTAATTCTTTCAAGCTCTTCTCCGTATTCTCGCAAAGCGTCTTCTCGTTGTCGCATTTCTTCATTATGTATCTCCTTTAGCCCCCTTAGCTGCTCTTCGTAACTAGTCTGGGCCGCACTAAACGCGGTCTCCAAGGCCTTATAATCTGAACGCATCTTGAGATAGAGTGCTGCGGATAAAAAAATGATTAAAAGGATCTTCCAATTCTTTTTTACAAAAGGTACTATAGATTCGCCAAGCGAAAATAGAATCTTAATTGTAGAAAGCCAGTTCACGATACTCCCTTAAGCTTTGCAATACCATCAATAACCGTTTGGCTACCAATGTATATACCGGTTATGATAACCCAGTCTCCAGACTCAAGAGAGTTGGTTGCCATAAGGCCGGTGGCTGTGAGCCATGCCAGAAACTTCCTTGAAATCATTTTTTCTACTAATCGATCGATCTTTCCTTTTACATATAACATTATTGTAACCTCCATTACTGGTCAATACTTGCGTACCCTCCCTTCATGTCGATCACGATCTGCGTGTCTACGCAGTCCTTTAGAGAATCGAGGTGGGAAATCAGCAAAACATTCTTAAAGTATACCTTAATTAGTTCTAACATTCTAATAAAGCCTTCCATATTTTCTTCATCCAGGGCTGTGCCGGGTTCGTCGAGGACGAATAAGTTGCCCTTTGGCAAAGAGGAAACAGATAGTACTGACAGCCTAATGGCCATGGCAGCTAAAGTCTTCTCGGCTCCAGAAGCCATTTCAATTGGGCGAGCATCATGACTCGGGTGCTTGATGAAAATATCAAATTTCTTTCCATTATCCTCAAAGAAGATTTCGAAATTTGTAATATTCGCGAGTACCTTGGCGATCTCTTGATTGATCACTGGAAGCTTGTTCTTAATGACATCATAAGAGATTCCGCTGGAGTGCATGCTTCTCTGAAACAGATCATATGCCGAATACTTCTTCTGTAGCTCTACGTACTCTACCTTGTCATCTTTGATTGATCTCACCTTTTGCTCAAGGCCTCCGGAGTCCCTGACAAGACCTAGGATAGTTGCTTCGCATAATTCAAGCTCGTCCTTCTGGTTATCAAAAAACGTGGTCATAAGCAAACTCTCGTTTGTCAATTCTTCCAGGTTTTCGATGGCTTCTTTGTTCTCATCGTATTCGCTGATCTTCTCAGACAGTCGCGAGATCGAATCAACCGATCGGTCTTTGGCAAGTTTGTTTCTTTCGATATCTAGATTAAGATCCGCGATCATGTTTGACACTTCCGCTTTCTTCTCAAGGATCTTGCGATGCTTCTCCAGAGCCTCGGAAATCTTATTTGGCTCAAGGCCTTCCAAAGTGGTTGTCAGAGCAGAGAGAGTATCGTTGATCTCCGAAAGCTGTTGATCGGTTATTGGGATTGAAGCCTTCGCGACATGAGCATCCTTGATGAATTTGCATGCCAGAAACGAAGTTCCGCATGGAATATCTCCAAGAAGTGACGCCTTCTTGTGCTGGCGTTCGAGAGCATCTTGAAAAGTAGAGCGCTCAGATTCTGCTGTTACGATTTCGCTGCTCAAGAGTTGAATATGCTCTGTCTTTTCTTGAAGATCTGAAACGTCAAAGGTGGTGAGATAATCCCCTATCTTCTTATAGAGGTCTTCCTTGTCTTCTCTTGTGATTAGCTTGTTTTTGATACTCTCTTCTAAAGAAGTTTTCTGGGTTTTGGCCTCAGCCAGATCCCTGCGTACTCGGACAACATCAATGATTTCTGCCGGGATCGACTCAATCTTAGATGCAATCGCGTTTAGCTTCTCTTCTGTTTCGGTGATTGTCGACTTAAGATCTTTGCATGAAGTTTGTTGGTTGGACAGCTTTTTGCTATTGTCGGCCAAGTGTTCTTCTGCGACATCGATTTCAGTGTCATACTCGCGACCATCAAGTCGTCGCAGAGCGCCACGAATATCCGATACATCCTCTTTAGCTAACTTAAACTTTTTCTCAAAAATCTCAAGATCAAGAAACTTTGCAATAATCTCTTTGCGGCGGGTTGACCCTTCGTCAATGAAACTCAAGGCACCATGCTGACTAGACATCGCAGATAGCAAAAAGTCTTCTACTGTTCCAAAGTGCTTGCGGATATTCTTGTCAGTCTCGTTACGAGTAAGGCCGTTAAGACTCTTCGTTTCTCCTGTTACATTGTTTGTAACTGAGAAATCAAGATCCGTTTTTGCTTCTACAGTCTCTTCACCCTTTAATCTTTTGATGTACTTTTCGCTTGTCCTTTCGATGGTGTAATCATCTTCTCCAATAGAGAGAAATACCTTTCCGCGACAACTCTGTTTATTCTGATTAATAATATTGAGGTTTTTACGCTCATTCTTAGAGGTAGAATTAAAAATCGTATATAAGATCGTATCAATGACACTGCTTTTACCGCTATAGTTCTTACCGAAAATGCCGATAATCCCGTTTATGTTCTCGAAACTAATTCTGTTGCTTTCTCCGTAGTTGAATAGGTTGTCCCACTCAATCTCGCGCAAGCTCCAGTTAATATTTCTGCCCACTTCTTCATTCTGCTCAATGATCTTATTATAGTGATCGTTAAGTTCCAGAACACAATCCATCATATCACTTGAGACTTCATACTCTTTCAAGTATTCTTGAATCAATTCCTTTTGAACTACAGGATCTCTGAGATCCTCTACCTTCAATTGGTTTGTGATCTCCTCGACAGTTCCCCTAACTCCGGCAGCGCGGTTGAGGAAAGTGATTGTTTCAGGCTGAAGCTTGTGCTTAGCCACATCCACTGCCTTTTTCATTCTCGACAGGGGCAGGTTGTTGTTGCTAACCAAGCGCAGACGCGATCCTACAGGGACGTTTACACCGCGGGGTAGTCGGCCCGTGGGGGTTAGCTCAAGTGTGATAAAGGGCTTAGGATTAACGAACGCAAGATGCTCGCAAGTAAAGTCTTCTTTACTCTTGATATCCCATAGTAACAATCCCTTGTCGTTTGTCTCGCCGTGATTCTGCTGGATCGTCGATCCTGCATAACGCACACGACCTTCGTCATCGAGGATCTGGTTTGTCTTGTGAATGTCTCCTAGGAATACATAATCGAATCCTTTAAAGATTTCAATGTCGTGGTCCCCGTGATCCATAACCCAGCCCAAATCGGTCTTTACACCTGACACAGCACCGTGATATAATGCGATGTTGACCCGGGTTGGATCAGATGTGGGTACCCAGTTCTCTTCATCAAACACCGATAAGACGTTGAGGGTGTGTAGGTGGTCCAGAATCACTTCTCCTGCATGTTTATGAAGATGCAGGTTGGGGTGCTGGAGAGTCTCCACAATGGGAGTGATGGCGTCTTGGCGGCTGCTGTTCTTGAGGTTACCGTCGTGGTTACCCAAAATCATATGCACCGGTGCGATGTCCGCAAGGTTCTTTAGGAAGTCACTTGCAAGTTCGAAAAACTCTGGACTTAGCTGCGTCTTTGTGTGCGCCAGATCGCCACAATGAATAATGTAGTCAACTTTCTGCTCACGCAGCGTTTCATAAATTTGTGCGAAGACCTCACGATACTCGTAATGATACTTCAGGTTTTTAATGTGGGTATCTGCAATGTGTGCAAATTTCATTCTCTCTCCTATATTGTACTTATTGCTTCATAAAGCAGATAAGTGTCTGCTGTAACAAATTTTGCTTCTTGTTTCCTCTGTTCGAAAACGTGCCTAGGCATTTCTCCAACATCGTCATATTCTGAAGTATCAATCTTATAGATTTCAACATCATACTTCAACAAGTCTCTAATAATTCTATTCTCTTTATTTCTCGCGTCCAAGTCGAGGGCCATAAAGACCGGTGTATCGTTTTTGACAATCTTTTTAAATAGCGCTGAGTCTTCGCGAAGTGAAGATCCTAGGATTGGCACAGCATTTCCCGCAACGATTGCGTCGAATACTCCCTCTACTAGTACAAGGTCACTATCCCAATCAATGGTTAACTCATTGAAGATAATATCGCGACTAACCGTCGGGTTCTTATAGCGGGCCCAGGAGCCGTTGTAAGCCCTCGCAATGAAGTAGTTGAGGCTTCCATCGTAATCGAAGCTAGGAACGACCACACGGCCAGCAAAGTCGCCTACAGTGGTATACCCCATCTTGTATCGTAAGATGTCTTCTTCGGTGATGCCGCGAGAGCGGAGGTACCGCATAGGAGAAGAAGAGTGCTTAGGCAAAGTTTTAGACGCTAAGGTCTGGAATCCTACTGGAAGATCTACTTTCTCTCGGACCTCGGGGACTTCTTCTTCAAAGAGTTCAAAATTGATATGCTCTGCAAGGTCATGGCGATGGCCGAATAGCTCGTCCCATTCTTGTAGGAGCTTGCGCGGGCCGTACCTGCGTACAACGCGCCTAATTGATTTGCCACGATAGTCGCAGATCCAACACTTGAACACGTTGCTCCCGAAATTAATCGATAGCTTGCGCTTATGGTGGCCGCAGGATGGACAACTAAACAGGAATTCATCGTTTGTACGATAGCTCCCGCCTAGAATGTCCGACAAAATTCGGATCTTATCTTGTATCACCTTTATAATATACCCTATTATGGAAGCGCTGTCAAGGGTTTTTTATGATTTTTTAAAAAAATCACTCTTCATCGGTGTCTAAGTCAAGTATTTCCCCGGCTAAGGCAATGACGATTGCGTCAGCACGATCGTCAGTTCCAGGTACTGGGTTGCCTTTATAGGTCAAATCGTAGTTGAAGTCATCGCCGTACTTATTTTTGATCCAATCTATAATAAATTTCTTAGCGACCCCCTTCTGTCTGGGGATTTTTATTTCCAACGATTTGCGCGCTTTGTTTGCGGGAATCTGTAATACCTCGTCTCCAAAGACTTCGTAGCATATGTAAGAACACATCCCATTGAATCTCTGCAGCTTTGACATTACGTGCGCAGTTGAACCTCCGCGGAATAACATTGCGGGGGCCTCCATGTAAATGCCATATGGCACAAATTTCTTCTCAAGTTTTGCCATCTCGTACTTAAATATATCAGCCCTTTGCTCTAATGTCAAGGAAGATTTGAGTTTTATTACTTTACTCACCTCAATCTTGTCATTAGCACCAAGAACTGCAATTCCAATACGAGTGGAACTTACGTCTAGTCCTATAATATACATTAAAAATCCAGTTTTAATTTAAACATTAGCCGGCGATCATCGGTTTTCTTTACCGGTCGGGCCAATTTAGCTTCTCCAATACAATTCATATCTTCATCATAAATCTTAATCTTTGATATGAATGTTTGTTTCTCATAACTCCCAGTAGTCCCAGTATACACCGTGTCCACTGAATTGTAAATCTTTAACTCCGAATTCTCAGACAGAACAGTTGAGCCTGAGCTAATAGCGTTGGTCTTATTCTGCCCATATTGTACGTACGTCGGGTTGTTTGAGGCGTTTACTTTGCCTTGCTTAGCATATGCCAGCATAGTTACTGTCGGGATCTCATTAGTTCCCTTAAAATCGAAAGAGTAGTGCGAGCCTGTAACATGGCCCACTGTCTTTCCTGGGAGTCCTGCTCCGAAGTGCAGCCACGAAGACGGGTCTAAGTCATCGCTCCCAGAGTTTAAATAGTCTTTTGGCTCTGGGTTCAGAACCCAGGAACCGGTCAGGAGAGCAAAGCCCTCATTATATAGCATCACTCCCGCTACAGAACCAGAGCCCGTAGAACCGCGAGGACCGACTTGAATCAACTCTCCATTTCTATTTTCGTCTTGTAGCTCGCCAACAAGAGTACCAGTTACATAATACTTCAGGCTAACTGAACCTTTACGGATGCTGCTACCATAATAGATTGAAGGAATCGAGATCAAATTTACTGACTGATTAGCCTTATCCCATTCGCCAAGGGGTGAGTTGGCCGTGTATTCATAATGTGGGGATAAGTACCCGTAGTAGTTGAGGGTGTTTTTAAGGGCCCCCAGATGCCTTCTGTTCGACTCTACAGGGATCCAGTACTCTCGGTACAGAGATGCCGAAAGGTTGTAGGAGCCGGTGATTACATCTCCGTATCCTGCGTTCCAGTAATCTCCCGTGCCAGTCGTCTTTAGAGAATGGTGGCCGCCTTCTTTTGTTACGAAGGGATAGATGAAGTTGTTAGAGCCAGACACCTTATCGATGTTGATTTCGTGCAAGGACAGAGAACCAGTGACTCCGAGTACATTATCAGAGAATGCGCCGGATAATGGCTGGCGACTATTATAGACTACCCTAAAGTCTCCGGCGGCGCCTGAGACGGGGAAGATCCGGAACTCGCTCTTAGGATAAGTCTTAAGAACATTTCGGAACACATCGCTTTTTTCAAATTTGTAATAAGCCATAGTATATCTTAATTAGGCTCCTCTTTAAATTGTTCTTCGAATCCTGCGCGAGTTGCGCAGCCTGTCTTTTGGGCATATGAACGGAAAAGCTTTTCTTTTTCCTCGGGAGACTCTACGTCGTCATATACGAAGGCAAAACTATTCTTGTATTTCTTAGTCTTTGTTTCGTATTCCTTTGCTTTCTTCTCTATTACGTTGATCTGTTCTTTCGTCATTTTGGGTACTCGGATATCTAAGTCCATGGCGATTACGTAGAGGCTATACCAATCATTTTCTTCCATGGCCTTTGTAGCCAAGGTGTACAACTCTCCCATAGATTCTTGTCGTTCTTGGCTGGCGTTAGTAAGTTTATCTGGATGGATCTTTGCTGCGATTTTCTTAAAGATCTTCATAACCGATATGTTCTTTCTTTTCTTTGTAGATTCTTCTGCCTCTTCCGCATCAGGAATAAAGTTTTCCTTTGCTTGCTCTTCTGAGACAGGACTGATCTTAGCCTGTTGTTCTGCTTGTTGTTGAGCAGTTATAATGTCGTTTTGTGCGCACCATTCCAGGAAGTCCCGGTCGAACTCAGGACCAGTAATCTCTGCTACCATCTGGTGGTATTCGCAATCTGCTTTTGTAAAGCGGAGCCTTAGAATCGCAGCCTCATGGCGCTTTTCTAGTTTACCCATGGCTTAGTAGTCCAGGCGGACTCTTAGCGTCAACTCGTTTGTTGGGTCTTTCTTAAGGGGCTCAGATAGTTTCGCGACAGCCATCAATTCATTGTCTGAAGAGTAAAGGCCGATTGTTGTAATATAGGAAACTGGTGAGTCCGAAGAAACATTCTTAACTCTAATCTTGCTGCCGGTTACATACGTTGGGTTCGCGCTGTAGTTGAATTCATTATGGTTAGCTCGGCAGAAGTAAATCGTAGAGTTAAGCTCTGTCGTGTTGTTGAAGTTCAGATCGACCATGCGGTGGCGGAATGAATTACAAACAGTAGCGATTGAAGAACCAGTTAAGACATCATTGATTCCGTCTGTAGTGCCCGCAGACATCGATGGTGGGTGAACAGCATTATCGAGAAGGCCGCCGGCGGAACTGATTTGAAATACCGAGGCAGTTAGTACTGCAACGCCGGCCTGATAAAAGAGTAGGCCGGCCGGCTGGGTGCCGTTATCCACGGCAAGATTTGTTCCTAGTGTGCTGTCTGCATAAAGAATTGCGTAATCGCCGGCGGGAGAGTTTACTCTATAATCGTTTTGAGCATTCGCATCGGATAGTTTAATCTGACGTTCGTTGTTAGCAGTTGGGTGGCCGCCGCTGACTCCCAATTTAAGTTCAAATGAGCCCTTTTTAATTTCGTCTTTGGTCAGCAGTCTTGAGAAGTTGAGGAATATAACCTCTCTCATTTTTGCGCCGGTGGTTAGATCTCCGTCCTCGTCGAACTCTCTAATAGAGCCGGTGCTATCGTGTCCCATTAATACTTGAGCCATTTGGTTATAGATATTAATCTTCTTGGAATTTTGAGTGTTTGATGCTCCGGAAAGCTTCGAAGCCGCGGAATATCCAACCGTAAGATCGATAATATGATTTGCTGAAGAGCTTAAATACGGATAGTCATATACACTCTGGAACATCCCATGGGAGTAATCCTTAATGCTTGTTTCTATTGCCGCGTCGGTGTATGTCCCTGAAACCACTGTTCCGGTAAGAGGGATTGCTTCATGGAGTAAAGTCTTTGTTGAGACGATATCGTTACTTGAAAATGTTTTATATGTTGATGCCATTGTTGTTCCTTCTTGTTACTAAACTTTACGGACGTATCTTACGTTGATATTGATTGATGTGCCGGTTGTGGCGCCAACAACTCTGATTATTGAATCGATTGCTCGGCATTCAACACTCTCGATGGTGGGGTTAGTAGATAGCCCAATCTTATCAAACAAGTGTGTGCTAGTATTGATTTCCAAGCTAGCTTTAATACCGAACTCTAACTTGGTGCCGCGAGGGCCAGCGATTGGAGAGCCGTTGAGCGCGGTGGAATCGATATCATCTTTGATGAGAGCAGAGTTTGTAGTCGACGATAAGTAATAGCTAGCGATGTTATCATCGTCAATGTAGCTTACTGTCTGTGCATTTCCACTTGTATCAACCAAAGTTCCTAAGCGATTATCCATCTCAACAATATACTGCGTTTCTTTAAGATCAGAATCGATGGCATATGAATAAGATATATCGACGGTATTCAGACCCTGATCGACCCGGATGGAACTGGCGCCTTGGAAGCCCGGGGTTTCCCCGTGAAGTATTCCATTAATGCTCGCGGCGCCGATACCGCCGTCGGCGGGGATGGCGGCCGTGGGATCTTCTGTTGCTTTATTAACTGCTACAATATATGTTCCACTAGTGGAATATTGTTCAGTGTTGGTGGACTTAGTATAGAGCAGCATCTCCGGCAAATAAAGCAAGTTTGTTCTCGAAATGCTCATTAAGCGATGCTTCACAGATGAAGCATTGTTTGTAAACGCTTCCATCACAGGAGTCTGTAAGATCTCCAGATCATAATACGCCGAGCCACTCGCGTGACTCTTGTTGTAAAGTTCGTAATTGATTTCATCGTCTGCTAAGCAGAACTTAGAAATTTTGAAAGAGCCATCGCCCTTTGCTAGTCGCATTCGACCCGTATCTGTTAAAACAGCGTCGAGTACGATGTCTCCGGAGTTATCCAAAAATCCCATTTGTATGTTTCCTCTTCTTCATGTAATTAGTATATCACAAAGTAAATAGTCTTTAAATATTATTAGGTACTTGAGTCTTCGACCGTGGGGTCTCCAAGCTCAGTAGTTGTCTTATTGTGTGTCTGGTTAAACGTGGTATAAAGATGCGCTTCTCTTCCTGTCTTTTTTGAGCGGATTATTATCTTAAACTCTTTGCCCCAGACTGGAACATCTTGTATTCCAAGATTCATCCCATTCGATTTTGCATCCCAGGCGGAGTCATACTCTTCAGTATCGACCATGACTTGAGTTATTTTCGGTGCAATTTTAAGATAGCGTCTAAAGTGCCTTGTTGATTGTTTCGGTACCTTCAATGCAAAGTCTACAGCTTCTATTAGTAAATAGGTTGTTCCATCGTTGTTAACCAATTCCACTTGATAAATTTCTGTTGGATTGGATATAAAGCCATGAACGTCAACAGTTCTAAAAGTGTAGTAGTACTTGGTGTTCGCTTCTATGTTATCCCTTACGGCTGCTGCGTGGGCATAACTATTTGTCCCGAAAGATTTGTCAACCGTTGTAATATCATATACAGATGATACTGCGGTGTCAAGTTCTAAATGAAGATTATCTCCGAAATCGGACCATTCAGTCGGGCGTGTTTCTGTCCTAAAGATTTGAAACTTGCTTGGGCGGTCCTCAGACTCAAATGTTAGTTTGTCGCCCGGGCGGAGACGTTGGGCTTGGGCCTGAGTTGTAAATATATCAGTATCTGATCCAGAAACCAGTGTGATTGGATCCAGTTCTTCTCTGCCTATTCTGTTGTTCAGCATAATGTGAATTGTATCCGGGGAGTCTTTAAGGGGGATTATTTGTACCTCAGGGGACAGGGGTCCCGAATCTAGGATGCGTACCTGTTGTGAGTAAATGGGTACTTCTACAATCTTAATACCGTGGGTAAAATGCGCTGTTACCAAGAGACCCTTAGTTAAGGTACCGGTGGTGTCTTCGGGTGAATATTCTATGATATCGTTATAAGAATATTTTGTAGCATGAAGGGCTTGATAGGCAAAAATGCGATACGTATACATTTTTCCATACTTTACTTGTGTGTCTATATACCTCATCATGTCAGTGCTTGTGCTGTTCGGGATATAAATATTTTGAATAAGCTGTGTGCCGGCTTCATTATATTTTGCAATACGATAAGCAACCGTATCTGAGTGTGATAGTTCGGGACTAAACACTTTTTTCATTGAGGGAGGTCCTGTATCCTCAACAAGCTTTTCTACTTTTCCTTTTAATACAATACTGTATAATTTATTTTTTAGAGTATCGCAGGATGTTCCGCTATTCGCTGGAGATGTAGAGAAGTGAGGAGTAGAAACACTGGTGTCATCCTCAGCTAAATGGTTTAGGAATTCAGATATCCAAAAAGATTTTCTTCTCGTTTCTGTCGCGGTCAGGCGCTCGCCAGAGTACTCAACTCCTGATTGGTTTTCCGTTATTTGAAAATCCCACTTTGAAGTTGCTTCGTAATATGGATCTTCAGATATATCGCCGGGCCGGGTGCTGTTGAACTTTGCGACGTTATCAGCAATATAAACCATAAACTCGTCCATTAACTTTGATTCAATTATAGCATCAGCGAGAGTGCTATTTTTATCAGGAGAGAATTGAAGATCAGCGTAAAACGGAAAGTTCTCTCTCTTATTCTCTATGTCTTGCATTAAGTTTACGTGGTCGTGATCAATAATAATATTTTCCATTCGGTTGAACAGGATCTTCGCGTGTTTGGAGGTTAGTGTTTCATTATTCCTGCGATCTGAAACCTTATTCCCTCTCAATACTGCAGCAAGGCGCTGGGGATATCCTCCGTAATTATAATCGGCGGTATCGGGATTGCCGCGGCTGCCATTCCAGTACAGACTGGACCCTATGGCTTGTCTCTGGATACTTTTATCGCTTGAAAGTGCATTGAACTGTCGAATATGGGCCCGGGCCGATGCGCCGGCCGCGGATTTTACGAGGTCTAGGACAAAATTGGGTAACATTTTTTCTTGCACGTTGGCATAGCTGTCTGTTGACGCCCCGGTATCCACCAGTGTTCCGCTCACTAATAAGTTTTCGTAGTCCTGTGAATAGAAATTGTATTCGCTATCAATAACGGCGTAGTCTGTTGTGATGTCAGAGTTCATAATAGTCATCTCTAAATCAGATAGCGGGAGTGACATTGAGGTATTAACTGATTCATACCTGTCGGCCCAGTGGTCGGTGTCACCATCTTGCGGAGTATCACGGATGCGGGGTTTTAGGATCGCAACAAGGTCCTCGATGGCAAACGCATTGTGGATATTGTGCAGGTCCCCCCCCGGGGTCTCGCCCGAGAGCGACGAAGCATACTCACTCAATTTTAATAATTCAGATATGTTGATGTCAATATACATATATTGTGTATGAGCATAGCTATCGTTGACCGGCATTGTGCTGGCACCAAAGAGGTGGTGGAGCGCGAAGCGAAGAGTACCAAGTGGATAATCTTCGTATCCCGGCGTGGTATCGGATATTATTGAATTTACTTTCTTTATTGTCCTTGAATCTCCGACCTCTCCAGCACCTCCGACGCCATCGATGGCCCAATAATCTCCCATAAGGGCCATAATCGGATCAACAGGGTAAGAATCTGTCAGTATAAAAGAGTCAAGTGTGGAATCGAGGATGATAGCAGCGTAGGTGTTTAAAGCACCCATAGCACTCATGTAACTATTATAGTTTTGGCTTAAGTTATCGGCGCCAGTTGACAGAATCCGATCTCTTGTTGAAATCGATGCGCCGAAGCTCGGTGGCGCGAAGATATATTTTTGTTTTCCCATTGAGGACATGTTTTGTTGTTCCTGTTCCTATTAGTTTTTAATTAAGAAGTACTCATCATAAATAGGTAAGCATAATGATTTTGGATACACTACCCCGATCGATGGCTGGTTGTAGGGTACTAGTCTGCATAAAAGAGTTCTATTCTCGTCTACCCCGCCGGCGGAGAAGGGGCTAACGATGTTGGCTTCCAAAGGGAGCCAGATGGCACCATTAAGGCATGCTCGATCTGGTGGAGCGCCAGCGCCGGTGGGATAGTTTGTTGATTCTATAGAGTATCCGGACAAGTATTCTACTGTCACGAACATTGTATATCTTAGCGCGAAAGCAATTCTATAATCTGGATCCGCGGTGATTAGGGTGCTCTGGCCGGAGGTGGATTGATCCCCAGTGATCATCTTTGTAGGGAAAATCATTCCGTATGGGTGGGTGGCCGGCCAGTTGGGTAGACTGGGATCGTCGCTGGTAGATATCTTGTGGTAATCTGATACATCAGGAAAGTCATCAGAAAATAAGATATTTTTCGATGCAAAAAGATAATTCTTGTTTATATCGTCTTCTGTCAATGTTGTAACACCGTCCACATAACTCCTCAAGTGTTGCGGCGCATACTCGTCCTCATCCGGATCCAATCGCCAAGTTACATGTTCTCCAAGCAGGCCGCCGATGATTTTCGGGGTGGGCGTGGATGCAATGACTGGTTCATACGATAAGTATGCAAGGCCGTCATCGGGAGATACAAAGGTTAGTCCGGAGGTACTCTGGCCTTCACCGATATCTCTAAACGAGTCCGCATCGTGTTCTATCAGTCCTCCAGAATTTTGATCTGAACGATTGTCCATATGGCGATATATGTATATTGACATCAACATATCTGAATTATTAAAATTGAGTGAGTATGCTTCGTCGCTCTCGGGCGAGACCCCGGGGGG
>JYMV01053094.1_pt1 | contig 13290 bp, 10 predicted proteins | sample 338911 | NCBI WGS metagenome assembly JYMV01 (sample SAMN03354496, study PRJNA234377) | hydrothermal vent metagenome | biome: Deep sea; feature: Hydrothermal plumes at the Eastern Lau Spreading Center, Western Pacific Ocean; material: Seawater | place: Tonga | collected 2009 | depth 2000 m m | reverse complement strand
AAGACTGAAACTCGGTTCATTATTAATATTTCTGGTTCTTCAGTTGAAGAATACGGGGAAATCACCAAGCGTTTTGATGACACTGATATTGACGCTATCGAGATCAACATCTCTTGTCCGAATGTTAAAGAGGGTGGTGTTGCTTTTGGCAATGATCCTAACATGTCTTATCGTGTGGTTGAAATCTGCCGTAAAAATACTACTAAACCGCTAATTACTAAGCTTTCACCCAATCAAACTGACATCGCTCATAGTGCGCAACGCTGTATTGATGCAGGTACTGACGGTTTGGCAGTTATCAACACGCTAATGGGTATGGCCATTGATACTCGGTCTCGCATGCCTATTATTGGCAATAACCAGGGCGGTTTGTCGGGTCCGGCCATTAAGCCGATTGCATTATTAAAAGTACACCAAGTATATCAAGTAAGTAAACACCACAACGTGCCCATTATTGGCCAGGGTGGTATCACCACGGTTAATGACGCACTGGAATTTATCATTGCTGGCAGTGCAACGGTTGGTATTGGCACTTCGTTGTTTTACGACCCGCTTGTGTGCAATAAGATTAATGATGGCATTAGCCAATATCTAATTGACAACAAACTAAGCAGTATTGACGAGCTGGTTGGCACCTTAACGCTTAATTCAGTGAAATCACAGTGTGACATAGATACAGACAAATAAAAAACCTTTATGAATTCAGAATACAACGCTCAAATTATTGAGTCCGAAGCTCAACAGTACTGGAAAGAACACAAATCATTTGAAGTTATTGAAGACTCTTCGAAAGAAAAGTATTACTGTTTAAGTATGTTTCCATACCCATCAGGCCGATTACATATGGGCCATGTGCGCAACTACAGTATTGGCGACGTTATTTCTCGTTTTCAAAAAATGCAGGGAAAGAACGTTATGCAGCCCATTGGCTGGGATGCGTTTGGATTGCCTGCTGAAAATGCAGCCATGAAAAACAATGTTGCACCCGCTAAATGGACTTATGAGAATACTGACTATATGCGTAAGCAATTAACTGAGCTTGGATTTGGTTATGACTGGTCTCGTGAGCTGGCAACTTGCCACCCAGAATACTACCGTTGGGAGCAGTGGCTATTTGTTAAATTATTTAAAAAAGGTCTTGTCTATAAGAAAAATGCAATCGTTAATTGGGACCCAGTGGATCAAACTGTATTGGCTAATGAGCAAGTAATTGATGGTCGTGGCTGGCGCTCTGATGCACTGATTGAAAAAAAAGAAATCTCACAGTGGTTTATGCGTATAACCGATTATGCTGACGAATTATTAGACTCACTAGATGGCTTAACTAAATGGCCAGATGCTGTTGTTACTCAACAGAGAAACTGGATCGGTAAGTCAACAGGCTTAGAGATTGATTTCACTAGGGAGGGGTCTGATGCCCTTAGAGTCTACACTACGCGTGCAGATACATTAATGGGTGTGACTTACTTGGCGATTGCCAGTGAGCATCCGTTAGCGCTTGAGGCAGCCAAAAACAACCCAACAGTACAAGCATTTATTGATGACTGTAAAGTCATGGAAACCACAGAAGCAGCAATGGAAACCATGGAGAAGAAAGGTGTTGATTCAGGGTTGAAATGTATGCATCCCATCACCGGTAAGGCTGTGCCAATTTGGGTTGCCAATTTTGTTTTGATGGGTTACGGCACAGGTGCAGTCATGAGTGTGCCCGCACATGATGAGCGTGACTATGATTTTGCTAAGAAATACGGTATTGGAATCAAACAGGTTATTAATAAAGAGGAGAATGTCGATGAAAGTGCAATTACTACCAAAGGTATCCTGTTTAATTCAGGCGAATTTGATGGAATGGACTTCAATAAGGCATTTGAAGCGATTGCAAACACATTAACTAACAACAGCTTAGGCGAGAAAAAGACTAACTTCCGTTTGCGTGACTGGGGCGTTTCACGTCAGCGCTATTGGGGGTGTCCAATTCCGATTATTAACTGTCCAAACTGTGGCTCAGTTGCTGTACCGGAGGATGACTTACCCATTAAGCTACCTGAGGACGTTGAGTTTGACGAGGCTGGCGGATCACCAATTAAAAAAATGCCAGAGTTTTACGAAACTACTTGCCCAAATTGTGGAGAGGCGGCTGAACGTGAAACCGATACCTTTGACACCTTCTTTGAATCCTCTTGGTACTTTGCACGTTACGCATGTAAAGATAACGATACTGCTATGTTAGATGATCGTGCAAAATACTGGCTTAAAGGTGGAGTTGATCAATATATTGGTGGCATCGAACATGCAATATTGCACTTGCTTTATGCTCGTTTCTTTAATAAATTATTACGTGACGAAGGTCTAATTGAAAACGATGAGCCATTTAACAACCTGCTAACACAAGGTATGGTGCTATCCAACACATTCTTTAAAGTTGATGAAAAAGGCGCTAAACAATGGATTTTACACAATGATGTAGCAACTCAAACTAACGACAAAGGTCAGATAATAAGTGCTACTCAAATCTCTACTGGTCACAAACTTGACTATGCTGGCATGATTAAGATGTCTAAATCTAAGAACAACGGTATCGATCCACAAGTGATGGTTAACAAATACGGAGCTGACACTGTGCGTTTATTCATTATGTTTGCTGCCCCACCAACTCAAGATCTAGAATGGAGTGATTCAGGCTTAGAGGGTTCTTATCGTTTTGTTAATAAAATATATCGCTTAGTTTCCAATTTTATTCTAGACTCTCAATCACATGCTATTGCCAGCTTAGATATAGATACACTTAACAAGGCACAAAAAGACATACGTAAACCTTGGGTAAGATTACAGACGATATGTCACGCAGGCACTCCTTCAACACGGCAATTGCCGCACTAATGGAGCTTAGCAATGCCTTGGCTAAATTCAAAGATACTGACGAGCAATCGATGGCTGTGCGCGCCGAATCTATCGATATAATCCTCAAATCACTCAGCCCAATCACACCACACATTTGCCATTATTTATGGAGCGCGCTAGGTAACGAAGCCGCCATTATTAACGAGACTTGGCCGAATACTGATGAAACAGCACTAACACAAGACGAGGTGCAAATTATTGTTCAGGTAAATGGAAAATTGCGTGCAAAGCTTATGCTAAGCACCGATATGGACAAAGCCCAAGTTGAGTTTCAGGCGTTGGCCGATGAAAATATTGTCAAGTTTACTGAAGGAAAATCGGTGGTTAAAGTGATTGTGGTGCCAAACAAACTGGTAAATATCGTCGTCAAATAGACTGTTCTATTTGCTTTGGCGGACAAGGGTAGTCTGCATATGAGCAAAAAACACAACAATCACCAGGTTTAGGTTTTAAAGTTTTGTCACACGCTGTGCAACGATAAAAATACAAACAATTATCGCTTGGCATTTTTTCTTGCTGTTGGTGTCCACAATGAGGACAGCTAATGATTGCGCGTGTTGTTACTTTCATAACAACAGTATACAACAATTAATTAATTCAAAGCAATACGGTTAACGTCAAACCAATGGCTGCGCAAGCAGCAATAACGCTCATTATGCTAATCTTAAATCGAAACAGCGCAATAAAAGCAGCAACACCGATTAAGGTTGCTATCAAGTCCAAATCACCACCATTAGGCCACAATACATTTTGAGCGAAGAATACCGCTAAGTTGATAATCACACCCACCACCGCGGCAGTCACTGCCGAGAGTGGCGCACTAAACTTAAGATCTCCTCTAGTTGCCTCCACCCCTGGCCCACCTAAAAAGATAAACAAGAATGACGGCAAGAAAGTAAACAACGTGGCGACCGATGCACCGGCAAAACCAGCCAATAACAAAGCATCCGGACCAAATATCTCTTTCGTCCAAGCGCCCACAAAGCCCACAAATGCCACCACCATAATCAGTGGCCCCGGTGTGGTTTCACCGAGTGCCAAGCCATCCATCATCTGCGTACTGGTTAGCCAAGCATATTGATCAACACCACCTTGATAGATATACGGCAACACCGCGTAAGCACCGCCAAGCTGCTTTGGTAAAAAATTCACCCATATTACGTAACGTCTCATCACTTAAAAGACCCATAACAGCCAGACCTATACTTATCCCTACAACCAAGAACGTAATCAATCGAGACCATTTAAATTTTGCATGCTCAGGGACTGGTGTGTCATCGTCAATTAGTGCTGGACCATAACTACCTTTACCCCCTCCATGATGCGAGCCTGTTGTAAATGTGCTTGGAGAAAATTGTGCGCCAAGATAACCAATTAAGGCTGCGCTCAGTACAATATATGGAAATGGAACTTTAAGTGCAAATATAGCAATAAATGCCAACACCGCTAACACTCTCAATATATTATTTGATAGTGCTTTAGAGCCTATTCGATAAGCAGCAAATAGCACGATAGCTGTTACAGCCGGTTTAATGCCGTACAAAATTCCTTCTACTGCAGGAACATCACCATAAGTTAAATAAATCCAGGTCAGCGCACTTAGGATGAATAAGGAGGGCAGCACAAACAACACGCCAGCAACAATACCACCCCTAACACCAAACATTAGCCATCCAATATAAGTCGCCAACTGTTGCGCTTCAGGACCTGGTAATACCATGGTGTAGTTTAATGCATGCAAAAAACGATGCTCAGAAATCCAACGACGCTTTTCTACCAATTCTTGGTGCATCATCGATATTTGCCCAGCAGGACCACCAAAACTAATAAAACCCAGCTTTAGCCAATAAACAAAAAATTCTAAAAAACTCGGGGCTTTTGGTTGCTCTTGCATGATTTTTCCTCAATAAAAAACCTTGTTAACCCCTGCAATTAATTTGCAGAAATTAACAAGGTTTAAAAAAATATGGTTTACTTATTGGCCATTAGTCCATCAATAATTGGCGTCAACATAATATCCATCACATCCACCATAAAACTGCCTTTGTAGACCAGTGTGGTGTCATTTTGTAAAAATGCCATCGCCTCTGCAGGTAGTTTGTCTGCAACTGATTGAAGGTCAATACCATCAATACGCACACTAGTAACCACCAACGAATCTTCTGGCGCAGGCACCGCTTGACCACTAAATGGGTTGGAGGTGTCTACCAAGGGGATTCGATGGAAATTAATGTGTGTGTTCTCAAATTGTGGGGTGATAAATTCAACATAATCTTGCATACGATCCAAGATGATTTCAGTCACTTGTTCTGGTGTATAAGGGCGCTCAGAAGTATCTCTGTGGATTTTTTGAATCCACTCAATGTTAACTGATGGTACAACACCAACCAATAAATCGACTTGGCCTGCAACATCCGCATTGTCAGTTTTTACACCACCATGAAGACCTTCGTAAAACATAATGTCTGTGTCAGCTTCAATATCTTCCCAAGGGGTAAACTGACCAGGGTTAAGGTCAGTACCTAGACGTGCATTGTGCTCAACCGCTTCTTCGTCCGAGTGAATGTAATAACGCTTCTGGCCTGTGCCGTCTTTACCGTACTGCTTAAATAACGCCTCTAATTTATCAAAATGGTTGGCATTTTCTGCAAAATGCGTTAGCACCTTACCTGCTGCGCGTGATCTTTCCACTTCAACTTTCATATCTGCACGTTCAAACTTGTGAAAGCTATCGCCCTCCACAACACAAACGTTAAGATTTTTTTGGTCAAAAATTTTCTCAAATGCTTTTTTTACGAAAGTTGTACCTGCGCCCGATGAACCGGTAACTGAAATGACGGGGTGTTCTGTTGACATAATGTAACTCCTTGTTAAATATTAATAATGTATTAAAAATCTAGATTATCGACTGAGAGCGCGTTTTTTTCAATAAAGTTTCTTCTTGGCTCTACTTCATCACCCATTAAAGTTGAGAATACTTCATCTGCAACAATGGCATCTTCAATTTTTACTTTTAGTAAAATTCGGTTTTCTGCATCCATGGTGGTTTCCCAAAGTTGCTCTGGATTCATCTCACCCAGTCCTTTATAACGCTGGAAACTCTGGCCTTTTTTAGCATCATCCATCAAAAATTTAACCGCCTGGCTAAAGTTCTTAACTCTAACTTCTTTGCCTTTTTTCTCAACAAAAGACTCTTCGTTAAAGACACTTTCAATCTCTTCTGAAAACTCTTTAATGGTTTTATAGTCGTCAGAATTAAAAAAAGATTTTCCTAAATAATCCGTATCGGCATCTACGCCGTACACTGACAAAGTATGCTCAACCTCTTGGGTTTTATCATTAAAAACAACGGTATGCTTTTGTGCAGGCGTTGAGTCTTGCTCTAAAAGCCACTGTATTTGCGCACACCAAATTTTAATTTCCTCGGTATCTTTTAGGTTGTTCACCGATTCTGATCTGGCGATAGCTTGCATAAACGCCAAATTAAACTTCTTGGATAAACGCTCAATGATTGAGTTAATTTTATAATAATCTTTAACTGCAGTTTCTAAAGCTACACCCGAAATTGCTGGTGCTGAAGCATTCGCATATAAGTGTGCATCATTTACTGCTTCTTGTAATAAATAATCATTTAATTCTTGATCATCCTTCAAATAACGCTCTTGCTTTCCTTTTTTAATTTTGTATAGTGGTGGTTGTGCGATATACAAATAACCATTTTCTATTAATTCTGGTAAATAGCGATAGAAGAAAGTAAGCAATAAAGTTCGGATATGCGCACCATCGACGTCCGCATCGGTCATGATCACAATCTTGTGATATCTTAATTTACTTAGGTCGTATTCTTCTTTACCAATACCACAACCCAATGCAGTAATTAAAGTGCCCACTTCAGCTGAACCGAGCATTTTTTCAAACCGCGCTTTCTCAACATTTAAGATTTTACCTTTGAGTGGTAAAATCGCTTGAGTGCGTCGATCACGACCTTGCTTAGCAGATCCGCCCGCAGAATCACCCTCCACTAGGAAGATTTCTGATTCGGCTGGGTCCTTGGTTTGACAATCGCTCAATTTTCCCGGTAAGCCGGCGATATCAAGTGCACCCTTACGACGGGTCATCTCTCTGGCTTTTCGCGCTGCATCGCGAGCACGGGAAGCGTCTAAAATCTTACCTACAATGATTTTAGCTTCATTTGGATTTTCTAATAAATACTCACCGAGCTTTTCATTTAATGCGGATTCTACTGGAGCACGAACTTCTGATGAAACCAGTTTGTCTTTAGTTTGGGATGAGAATTTAGGATCAGGAACCTTAACTGAGATAATAGCAGTTAATCCTTCACGAGTATCTTCACCAGTAATGGCGGCCTTCTCTTTTTTGGCCATGCCTGAATTATCAATATAATTATTAAGTGTTCGAGTTAATGCCCCTCTAAAACCTGCCAAGTGCGCACCACCATCTCGTTGCGGAATATTATTGGTGAAGCAATAAATACTCTCTTGGTAGGCGTCACTCCACTGCAAGGCCACGTCTATTACAATATCATCACGTTCAGCTGAAATCGAAATAATATCATTATGAATCGGGGTTTTGGATTTGTTTAAATGCTCAACAAATGCTTTAATGCCGCCTTCGTATTTGAAAACATCTTTACGCTGTGTTGATAACTCTTCAATCTCAATATGAACACCTGAGTTTAAAAAAGATAATTCACGTATGCGGTTAGCCAAAATTTCGTATTTAAATTCGGTAATAGCAAATACATCTTTTGAGGGTTTGAAGTGGATTATAGTACCGGTGCTATCAATCTTACCAGTTGCCTTCATTGGTTCGACAGGCACACCCATTTCGTATCTTTGTTCATGGATTTCACCGTGGCGATGCACGGTTAGATGGACGGTTTCAGACAGTGCATTTACTACTGACACACCCACACCATGCAAACCACCGGAAACTTTATAAGAGTTGTCATCAAACTTACCACCCGCATGAAGAATGGTCATAATCACTTCAGCAGCAGAAATACCTTCTTCCGGGTGAATATCAACAGGAATACCTCGACCATCATCTGAGACTGAGATAGAGTCATCTTCATGAATGGTGATTTTAATTTTAGAACAATGGCCAGCTAATGCTTCGTCAATTGCATTATCTACCACTTCAAATACCATGTGGTGTAAACCTGAACCATCGTCAGTATCACCAATGTACATTCCAGGGCGTTTTCTAACCGCGTCTAAACCTTTTAAAACTTTAATATTGGAGGCTTGATATTCTTGGGTTTGATCTTCAGACATAGGTGCTTGAAAAAAATAAATTTATTATACCACGACCCTCACAATCAACAGCTTTTCATCCGTGTTTTTTTTAATTAAAAATTCATTTGGATTCTATTATTTTTAAAGGGATACAGTAGAATTATTGAGATTTATTAAAGCACTTAATTTTTAATTCTAATCACACCGCTATCAATCTCAAAAACACTAGGGTTAATACGCTCAATGATGTCTAAATTATGACCAATATCTGTCATAAATGTTTGTACTTTTAAAGCTTTAAGATATTGCAAAATTATATTTATTTTTTTACTATCTAATTCTGATGAAAGATCATCAATTAACACCACGGGGTTTGTCTTTAAATTAACCAGTAATAAAACTTGGGTTAACCAAAAAATAATGGACAAAGTTTTTTGTTCTCCCCTTGATAAAAAGCATTCATTTTTATTGTTTAATGAAAAATGAATATTGGCTTTGTGTGATCCATAGTTAAGATGTTTAACTCTTAATAAATTATGGGTGTTATTACTTAAGTAGTTATAGATACTTTGTTGGTTAATTTCATCAACCTCTTTTGGCCAACCAGAAGAAAATTGATAATCAAACTGATCTAGTGGATTTATTAAAGTTGATAGTAATTCTGATTCATTAGAAAATATGGTTTGTTTTAGTTGTTGCAAATATTCAATTCGATTTTGGTTAATGTTGGCTGCTACTTCTGCCAAGGCTAAAAACCAAAAATCCAATTCATCTTCTTTATTTCTAACCAGTAGGGTGTTAATGTTTTTCAAGACTTTGTTATAGGTTTTAAAGGACTTAACCGAGTTAGGTTTCACGTGAAACACACCCCAATCTAAATAAGAACGTTTGTTTTTTGGTGTGCCGTTAACAACAAATCCTTTATCCGGGGTAATAATTTGAATGGGTAATATTTGACTTAATTGACTGGTGTTGTTAATACGTTGTTGATTAATAGTAATAGTGTTTTTGTGTTTTGATTTTTCAAGTTTAATTCGATCATCACCAATTTGAGCGATTATCTGAAACGATTGATGGTCAAAATGAATCACCTCTTTAATGGTTTTTGTTTTAAAAGAGCGATTATGGCCCAAATAATAGATAGCTTCAATTAAATTGGTTTTACCGTGTGCGTTATTAGCAACAAATAAATTAATTTCTTTGGATGGTGTAATATACTGAGATTCTAAATTACGAAAATGATTAATAGAAAGTTTACTAATAACAGCCATACAAAGATCTAAATTTCAATAAGATTAGATTCGCATTGGCATAACAACATATTGATATGTCTCATCACCAATACTACTTAGCAAACAAGATTGATTTTCTCCACCAGGCACCACCATATTGATTTCATCAGTAGTGAGTTTTTCTAAAATAGAGATTAAATAATGAATGTTAAAAGCAATCTCTATTTCCTTATCAAAATTTTTAATGGTAATTTGAGTTTTTGCTTGACCTCTTTCCGAATGAGAAAATATATTAAGTTTTGAATCTTTAAAGACTAATTTAACCCCTTTGGTTCGCTCTTCAACAAAGATAGAAGCCTGTTGTAAACTGTTTAAAAAGTCTTGTCGATCGATCGTAATAGTGTTTTCATAATCAGTTGGGATAACTTGTGCATAATTTGGGAAATTACCATCAATTAAGCGACTAATAATGGTTGTGTTATCACTAACTAAATAAAAATAGTTTTCTGAAAGATGAATATCAACTTCTTCATGTTCATTTTTATTTAGTAATTTAGTTAGTTCTAATACTGCCTTTCTTGGCAAGATAACAGTTTTTTTGTTATCTAAATTGTTATTTTGTTTAATTTCACCAATAGATAAACGATGGCCATCAGTTGCAACTACAGTAATATTATCTTGATCAACTTCAAAATACAATCCGTTTAAATAAGCACGTATATCTTGATTACCCATTGAAAAAGAAGTGTTTTCAATAAGCTCTTTTAATGCATTACGATTAACTCTAATAACATCAGAATTTTCAATTTTTGGTAATGATGGAAAATCTTGGTGATTAAAAGTATTAAGTTCAAATGAATTGTTATTAGTTTTAATATAAATTTTTGATTCTTCAATAATAAATTGAATAATAGTTTCTTCTGGTAATTTTCTAATAATATCAATCAAATCTTTAGCATAAATTGTAAAACTAATTTCCTCCTGAGTATTGATAGGATGTGAGGCACGTAGCTCAATTTCCATATCGGTGGTGGTTAATGTTAATTGATTATTTTTTAATTGAATTAACACATGGGAAAGAATAGGTAGTGTTTGTTTTTTTTCAACAACACCGATTACTGTTTGTAATGGTTCTAATAATTCTTTAACGGTAAGTTGTGTGTTCATCAAAAAATCCTTTTATTAAATAATTATTGTTATTATTAGAGGTGTATTTTTTTGTTAATAACTAATTTTTTTCTTTAAAAAACAAATTGTTAAGTTGTTGATAGTGATTAACTATTTTATGTAAAAACTATAGGCTTGTGTTTATAAATTTTATAGATTTGTTAAGTTGTTAAAGTTATAAACAATCTATTGGATAACCACTTGTGTATAGTGTTAAAAACTAGCTAATTTTAATTTTATTAAGTTGTAATCATTCTTTATTGACGCCTCTTCTAGTATTTTTTTTTCTATTTTATCGATACTGTGTAAAACAGTAGAATGATCCCTCCCACCAAAATGTTTTCCAATTTTTGCTAGTGATAAAGTTGTTAGTTCATGAGAGATAAAAATAGCTAGCTGTCTAACCAAAACAGTGTGCTGTTTTCTACTTTTTGAAATTAGGTCTGAAACAGTAATTGCATAATGTTTTGCTGTTTCTTTTTGTATATCGTTAATGTCAATATTTTTAATTTGAGGCTTGATTAAATCACCTAATGCATTTTCAACAACTTCTTTAGATATGAATGTGTGGTTGATTTTGGAAAAGTCAACATAGGCTTTGAGTTTCAATAGTGCGCCCTCTAAATCCCTAACGTTGGAGGTGATATGCCCAGCAATGAATAATGCTGTGTCTTCTGATAGGTCAATATTGATTTTTTCGTTGTGGGCTTTTTTCAGTAAGATTGCAGCACGCATCTCTAATTCTGGCGGCTCTAGGTGTAAATTTAAACCATGAGAAAATCGAGTTTTTAGGCGCTCTTCTAGTGAGCGAATATTTTTTGGAGACTGATCACAAGTAAAAATAATCTGTTTTTTGGTACTAAACAAGAAATTAAAAATATGAAAAAACTCTTCTTGAGATTTTTCTTTACCGGCAATGAGATGGATATCATCCACTAATAATAAATCGGCAGATTGATAGTAGGATTTAACCTCTTCAATAGTATTGTGACGTAAGCTGGTAGTAATGTTTCTAACAAAATCCATTAACGGCATATAAATTATTTTAATATTTGGATTTTTTTCTTTAGCCAGATGCCCTGCTGCTTGCATAAGGTGGGTTTTTCCCAAGCCAGAACCGCCGTAAATAATAAAAGGGTTGTAAGGCGATGATTTGATATTTTCAGCAATTTGTCGAGTGGCGCCATATGCTATCTCGTTGGCACTACCCAGCACCAGGTTGTCAAAGGTATATTCTGAAAACAGGGGTGTGCTATGTTGTTTTGGTTTGTTAACTTTTTTTTCGGATTGAGTTGAAACACCAATATAAATTTTAAGATTTTTGTTGTGTTGGGCGACAACACTTTTAATTTCTTTTTTAAGATTTTTATTAACGTAGTTTTTAACTGAGGTGCTTGGCGCTAATAGCGAGAGGTTGGCTTCATCTTCAATGGCTTTTAAGGGTTGCACCCAAACGCTAAAAGTTGCCAGAGGCAATGTGTCTTTTAAGGTGTTAAGGCATTTTGCCCAGGTTTTTGACATAAGACTTATCTCTGTATTAATTTAGGGTTATAACACCAGCTGAAAACGTACTTTTTTCATAGTATTTTCACCCTAAGATTGAGTTTAATTTTAAACTAATAATGATATACTAAAGCTTTGCATTGTGCACAGGAGTTATACAGATGGGAACGATTGAAAGGTACTTTGAAAAACTGTTGTGGAGCTCTCGCCATATGGTTTTAGCAGCGGTTATCGCTTCGTTATTATTGTCATTGCTTTTGTTTGTGATCACCGCGGTTGATGTGGTTGGATTATTGTCTCACGCCTCTGATTATTTTGTTGCCTCTATTGCAGACAGAAAAGTGTTAAAAATTGAAATGGTGGCTCACACAGTTGGGGCAATTGATGGTTTTTTATTAGCCACTATTTTATTGATTTTTGCCTTGGGCTTATATGAGCTATTTATTAGTGATATTGATGAAGCTAAGAAAAGCGGCCAATCGGCTAAAGTACTGGTGATTAATTCTTTGGACGATCTTAAGTCAAAGTTGGCCAAGGTTATCCTTATGATTTTGGTGGTAACCTTTTTCGAGGTATCACTATCAATGAGTTTTACCAGTGCACTTGATTTGGTGTATTTTTCGCTGGGTATTTTGATGGTTTCTTTGGCGCTTTATTTTGGCTCGAAGTCCTCGCACTAAAACCCTTTTAGGTATTGATTTTTATCGTTAAATAGCGTAACATTTCCCCTTTTTTTATAGCAAATATTATTATGCGTCAGACAATCGTTGCAGGCAACTGGAAAATGAACGCCTCAAAAGAAGCGGTAAACACCTTGGTCATGGGTATTCTTTCAGGCATGGCCGATGTTAAATCAAAAGTTATTATCTGTGCACCCTCCCCTTATTTGTCTCAGGCTGAAGCTTTAACCACGCATTCGCAGCTACACGTTGGCGCGCAAGACCTTAATGTTAACGCCTCAGGCGCTTTCACTGGTGAAGTGAGTGCAGACATGATTAAAGACTTTGGTGTAGAGTACGTGATTGTTGGCCACTCTGAGCGTAGAAGTCTATACGGTGAGACTGATGAAATTGTGGCTGAAAAAGTGCAGGTTGCATTAGACAACGGCTTAACCCCTTTATTTTGTATTGGCGAATTATTAGAAGAAAGAGAGTCTGGCAATACGGAAACGGTTGTTGCTCGTCAAATCAAGGCGGTTATTGATCGTGTTGGTATTGAGGCATTTAAAA
>JYMV01018535.1_pt1 | contig 13295 bp, 10 predicted proteins | sample 338911 | NCBI WGS metagenome assembly JYMV01 (sample SAMN03354496, study PRJNA234377) | hydrothermal vent metagenome | biome: Deep sea; feature: Hydrothermal plumes at the Eastern Lau Spreading Center, Western Pacific Ocean; material: Seawater | place: Tonga | collected 2009 | depth 2000 m m | reverse complement strand
TTGCGAAGTTGCTGACCGCCCGCTCGAGACGGATCTCGATGAACTCGAGGTTGAGGCGAGTTGACCGGGGCCCTTTCCGATGTTCGGCAAGGGCATGGATCAAACTTTCAGTGCCCTGGAATGGGACCTTTTCGGGGAGTGCTGACACCTTGCCATCTGGACCGAGGACGAGCGCAGCAGGGAGCAACTCCGGCAACTCGATGCCTTCCAGTAACTTCTCGCTACCGATGTGTTGCTGACAACGACAACCCCGAAGAAAAGGACACCGGATCCTGGGAGGCGATTCCTCGCTGTCACGAATCCGTTCCTCGCCATGCCTTGTGCCCTCTCTGGACTCAAGCCAGACGATCGCGGGAACCGTTTCTTTTTCTAGAGCGGAAATGAATTCAGGATCGATCAATCGTTGATTCCCCCATGCCTCGGAAGCTGGATCTCCATCCCGAAGTACCCACAACAAGATGGGAACTCGCCGATCTAGTGCCTCCTGGCGCGCCTCGGCGATGCGATCGCCGACCCACCGGATCGGAGGGATGCCTCTTTGTTGTTCCCACAGTGGCACAAGCGGTGCAGGTTTGACGACTGGAGCCGGGTCATCTGCGTGACAGAAGAGCAGCAAGCAGCCGATCAACAGGGGATTCATGTCGCCTCCGCGAAAGATGCATGGGTTCCGGGTGGGGTCTCATCCACTGCCATCTTACCATCTCGATTTCGGAGCGTGGTACTCAGATGGACTGTTCTTCAGGCTCGACCAGATCACGGTTTCTCAGTGCTCTTCCGAGTGCCCTGGGCCAGCGGCGGCCATTGAGCAACTGCCCGATCCAGCTGCTGCGTACGAACCACTCATAGGTGAGAAATCCGATGAGTGTGGTTCCCGACAGAGTGATCAAGAACTTGGGGAAGGCACCGAACTCCTCATTGACCAGTAGACCAGGAATCCAGACGGTAAAAGGGAGATGGATGATGTAGACCCAGTAAGAACCATCGACGATGTAACGAATTGCTGGGATCTCACGGTTCAGGATGAGCTGGCACAGGCCAAGAAAACCCCAGATGCCGTTCCACATCATCAGCGCAGACATTCCAGATCCGATCCACATCACAGTCTCTCGACCGGGTGTTTCGACGCCCAGTGCGGTACAGATCGACCGGGTCAATTCCCCCGGTGGGAGGCCGATCCACTGCAGGAAGAACTCCAGCCAGAAGGGGAACAAGAGGATCGTCACCAGGATCGAGCCGATGCACCGTGGCCAGCTTCTCAACCTGTCCAGATGAGTGCGTTGGCCCCAGAAGGACCAGCCGCACAGGTAGATGAAACCATAGGTGAAAAAGGAAGTCGGCTCCGGGATGAGAGTGGCGCCCGTCATCAGCAGGCCCGCCGAGTTCTTGAGCAAGAAAACCAGTGGCAAACAGAGAACAATGGTTCCTCCGGGAGCCATCGTCAAGAAGCCCAGGATGCGAGTGATGATTCCACGTGGATCCACTCCATCCGATCTTCTTCCACCCCTGACCAGAAAGAACGCACAGATGCAAAACAGCAGCAGGTAGTAAAGAAACCACAGGTGAATCGTGATGGGTGGAAACATGTTCGCGGTCTCGAGGCTCGAAACCGCATCGAGACCTCCTTCGATTCTTCCAAGACTACGGGTACCGTTTGCAAAGATGAACGCTGAAATGGTGAGCGGCACCATGAAGGGGAGGAACAACAGCATCGGCAGCCCGAGCCGGGAGAGCCGATTGGAAATGAAACTGCCAGCACTTCTTCTCTCGACCAGTAGAGCGGAGAAGAAACCAGCGATGAACATGAAGATGGGCATGCGCCATAGATGGATGTAAAGGATCAGCAGCCCGAAGATGGGACTCCCCTGGGGATCGCGGAAGTTCCAGATCGGATCCGGTGGCGAGTCCTGGTAATTGCATGCCGCATGCAAAACTAGCCCCAGCAGCATCATCGCTGCCCGCAGCCCATCAAAGGCATGCAGGCGGGGTGACTGGATCTGGCTGGAGTCGGTCAAGTGAACTCTCCAAGAATCGTTCAGGGTTGCAAGATCGCCCGCAGCAACAAGCCGAAATTGCCGTGACTCCACGAGCGGTAGTGGGGTCTGAAACCGAACAGGTGCACCCTCCCCTCGCCCACCGTTGTGGTGGCCCAGGCGGTGGCACCTGCGATCACCTCCGAGTTCTCGGCCCAGCCTGACAGCAGGATACTCTGTGAAGGAAACCGCAAGAGGCTCTGGATGCGACCATCGCTCGAATCTTCATCTACTTCGGATTCATCGACTCGCCACGCGAGAGACCGAGAGAAGAAGATCGGTGTCGAAGCTGCAAGTCCTGCGGTCCAGCGCGAGGTCTCGAGCGGAATCGTCCTCAGGATCGATCCCGGGCACTGAAAGCGAGGTTCCCCTTCCTCTGGTTTGGCTTCCTCGAGGGGCAGGTCAAACAGGTCGATGGCGAATCCAGAGGAGCGACCCGTGCAGATCAGACGGCCGCCGCCGCGAACAAACTCCTCGATGGCGATCACTCCCTCCGGGGCCAGTCCTCCGGCTAACTCGGGAAAAACAGTGCCCCTCCTCCTGCCGTTGTTGATCGTCGCGGACCCCACATCGGGAAGTACCAGCACATCGATGATTTCAGAGAGTTCACCAGCTCGGATCTGCTCATTTCGAATGCGCTGATACGGCACCTCGTAATGGTCGAGAACCCAGCGTAGCCAGCCTTCATCCATGCTGGCACTCCATGGCGCATAGACTCCAATGCGGCTTCCCGGCAACTCGAGCCCCTCGAGGGCCAGTTCTGTGGCAGGCTCCTGTGCGGGGACCTCGACGGCCCAGTTCCCATCGGTGGTGCAGAAGATCCGGGTGCCCGCTGATCGCGCAGAGAGCAGTTCCGGGATGCGAGAGGTGTCCAGCGAGGAGATCTCTCGGACATGAATCGCTGGCTCCTCGGAGATCTTCAACAGGGCCATGCGGTCGGGGGGGGCAGGTGAATGGCGAGAGATGACGGCCTCGCTGTCGGTGATCGGCTCGGTGGCGACCGTCATCTTCTCGAGCACCTCAACGCGTCGTAGGCCGAACAGCAGCGGAAGCGTCCAGCCGGCAACATCGTAGGGTGCAGGACCATCGGGGTAGCGCTGCACCTCGAACAGATCCTTGAGCAAGGCGCCGTAGGGTTGTTCTCGCTGTAGCACCAGCGTTCCTGCCGGATAGGGGCGGCCGTCCGCTTCGAATGGGGCGGTCGCCTCGCCAACTTCGAGTCCCTGAGCGAGCAGGATCTCGATGAACCTGTGGAGCGCATCGGGGTCCTTCTGGCCGCGGGTGATCAGCCAGCCACGGGGCGCTTCCTCGCGACCCTTTCGCACAACATCTCGGGCAACATTCAGCGAGTTGCTGAGCCATGTTCGAGGTTCACGCGCGATGCTCCCCAGCAGCGACTGCGCCAGCGCTATTTCGTACCGATGGATATCACCGACTCGCCACCATCCTCCTGGCCACGGTGCAGGGAAACGGTTCGACGGTGCGTATCCTGTCTCGATACCCCTGGGCGGCGAGAGGCTAGCAGGCGACACCCAGATCGGGCTGGCCAGGTTTGCCGATGCGGCCTCGGAGAGGAGGCCGACGATGTTGTGTCGCACGGGTACATTTCTGTTTCCACCGTTCCACCACATATCGTAGGTCACTCCAGAGGAGATTCCCGTGTAACCCCAGGAAGTCAGATCGAGCATCGCTCTCGCCCCGAGTGCGCCGATCCCGGAGATGGTCACCGGATGAAGATTCGGATTGAGGGGATCGCGAAATGGAGGCACGAAGAGCCGTTCTCTTCTCGATCCCTGCTGGTGGACATCCCAGTAGATGGTCGGGAACCATTTCGTGTAGAGGAGACGGGTGACGATGCGAGTTTCTTCCAGTGATAGTGCGAACCAATCTCGATTGTTGTCGTGGCCGGCGTACCACTGATAGAGTTCCGGCAAGGAGGTACCATCGTAGGATGTATCCACGATCCTTCTGTACCAGGATACGACCCTATCGAGGCCATCAGGGTTCATCGTCGGAATGATCACCGTGACGACATTATTTCTGGCACTGACCCACGGCTCTTCGGAGGATGTCGCCAGATTCCAGGCCAGGGTCATCGACATCTCTGCTGCGGCGATCTCGGTCGAGTGCATGTTGCAGGATACGAACAGGATCGGCACTGCCTGGTCGAGCAGAGCTTCTGCGGCCTGGCCCGAGAGTTCTCGGGGATCTGCAATGCGCCGACTCATCGCCTGGATTGCGGGCAGACGTTCCAGGTTTTCTTTCGATGAAATGACACAGATTCGAAAGGGCCGTCCCTCCGTGGAGGTGCCTACCGTCTGCGTGGTGGCAGAGGAGTGCAGTTCGCCCAGTTGATCGAACCAGCCACCGATGGTATTCCAGTCCGCCAGTTCAAAGTCGGTTCCTGGGGCTCTTTCAAGCCAATCTCGGGGTGAAACCGGCTGCGCCGAGGCGAGCGGGGAAAGCCACCAGAGCAGCATCGTCACGGTCAGGAATGATCTCAATTGGGTCTCCTCCCGGGCCCGAATCGGCCTCTTGGATGGCAGCATGGGGATCCAGCGGGGAAGGTGCAACCCGTTGGACCTCGATGCCGCGAGTCGGGTAGCGGTGTATGATCCGGGAATGAACGATTCAGAGACTTCCAACCCTGGCTACTGGAGTCCTCCGCACAGGGACGGGCAGCCGATCGAGGTGATCGGGCATGCCGATCTGGTCGGCTCAAAATCTGTGTCTCAGCGGGTGATCTTGTTAGCAGCTCTGGCGAAGGGCGGCAGCGAGATCATCGGTGCTCCTCTCAATGAGGACCTGCAGGTCTTCATCGATGCCCTGGTTTCACTCGGACTCGAAATTTCTGGTGAGTTGCCAGGACCACTTCATGTACAAGGTTGTGGCGGCCAGCTTCCAGCAGGAGATCGGCGAGTCGATCTGGGAGCCAACGGCACTGGCCTTCGCTTCATCACCGCGCTGGCTGCACTTCGTCAAGGCGAGACCATCGTCGATGGCGTTTCCCACAGGCCAATATTGCCGCTGGTGAAAGCACTGAGAGACCTGGGCTGCAGTGCAAGTTGCACCGGGGAAGGGCCTCCTGTGAAGATCGAGGGAGGCTCGCTCACGGGCGGCCGCGTGGTTCTTCAGGCAGCGGTGTCGAGTCAGTTCACCAGCGCGCTGATGCAGATAGCACCACATCTACCTGGTGGATTGCAACTGAGGTTGACCGGCCCCATCTCGTCACGACCCTATATCGAATTGACCGCAGCGTTGCTGCGGGCATTCGGAGTCGCTGTGGAGTTGACTCATCGGGAGATCCGTATCCAGAAGGTGGAGTCTCTTCGATCGGGTCGCATCGAGGTCGAAGCGGATGCATCCGCAGCGGCATTTCCGCTCTGTGCGGCAGCCATCCAGGATGGAGATGTTACCGTCAATGGAGTCGGCACCAGGTCGCTTCAGGGTGATCGCAGTATCGGGGAGATATTGAAAGAGATGGGTTGTCGGGTCGAAGTGTCAGAACGATCGATCCGGGTCCATGGCCCACCCGTTCGGGCGATTTCCCGGAGCATGGAAGGAACACCGGATCTGGTTCCTGCAGTCGCGGTGGTGGCTGCCTTTGCCCGCGGCGAATCTGTGATTTCCGGAGTCTCACACCTCAGGGTCAAGGAAACCGACCGGCTAGAGGTGCTGTGCCATGGCATGACCTCGCTCGGTATCCGGGCAGAAGTACGAGGAGACCTGCTGCGAGTGGTCGGTAGTGACGGTCTCGACCTCAGAGGTGCCGATCTCGATCCTGCAGGAGACCACCGCATGGCGATGGCTTTCGCGCTGCTGGCACTGCGTGTACCGGGAACGAGGGTCATCGATCCCGCTTGTGTGGCCAAATCGGATCCCGGTTTCTTCACGCGAATCGAGGCGTTGATCGGGCAGCAGGAGACTACCAGATGACCCACCAGGATGCAGAAGTTGTCGTGGTGGGGGGAGGTCATGCCGGATGTGAAGCGGCTCTGGCGACCGCTCGGATGGGCCGAGAGACGCTGCTGGTGACGCTGAGTGAGGACACCATCGGTACCCTGTCTTGCAACCCGGCGATCGGAGGCATCGGTAAGGGCCAGTTGACACGAGAGATCGACGCCCTCGGCGGAGCCCAGGGCTGCATCACCGACCTGGCTGGCCTGCACTACCGCATGCTCAATACTTCCAAGGGGGAAGCGGTTCAATCGCTGCGAGCTCAGGTCGACAAGGACCAGTACTCGACACAGATGCGAAATCTGATCGCAAGGCAGCCTCACCTTCGAGTGCTGGCAGGGTCTGTCGAGGACATCCACATCGAGGCGGGGTCGGTGGCGGGAGTGAAACTGGCAGACGGATCCATCGTCGGCGCCCGCAAGGTGATCCTCACCAATGGTACTTTTCTGCGTGCTGTCATGCATGTCGGTGAATCGATCTCCGAGGGTGGAAGGGTGGGAGAGGGCGCCGTGCGACAGTTGACCGGTGCTCTCGGAGCTCTGGGGCTGGAGACCGGTCGCCTCAAGACGGGAACTCCACCGCGTCTCGACCGATCATCGATCGACTGGGACCAACTGGAGGTCCAGCAGCCCGACCCGGATCCGCAGGGATTCAGCCACTGGAGTACATTGCCTCGTCGCGAGTGGATGAACTGCCATGTCACTCGTACGGATGAGTCGGTTCACGATGTGATCCGGAAGCACCTGCATCGAAGTCCTATTTACTCGGGTCAGATCGAGGGGGTCGGTCCGCGCTACTGTCCGTCGATAGAAGACAAGGTGGTTCGATTTCCCGATCGCGATGGTCACACAGTCCACCTGGAACGGGAGGGTCTGAGCAGTGACTCGGTGTATGTCAACGGCATCTCGACCAGCCTTCCTGCAGAAGTTCAGGAACTACTGGTGGCCAGGATCAAAGGACTTGAAAAGGCGCGATTCCTGCGCCACGGGTATGCGGTCGAATACGACTTTTTTCCACCGCATCAGATCGCCAGAACATTCGAGTGTCAGGCGCTCTCCGGGCTCTATCTCGCCGGTCAGATCTGTGGCACCAGCGGTTACGAAGAGGCCGCAGCTCAGGGGTTTCTCGCAGGGGTCAATGCTGCGCTCGCTCTTGCAGGAGATGCTCCCTTCATTCTCGGTCGCGACGAAGCGTACATGGGAGTACTCGCTGATGATCTGGTTCGCTGTGATCCGAGAGAACCCTACAGGATGTTCACCTCGCGAGCGGAGTTCAGACTGATGCTCAGGCATGACAACGCAGACTTCCGACTCTGCGACAAGGGTGAACAACTCGGACTCATAAACTCGCAGTGTGCCGATCGTGTTCGCTCCCAGAAGCAATCGATGTACCAGGTGTTGCAACGATTGCATCGAGAACGCCATGGCACCCGTACACTGCACGAGATGTTGAGGATCCCGGGGGCCACCTGGAGCGGGCTGGTCGGCGAAGTGGCTTCTGTTGGTGAGTGGGACCTCGATGAGAGTATGCAGGAACGAGTCCGCATCGAAGTTCGCTACGAAGCCTACATCGCGCGCCAGAAGGACGAGGTCGAGCGGATGCGGAGGCAGGAAAAGTGGGCACTTCCTGCGGACTTTTGCTACGAGCAGATATCGGGGTTGCGCTCGGAGGCGAGAGAAAGCCTGATCCGCCTGAAGCCGGACAGTATCGCCTCGGCGCAACGAATCGCAGGAGTCAGTCCTGCCGATATTTCGTGCTTGATGGTGGCGCTCAGATCAAGGGCCACTCCGGAACTGCTGGAGGAGAGTTGATCGGAGATAACACCTCCGCAACCAGCATCCGATGGATGTTGAATCTGTGGCCTCCATTCATCTTTCAGGGAATCCGCGTACTCGAGTTCGATCCAGGGTTCCGGTTTGCCGTGATTCGCGTGCGGAAATCGATCTTGACCCGAAATCTCATGGGCACCACATTTGGCGGTGCTCTTTCCGCCGCTGCGGACCCCTTCTATCCGCTGCTCTACTGGCGCAAACTCTCGACGGATGGAGTTTCCACCAACTGCTGGATCCGCCAGCAACGATGCGAGTTCATCCGTCCCGCCGATGCCACTGTCGAGTTGCGATTTGCCATCGAGGATCAACAGCTGGCCATCGCCCGGGCCGGAATCGAGAAAGATGGACGCGTCGACCTCGAGGATGTCGTGGAAGCCCTGTTGCCCGCCGGTGAGGTTGCAGCACGCTTTCATATCACCACCGCACTGAGGGCACGCGGTAGCGGATCCACTCCCCTTCTCGATCAGGATTCGATAGACTGATCTGGCTCCTGTTCTTTGCCGGATGGCCGGTGGAGTGGGAGCAGGAAATGGCGTGACGAGATGAACCAGTCCGAATCCGGGTCTGATCGATCCCCTGAAACATCCACTGCACTGGAACAGCCCGGATGTGGGTCCAGGAGGGATCCTCGTTTCGAACCGGTCGAGGAGATCGAGGCCTATTGCGGGGCGAGGTACCGGATGAATCTGCTGCGCGAGAGGTTGCCAGATCAGCGAATCGTCGATCGGGATGTGCTACGGCATCCGGGTGCTGCGGCGATCTTGCCGCTACTGGACGACGGTTCAGTGGTTCTGATCGAGCAACATCGAAGCGCAGTGGGGCACAACTTGCTGGAGATCCCTGCAGGCCTGATCGAGCCCGGAGAACGGCCGCAGGACTGCGCAGATCGAGAGTTGCGTGAGGAGACCGGTTATGTGGCGAGTTCTCTGGTTCACATGCTCGATTATTTTCCTGCGGTAGGATTCAGTGACGAGCGGATGTCGATCTTCCTCGCACAGGAACTGGAGTTCGTCGGTCAGGAACCAGATGAAGACGAGTGGGTAGAAACGCACATCTGTAGCCGTGACCGCATCGAGCAACTCCTCGGATCGCAGGAACTTCTCGACGGCAAGACGCTCGTGGCACTGCTCCACTGGCTGGGAAGCGATCGATGATTCCCCGCATCGCCATCGTTGGTCGACCCAATGTCGGAAAGTCGACCCTGCTCAATCGTTTGGCTCGAAGGATGGTCAGCATCGTCGATGACCGACCAGGTGTCACTCGTGACCGGATCAGCGTAGAGGTCGAGATCCTCGACCGAATGATCGAGTTCATCGATACCGGGGGAATCGGCATCACCGATGAGATCTTGCTCGATGCAGACATTCATCATCAAATCGACGTGGCCATCGCCAGTGCCGATCTGATCCTGATGCTCGTCGATGGGAAAGATGGACTGCACTCCCTGGATGAGCAGGTGGCAAAACGCCTCAGGCCACTGGGAAAGAAATGCCATCTGGTGGTCAACAAGTGTGAAGCGAATCGAGAAATCGAATCGATATCGGAGTTCTGGGGGCTGGGGCTGGGCGATCCATGGCCCATCTCAGCCGAGCACGGAGATGGTGTCACCGAGTTGATCGAGAGATTCGTGCTGGACATCCCGGAAAGTGCTGAAGAGGCAACTCAGCCGGCACTCAAGATCTCCATCGTGGGACGAAGGAACGCCGGAAAGTCGACCTTCATCAATGCGTTGATCGGTGAGGATCGTGTGATCGTCAGCGAAATCCCTGGCACGACAAGAGATGCTGTCGATGTTCGCTTTGAAAAGGACGGCAAGCCCTTCGTTGTCATCGACACCGCAGGAATGCTGCGCAGAGGCAAACTGAAGGACTCGGTGGAGTTCTATGCTCAGGCCAGGACCCTCGCAGCGATCGGCAGATGCGATGTTGTGATCTTCTTGATAGATGCAGTTCACGGGGTTTCTCAACTGGATATGAGAATCGCGCGTGAAGTGATGAATCGTCACCGGCCCTGTGTCATCGCGGTCAACAAGTGGGACCTCGCCAAAGATCGTACGACGATGGAGGAATACGAGAAGTATCTGGGATTGAAACTGCCGGGGATCAACTTTGCTCCGGTGCTCTTCATGACGGCCAAGGATGGACGGAATGTGACTCGTTGCATCTCACTCGTCCAGTCCCTTGCGAAACAGGCCAATGTCAGGGTAGGGACCGGTATCCTGAATCGGGCGATCGATGCGATTCGAAAAGGACCCAGACCCAGGGTGAAGCATGGCAAGGAGCCGAAGATCTTCTACGCTACCCAGGTTGGTGTGATGCCACCGACCATCGCCATGTTCGTGAACAAGCCAGAGTTTTTCACTCCTCAACTGAAGCGAGCAGTAGAAAATCGCCTTCGAGAATTACTCAAGGTCCCGGAGGTGCCGGTACGAATCTTCTACAGGGAGAAAGGCAAGAAGGATGAGTGACTCCACGTCGATTCGCATCCTGGGAATCGACCCCGGGCTCTCCAAGATGGGCTGGGGGGTTGTCGATGTAGATGGCCCTGGATTCTCGCTGGTCGAGTACGGGTCACTGAAGACCTCGACCGATCAGCCACATTCTCAACGGCTGCTGGAGGTCCATCAGGAGGTCCGTCGAGCCATCTCGATGCACTCCCCGGATATCGCAGCTGTCGAGGAGGTATTTCACGGAAAAAATCCTCGCGCGTCATTGCTCGCGGGAGAAGGACGAGCGGCGTGTATCCTGGCCTGCTCGCTGGGACAGTTGCGGGTGGTCGAACTCGCCGCCTCTGCGGTGAAACTGGGTGTGACCGGCAGTGGTAGGGCGAGTAAGCAGCAGGTGCAGGCGATGGTGAAGAGGATACTGGGACTCGATGAGGTACCGAGGCCAGTCGATGCTGCGGACGCTCTGGCCGTTGCGATCGTCTTTGCCCAGCGAAATAGGTCCCGTGTGGTGCTCTCGCAGCACGGGACCGGTGGCGATTCCAGTGGTCCCCGGCTAGACTCACGCGCTGAGTGAAGGCGGGCAGTATCCCGTCACCTGGAGGAGAGGGAGTCGTCGACTTCCCCCGATATGAGGATCATTTACGACAATGAGAGGACGCGGATGGCCAAGGAGGAACCGATCGAGGTCACGGCGATCGTCAAGGAGGCGTTGCCGAATACGACCTTTCGGTGTGAGTTAGAGAACGGCCATATCGTTCTGGCCCACATCAGCGGAAAGATGCGTAAGCACTACATTCGTATCAATCCTGGCGATAGCGTCACGCTTCAAATCTCGCCATATGATCTGACCAAGGGTCGCATCGTATACAGGGAAAGATGATCGTCTTGGCACCATTTGCACGCACCCGAATCAACCACCGACGAAGTGATTTCCGGGACATTCCAGGGACTCGATCCATCTGGATGCTGGTACTCGGGATTCTCATTCCAGTATTACTGGCCCCACTCGTCGAAGCTCAGGGGATATCTCCGGGCAGTCGGAGAGACAGGAGCGCACGCCTCTCGCCCGATGTAAAGCACGCCGCTCGCTCCATCACGAGCCGCGAAGCGATGGAACATGTCCGCTGGCTCGCAGACGATCTCCGTGAAGGGCGCCTGGCAGGTACCGTAGGATGCCGCGATTCCGCAGATTACATCGCGAGGAAGTTCGAAGAGATAGGGGTACTGCCGGCAGGTGATGATGGCACTTGGTTCCACAATTTCATCATCCCCGGACGCGTTGGACTTCGCGGAGCGGTTGAGAAAGGCAACAGGATCAAACTCCTGGTCTCCGAAAAAGCCACCCATGAGGTCGTGCTGAAGTTCCGTGAAGAGTTCTTGCCTCATCCTCGTTGCCCGGACGCTGAGATCTCTTCGCTGTGTACATTCATGCTGGAGCCTATGCAGTACATCGGTGATCTGGAGCGCGACCCGCTGAAGGATCGGTTGGTGATTCTTGCAGTCGATGAGCCGATCTCGCAAGAGGTGCTGGAGGCTATGTGCAAGGACATCCATGAGCGTGGGGGCAGTGGATTGCTGCTCATCGGCGAAGCTTGCCGACCTTCCCCGTCCGAGGTATGGCCCCCGGAAGACGCCACGGAGTTGTTACCGATTCCGGTGATCCGGATCCACGGCGAGGGCATTAAGAAGATCTGGAAAATCTCTGGAAGGCCGCTTCGCTCGTGGAAGCGACAGTCATCGGATGACGGCGCGATTGTCATGGGAAAGCCCCGTGTCACCATGGAAGTCAACCGCGATGGCCGAGACCTCAGCCTCGGTCGCAATGTGGTGGGTCGACTGCTGGGTACCGATCCTGATCTGAGGCACGAATCGATCGTCATCGGCGCTCATTACGACCACGTCGGTCGAGGAAGGTCTCCAGGACTGTCTCTCGGAGGAGAGCCGGGAGAGATCCACAATGGAGCCGATGATAACGCTTCAGGTGTTGCAGCATTGCTGGAACTGGCGGAAGCGTATGCTCTCAATCGACTGCGCACCAAGCGGTCGATCCTGTTTGTCGCATTCGATGCGGAAGAACTGGGCATGCATGGCTCCAATGCGTTCGTTGCTGACAGTGGATTCAAGCCGGCTGAGATGGCCGCAATGGTCAACATGGACATGATTTCGCGAAATGCCACGCGGGTGGTCAAGGTGGGACGCAGGGCTTCCGATGAAGATCTGGGCCAGATCATCTACGAGATGGCCAAATTGCTGGATCTCCAGATCGACGAGACTGGAATGGATGCTGTCCTGAACCGTTCTGATCAGGCAGCATTTCTGCGAGAAGGTGTGCCATCGGTATTTTTCTTCGGTGGTTTTCATGAGGACTATCACACTCCCTCCGACGATGTTGAGGATCTGGTGCCTGTCAAACTGCAGAACATTGCCCGTCTCGCGTTCCTGACCTCCTGGGGGCTTTCACAACTCCCTCCGCGAGGCGATGATGCATCTGAATCCGCGGGTAGCGACGACTGAGGTCGCTCTCGGACCCGAGCCTCTGTTGCTGTGGTCCTCTCTCGCGGTGAAGCAGACCTCGAGAAAGGAGATCGGATGCGGTTCCCACACTTTTTCATCCGTTTCACCGTGCCACTTTGCGCGCTTCTCATCGCCTCCTCGGCGCCAGCGCAGGTCATCGAGGGCACTGCATCGGGAGTCGGTGACCGTGTATGGGAGATCCTGCTGCTTCATGACGACGACTCGGATGGCATCATCACTCGTGCAGAATTTGATCGCGACTCTCGGGCCTTTTCGGGCTATGACCTGGACCAAGATGGTCGGCTGAACCGTGCAGAGATCGTGCGCTGGGCATCGTCGCGTTCGCGAGCACGACCAGGCAGAGGAGCAGCCGGTTCCCCGCCAGCAGGCTCCCAGAGAGGCGGTGCAGCCCGCAACCGTGTTCGAGGTCCGACTCGCATGATTTCAGCACTCGGCGACCTGGACGCAGATGGCATCGTGACCGAAGACGAATGGAACCGTGCTCTCGATGGGATG
>JYMV01050776.1_pt1 | contig 13296 bp, 11 predicted proteins | sample 338911 | NCBI WGS metagenome assembly JYMV01 (sample SAMN03354496, study PRJNA234377) | hydrothermal vent metagenome | biome: Deep sea; feature: Hydrothermal plumes at the Eastern Lau Spreading Center, Western Pacific Ocean; material: Seawater | place: Tonga | collected 2009 | depth 2000 m m | reverse complement strand
GTAGCTATATCAAAAGCCTTGTCATTTGATCTCACTTGTACAAGGTCTGAAGAGAGCGGCAATCCGCTACCTATTTTAATCGTCACCCCTGCCTCAGTAAGTCTTTGCTCCCAGAGTTTAGATAGTAACTGCATGGAACCTGTTATTTTGTGAAATAATTTTTCAGAGTCAATGCGACCATTAACATTGAAATTTGATTCATTATTTCTTAATAAGCCAAGGCCAAGTTTAAGTGGGTATACGCCTTTATGAATACACGAACCACCAATCCTTTCTTGCTCAATAATGCAAACTTGCGCGCCCTGGTCAGACGCACGTAAAGCAGCAGAAACTCCTGCAGATCCTGCTCCTAGAACTATGACATCAAATGTTTCCACGAAAGTTTAGGCCCTGAGAAAAAATTATTTTTCAATGTAAAGCTTCACAAAACACTAAATGAAGCAACTCCAACTAATAGAATTAGCCCCAATGAGGCTAGTATGGCATGAAAAGTAATATTAATTCTGCGAGTTATCGGAATGACAAGTAGAAAATACACCAGCACTGCATATTCAAACCATTCATTTTTAGTAGAAGAGTGAGAAACCCACAAAAACATTACATAGCTAAGAACAATAAAACAAAAAGTCAAGCGGTGGGCTTTAAAACCTTTTTTTCGTTTATCTTCCGGAAGTATGCTAACCCCGATAAGAATATTAACGATCGTGCCAAGAATAACAAACAAAATAATGATGAAACTTGGGTCTAGGAATAGCCCCTTCAAGGTAGTCGCTTGCATATGTCAGGTTAATTTTTTAAATCAAAAAAAATAGTGGTGCCGATGGGGAGATTCGAACTCCCACGGATCGCTCCATACGCCCCTCAAGCGCACGTGTCTACCAGTTCCACCACATCGGCACGTTGTTATTTTGATTTTTCATCCCCGGTTTGAGGGGGTTGTCTCGGGAGAGCTTATAGGGGCAGGGTTTTCTAAATCCGGCATTACAGATCGGGATTTTTCTTGGGTGGACATTATCCCCAAAGTAAGGGAGGTTATCATAAATAACGTTGCAATAGCCGTGGTTATTTTGGTTAAAAAGTTTCCCGCACCGGAACTACCGAACATAGTCTGACTACTACCGGCTCCAAGGCCAAAACCCATTCCCGCTCCCTTTCCGGATTGCAAAAGAATTACAAGAATAAGAAAAAGAGTGCAAGTCACGTGCACAATAATAATTGCGGTATGCATAGAAATTAATCCCCAGTTTTAAACGATGATTTGATTATATCATAAAAAGATTTTGATCTAAGACTTGCTCCTCCAACCAAAAGACCATCAACATCAGGTTGAGCCATTAGTGCCGAACTACTCTGGGAATCGACACTACCACCATATAAAATACGTGTAGCCGTTGCCAGATTTTTCCCAAATGAATTTTCACACCAACTACGAATAAAGCCATGAACATCCTGTACTTGATTCGGATTAGCCGTATGCCCAGTTCCTATGGCCCAAATAGGTTCATAAGCTATCAATAAACTATTTAATTGATCTTCATTTAATCCTTCTAGACAATCAATCAACTGTCTTTCTATCACAGCATTAGTTTTATCTTCTTTACGCTCGCCAACAGACTCGCCAATACAAAGAATAACATTCAGCCCGCTTTCGCAAGCAAGAAATATCTTTTTGTTGATTAACCCATCCGATTCACTGTGATATTGTCGTCTTTCCGAATGGCCTAATATGACATAATCACAACCCGCATCTTTAAGCATAATAGCTGAAATTTCTCCGGTTTGCGCGCCTTCTGCTTCTGAAGCCATATTTTGACCGGCTAGCTGGACCTTGCTCCCCTCTATAGACTTACGAACTACAGAAAGAGATGTAAACGGTGGTGCGACAACAATATCAAAAGTCCCTGCACAATCGGAAGTGTTTAGTAGCTCTTCAATCAAATTCCTGGAAGAAGAAATAAGCATATTCATCTTCCAGTTACCAACAACAATAGGGCGTCTCATAACTTCTAGAACCCCTTATTTACAATCAATTTCAATAAATCGCAAACTCGTGATGAATAGCCCCACTCGTTGTCATACCACGCTAAAACTTTTACTAACCTTTTGTCTATAACCTTTGTAGCTAACCCATCAACAATAGATGAGTATTCATTCCCCAGATAATCTACTGACACTAGAGGAATTTCTTCATAATCTAAAATACCCTTTAAGTCCGCCTTTGAAGCAAGTTTAAACAAATCATTAACTTCTGATGCTGTCGTGTCTTTGGCAACATCAGCGACAAAGTCGACAATAGAAACATTGGGCGTTGGCACTCTAATAGCCATACCATCAAGCTTGCCCTTTAATTCGGGTATAACCAAAGAGACAGCTTTCGCTGCTCCAGTAGTTGTAGGAATCATGGATATGGAAGCGGCTCGCGCTCGACGTAAATCCTTATGCGGTAAGTCTAGAATTTGCTGATCGTTGGTAAATGAATGAATCGTTGTCATTACGCCTCTTTCAATGCATAGGTTGTTATGCAGGACCTTTACTATTGGATAATATGATCAGATTCAGCATTGTATCGATCGTCATTAACACCGAGGACTAAAGTTACATCAGGATCAGTCGCTGGAGCAGAGATTAAAACTTTTTTTGCACCTGCTTTTACATGTTTTTCTGCGGCAGAACGTTTGGTAAATAACCCAGTGGACTCTACAACTATATCTACACCCAACTCCTTCCAAGGTAAAGCTTCAGGGTCTCGATCTGCTAAAATACGGATAGATTTTCCGTTAACACTAAACCCCTGATCAGTGATTTCTACTTTGGCAGAATTTATTCCCTGAACTGAATCATATTTAAATAAATGGGCTAGGGTTTTAGGGTCTGTCAAATCGTTTATCGCTACAACGTCAATTAAAGAAGAACAATCGCTATCATTAATGACACACTTGAGAACGTTCCTTCCAATTCTACCGAATCCATTTATAGCCACTTTCACAGACATGAATAAATTTCCTCCAAAAAGGATCTACAAAACCCAGCCGAAAATCCGAAAATATTAAAAATATGAAATTTAAAAATAGGGCACGAAAGGGGACTCGAGGCTCTGCGCTTTAATCGTTCAACAGAGGGGAAGCTATTGAATTAGATAGATATAAGCGTAGAAACAGAAATTATATCCCTTTCTGTCTCAAAAAATTTGATTATGCAAAACTTAGAAACTCAAGTCAATAACAACCTTTAAATGTATAAAATTTCGAAGAAATACGTAGGGATGAGAGGATAGTTATTCCGAGCTAATCCTCAATAGTACTTAGAGAAGAAAATAATATTCTGTCAATATCATCACCTAGAACTATGGAACCCTCCACTTTATTTATCAACTGAGCATACTCAAGAGTTAATGCTTCTTCTTCCTTAATCGAAATTTCTAAGTCTGACTCCAGTTGTTCGCGCTCTTCCTCCAAATCGCGCCTATTTTCGTCCAAGATAATTTTCTTTTCAAGCGCCTGTTCCTTTTTCTCAAGAATTTCGGATCTTGCATTGTGCATTTCTGTTTGAAGTAAACTGATTGATTGCAATTCATTATCAAGTTTTTGGAAGGAAGAGTTCAAGTTATCAAGAAAATGATACCTCTGTTGAATTAGATTTTCCGTCGATGGGCCACGTTCCTGCAAACTCTTTTCTTCAACTGACTCTTCTTCAACTGCGCTGACGCCAACAGTCTCCATCGATACACCTTGCAATAGATTATTATATTTATCTTTAATGCGGGTTTCCTTAATTAGTAATTCTTCTAGATTCTCTACACTTCTAGAGATATTCAATTCATAAATTTCAATATTTCTCGAAAGGGTACCTAATTGTTCTTCATTTCGAGCTAAAAAGTTCTCTAATTCACTGATTCGATACTCAACAGACAAACGAATTTTCTCTTTTAATAACAAAACTTTATTGAAAGTATTTACAACCCGTTCATACTCCCGAGCCACAGACGCCCCTCGTTCACGAGCGGCTGAGTTTTCACTGGCTACATTCCCATTCATATTGTATTCGTTCATTTTATTGGCCTTGTCAAGACATTGGCATTTATTAGCATTCACATATTGTAAAGCAATTTATATGCCGCTGGTAATGCAAAAACAATTAATTATTTTATTACATGTATTTACTAAAGATTCTCAATATTTTAAATTATCTTACCCTGGATGCAATTAATCATATCTCTGACAGATTGATCCATCCCGACATAAATGGAACGTGAGACAATGTGGTGACCTATATTCAATTCTTCAATCCATGGCACATTGCGAATAATAGCCGGAACGTTATCAATAGTTAGGCCATGACCTGCAAATACTCGTAATCCAAGTTCATGAGCCTGCACCGCTGCCTTTCTCAGTTGTGCCAAATGTTGAGTGTTCGCATCGATGCTAGAGCTTTCTGAATAGGGTCCTGTGTTAAGCTCAATGCTGTCTGCTTTCACCCTTTTGGCTGCCTTCACCTGATCTGCGTCTGGGTCAACAAACAAACTAAATAATATGCCCCTTTCCTTCATCTTATGACCCACTTCAATCAAATGGTCTTCTTGTTCCAAAATATTCAATCCACCCTCCGTTGTAATCTCTTGGCGGTTCTCAGGTACTATTGAAACTTGAAAAGGGTTCGTAGAAATAGCTATTTTTATCATTTCGTCAACCGCCGCCATTTCCAAATTAAGAGGTGTGGTAATTTTATCTTTTAAGCGTCTAATGTCATCATCTTGCACATGACGGCGATCTTCTCGCAAGTGGGCAGTAATTCCATATGCGCCAGCTTTTTCAGCAATAATCGCTGCCTCCAAGGGATCCGGTTCATAGGTTTTTCGCGCTTCACGCACCGTCGCCACATGATCTACATTTACAAAGAGTTTAATCATTCTTTCAACTTGTCTTCATTAAGGCACTAGCGATTCGAACTGCTCGCACGGTAGGACCAACATCATGCACCCTGAGAATATTAGCGCCATTAACAACCCCCACAATGCCTGCCGCAATAGAACCTTCCAAACGTTCTGCAGGTTCAAGGTTTAGAATATCGCCAATAAATGATTTTCTGGAAACACCAAGAAGAATTTGTTTACCCAAAACTTTTAGCTGATCTAACTTGGAGATCAAATCGAGATTGTGGGTCAAGGTTTTCCCAAATCCAATACCTGGATCAATCGCAATGCTCCCAGAATCAATTCCTGCATCTTCAGCTAGCTCAACTCGCTGCGACAGAAAATTTAAAACTTCCGCACAGACATCTTCGTAACAAGGGTTTTTTTGCATTATCTCAGGGGTGCCTTTCATATGCATCAAAACAATACCTGCATTATGATGTGATATGATATTAGCCATCTTATGCCCTGCCCCCAGGCCAGAAATATCATTAATCACAGCCGCACCTTCTTGCAAAACAACTGAGGCGACATCCGGTTTATAGGTATCCACAGAAATAGGGACATTAAATTCTTTCGTTAATTTTGTTATGACTGGTAGGAGACGCTCCAATTCAAGTTTAACTGAGATACCCCTAGACCCGGGGCGCGTACTCTCTGCTCCCACATCGAGAATGTGAACACCATCATGAATCATTTTTTCCGCCGCATGGAACACATCACAAGGGTTCCTGTGACTACTCCTCGAATAAAATGAGTCCGGAGACAAATTAATAATCCCCATAACCGTGGTAGAGTTCAAACCCGCTAAATTATCGAATGAAAATGCCATGTATTCGTTAAATCAAAGTGTTTTTTTATAACAAAGCAAACAAAAAAAGCTTCAAGTCGGGATCATGATGCTATCCCCTCACCTGAAGCTATTTTTATTTAATTCTGTAATGCTTAAACTCAAGCAATACTTATGCTGGGTGCGGATCCGGCAACCCACCTCCCATTATTTCCCCCGAATCATCATTTGACTTCTCTTGAGCTGTTTTAGCACTAGGGGCCACTCCTTCAAGCTCAACCTTTGATTCCTCTCCGTCAACGGGTGGAACCTTTCCCTCAATAATTTCCTTGATTTCTGATGCATTAAGAGTTTCTCTATCCAGTAGAGCTAAAGCCATTTTTTCAAGTGAGTCTCGATGTTCGGTTATTATTTCGCAAGCCTTTTCATATCCGCCCATCACGAGGGCTTTAACCTCTTGGTCTATTAATTTCGCTGTCTGATCACTAAAGTTTTTTTGTTGCGAAAAATCTTTGCCTAAAAAAACCTGTTCCTCCTTGGACCCGTAGGTAAGCGGTCCCATTTTCTCACTCATTCCCCACTCACATACCATTTTACGGGCCATCTCCGTAGCTCGCTCTATGTCATTTCCTGCCCCGGTCGTCATTTGTCCCAAACATATTTCTTCAGCCACTCGACCACCCATGAATATAGCTAAATTGTTATAGAGAAAATTTCTTGGATAAGTATGTTTTTCATCTTCTGGCAGTTGCATAGTAACACCAAGCGACCTACCTCTTGGAATGATGGTAACCTTATGAAGTGGATCTGTACCTGGAAGTTTTAATGCAACCAAAGCATGCCCGGCCTCATGATAGGCTGTTGTTCGTTTCTCCTTTTCAGATATCACCATACTTCTTCTTTCCACACCCATTAACACTTTATCTTTGGCACTTTCAAAATCATCATTACCCACACATTTTTTATCATCCCTAGCGGCAAGTAACGCGGCTTCATTGACAAGGTTTGCTAAATCTGCACCCGTGAACCCTGGGGTCCCTCGAGCAATGGTTTTAAGGTCAACATTCTCTGTTAATGGTACAGTTGCAGTGTGCACCTTGAGAACACCTTCACGTCCTTTCACATCTGGACGGTCAACCATAACCTGTCGATCAAATCTTCCAGGTCTGAGTAATGCAGGATCTAGCACATCTGGTCTATTAGTAGCCGCTATCAAAATAACCCCTTCGTTATTTTCAAACCCATCCATTTCAACAAGAAGTTGGTTTAGGGTCTGCTCTCTTTCATCATGTCCTCCACCCAAACCAGCTCCACGGTGGCGACCAACGGCATCAATCTCATCAATAAAAATAATACATGGACTATTTTTTTTTCCTTGCTCAAACAGGTCTCTCACACGAGAGGCACCAACGCCGACGAACATTTCGACGAAATCTGACCCACTGATACTAAAAAAGGGCACACTAGCCTCCCCAGCAATAGCCTTTGCTAATAAAGTTTTTCCTGTACCCGGTGGACCAATAAGAAGAACACCTTTTGGGATTTTTCCACCTAATTTGTTAAATTTTTGTGGTTCTTTTAAAAATTCTATTATTTCATGGAGTTCTTCCTTAGCCTCATCTACTCCAGCAACATCTTTAAAAGTAATCTTATTTTTGTCTTCGTTCATCAATCGGGCCTTGGATTTACCAAACGACAAAGCCTTACCCCCACCCGCTTGCATTTGCCGCATAAAAAATATCCAGATTCCAAGAAGTAAAATCATTGGGAACCAGGAAATCAAAATATTCATATACCAACTGGTTTGCTCTGGTGGAACGACAACAATACGAACCCCTTTCTCACGAAGAATCCTAACAAGATCCTGATCTTTTGATGGAGTCATTGTCTGGAAAAAGCTTCCATCTATGTATTTACCGCTGACGCGGTCTCCCTGAATCGTCACTTCAGAAACTTTCCCACTTTCAATCTGATCCATAAACTCGCTAAATATGACATCAGACTGACTGCTCAGGGGTTGATTAAAAATATTAAAAAGGGCAATCATAATCATTCCTATTACCAGCCAAAGTGCTAAGTTTTTATAAAACTGATTCAATCATCTAATTGTAAGAATCACCCACATGTATTAAAATGATAGCATAATTAAGCATACATGCGTGCCTAATTTTTTACGGTAAGATTTCAAGCAATGGTCCCCTCAACAACCATAACCCTGGTACTCTTATCGGTAACTCTATAACGTTCCCCGATTCTTTTTTCATAAACCCATATAATATCATCATTTGTTGATGTAAGGAGTGGGATTGATTTTCTTTGATCTCGAGGAACTTTTTCGTCTATAAAAAAAGACTTGAGTTTTTTTGTTCCTTTCATTCCTAAAGGAACAAATCGGTCTCCCGGTCGAAAAACTCTCACTTTTATATCAGAACCTGTTTTATCGTAATCAAGATAAGCTTTATTGGATTTTGTAGAATAAAAATCAATACCCTTTTTAGAAACCAGTTTTGTGGTGAGGCATAACCCTCGAAACCCAATTTCAGTAGTCCCGGGAACATTTATGTCTTTGGACACGAAGTTCCCTGAAAAAAATTCATCCTCAACAAAGTCACAACGCTGACGTTTACGAACAAATAGTTTCCCTTTTATACAAACGGCGGTAAAAAATCCGGGAAGGTGTATCTCTTTAACGCCATTTTCGAGTTTCATCATTTGAATGATCTTCAATACGTGTCGCACTGAAATTGATCTCAAGTCACCCTTGGCAGCTAAAATCGCTTGCCTGATTAATCTTTTCTGTAAAGCGGGGTGCTGTGAATTAAAAAGATTAACATCAAGAGAAGCAAAGTTACCATCCGTCACGTCAAACTCAACCTGGGCCATCGCCATTTCTACTTTTTTTTCCATGTAATCCTCATCATCAGCCAACAGTCTGGATGTTGAGACAAGTGAGTTTTTTATATTTGAATTGTATGACTCTAAGGTTGGAATTAAATCTAAACGAATTTTATTCCTTAGATAGTATTTTTCTTGATTCGAGCTGTCCAAACGGAATTGTAAGCCTTGTGTAGAAATATAATTTTCAATTTCATAACGGGAACAATCGTAAAGCGGGCGGATATAATTACCCCTCCTTGAACGAATCCCAGTTAGCCCTCGAAGACCGCTCCCCCTCAATAAATTAATTAAAAATGTTTCTGCTTGGTCGTCGGAATTATGACCAAGAGCAATCAAATCCGCGCTCCATTTTTTTGAAATTCGTTCTAGAAAATCATACCTTATGATCCTTGCAAGTTCTTGAAACGAGGTCTTCTTTTTACTACTCAACAAAGCAATATCAACATCCTCGACAAATGTTTCAATCCCTAAAGCCTTACCCAATCCAACCACAAAATCCGAATCTTTATTTGAGTCAACCCCTCGAGACAAGTGATTAAGGTGGGCAATGGCAAGAGCGCAGTTAGATGATTCTATTTTATATTTATTTAAAAGATGAAGCAAAACTACAGAGTCAGGACCACCAGAAACAGCTACGAGAACACGAGTCTCGGAAGGCATTACTTGAGACATCACTTTTTGAAATTTTCGTTCAACGGGATACATGAATCTATATATTTTAAATACAAATGGAGATAAAAAAAACAATGCGACTGGGAAAGTTTTTATTATCTGATCCAGGATTATAATTTTTCTAGCAAGTGTTTTTTCTTAATTAAGTATGTTTCTTTAGAGATCTCCCCGTTAGCATATAGTTTCTTGTATTTTTTTAATTTTTTTTCAACCAATCGCTTGACCGGCAAACCTTCATCGCGACTATGTTTATTCTGTTTTTTTGAATACCGATTAGGATTAATGGTTTTGGGAGGTTTAAAACCCTCATTTTTTGTAACAGCGTTAGAAGCCCTGATATTTTTTATTTCCTTGCCATCTGAAGCTAAAGATACACTAACAAAGGATTTTTTCTTAAGTTCACTCATCCATTCTCGATATTTTTTTTCTCTCTTTTCAGAGCTAAGTATCTTTTTAATTTCAGACTTAACTAATTTAAACTCCTTTATATAGCCGGGGGTAATATTGTCGCACTTGATAATGTGAAACCCATTTACTGTTTTAACTATATTGCTAACCTCACCTACTTTTAAATAAAATGCAGCCTTCTCGAATTCAGGCAACATTGTTCCACGACCAACTACACCTAACTGTCCCCCGGAATGAGCTGAAACATCATCAGAATATTTTTTTGCTAATTCAGAAAAGCTCTCACCAGCTTGAATTCGCCGAAGAATTTCCTCGGCCTTCTTTTTTTGCAACTGTCTTTCTTTACGCGACGAATCACTTTCCTCAATAAACATGATGTGGCTCAATATCATTTTCTCGGGAATCCAAAAGTTTTTTTTGTTTTTTCTATAATATTTTCTTATAGACTTTTCTCCTGGAGCACTGGCGCTACCGACATGCATTTGCATGACCCGAGATACAAGAATTTGGCCACGAATAATCTTTTTGTAATCGTCAAAATTACTACCTTCACTTATAAGCATATTTTCAAACTGCTCATCTGTAATATTATTAGTTGCATAAATATCATCCAAGGCTTTTTGGAGGTCCTCCTCGGACACCACCATTCCTCGTTTTTTAGCTTCCTGAATTTGAAGTTTTTCAGTAATCATTCCATCGAGAACTGTCTTCATTAATTTGTTTTTTTTCAACTGTTTATCAATAGAACCGGAAGATTTCATTTTATTCAAAAAACCTGCAACCCTCTCTTCTAGCATCATCAAAGTTATGACCTCGAAGTTAACTTTGGCCACAATCCGATCAAGCGTCCTCGCAAATATTGAAGGAGTCAAAAGAAAACTAAAAACAAGTCCCGCGATAAGGGCTGTTACCTTACAAACTAACTTCTGAGAGTACATTTTCATTTATTTGTATATTAGAATTGTTCTTCAGTTCCATTAACCATTTTTTAAAATTATCAGACTGCTCATCTCTTGCAAACTGCTCAATGATATTTTTTTTTGACTCAGAAAAGCTTAACTGTCTTGGAGTTTTCACATCTACAACCTTAAAAATATGGTATCCATATGGAGTCTTGATAACTTCGCTAACCTGATTCTTTTTAAGTTGAGCTATTGGACCGAACTCTTCTGGCATTTGGCCAATATCAAAATACCCAAGATCGCCTCCAATAGACGCTTCAGGGGCTAAGGAATACATTCTTGCCAATTCCGAAAAGCTTTTTTTTTGTGATTTTATTGCGCTGCGTACGACCTTGGATTCATCTTCAGATGCCACCATAATATGAAAAGCGTGAACCATCTGACCTATTTCAAACCTCTCTTTATGGGCTTTATAATATGCCCTAGCTCTTGTTTCATCATCTGAAAGATTAATTTTAAATTTAGTATTAATAAGTTTATTGATCAATAAATTATTTTTGAGTCGGATCTTCCATAACTTAGAAGGGATGCCTTCGTCTTTCAGAAACTCCCGGAAAGAGTCTCCTTCATATCCACTTTTAGCTTCACCGAAAGCGACTTCATACTCATCCCGAGTCAAGGAAATGCCACTTGAACTCGCCTCCATGACCAACAAGTCATTTCGTATAATTCTATTAAGCCCTTTAGTTTTTAATATAAGTTTTTCTTCTTCGGTGAGAGCATTTTTATTGGCAACGCGAAACTGCTTCATCAAAAATTGAATTTCATCACGAAGTTTATCCACGGTAATATTACTACCATTAACTTCTGCGACAACGGCGTCATTTGAAACGCCTGCAACTTTCTCAGACCCAGAGCACGCTATATACAAAAAAATGAATGAAATAAAAAAACTTCTCATTAAAAAAACTTTTAAATAGTCCATAGTTTCATTGAGCATCATTAACTAGCCGAAGAATCACTTTCAAATGATCAGCTATTGAAAGCATATCTTCTTTCCAGTTTTTACGTTTTAAATTTAACCCTAAGCAAAACTCGGATACAAATACAAATCCAGCCTCAAGACTTCCAGAGATTTCTCCCAGAGAAATAGGTGTGGTCCGCTCGACATCAAAGCGAACATCACCATTAACAATATACACTCTTTTAATATGTAGTATTCTGCAAATAGTTTTAATCTCAACTAAAAATAACAGTTTTTCAATAGATTCCGGAAACCTCCCATACCGATCAATCATTTCACGATTGATTGCATTATAATCGTCCAGATTATCTAACAACTGAAGTCTACGGTACACATCTAGCCTTTGGTTCAAACAAGGAATATAATTCTTAGGAATATAACCTTTTACCTGTAAATTAATTTCTGGATCTACAAATTGTCTCTGAACCTCTTCACCTTTCAACTCTTTAACTGTTTCTTCTATTAACTTCGAATAAAGATCAAATCCGATGGAGGCGATGTGGCCAGATTGATTACGCCCAAGCATATTCCCCACTCCTCGGATTTCCATATCGCGAGCTGCCAGTTGAAATCCTGCTCCCAGTTCACTTAGCTCTTCTATTGCATTTAGTCTCTGTCTAGCCTCAGAACTGATAGCAAGTGCTCCCGGAATAAGCAAGTAAGCATAGGCTTGATGCTTGTAACGCCCCACTCTACCTCTTAATTGATAGAGTTGAGCAAGGCCAAACTGATCCGCTCGATTAATAATAATTGTGTTGGCTGACGGTATGTCAAGACCAGATTCAATTATTGTTGTACAAAGAAGAACATCTAACTCTTTTGCTATAAACTTTCCCATCACCTCTTCTAACTGATGTTCCGGCAATTGCCCGTGGCCAACTCCAATTCGTGCCTCCGGAACAATTTCTCGTATCATTTCCTTAATGGAATGAATACTGTTAATTTTATTATGAACAAAATAGACCTGCCCGCCTCGCCCCAATTCTTTTTTAATAGAATCATGAATAATTTTTTTATCAAATTTTCGCACAAATGTTTTGATAGCCAGGCGGTCGATCGGTGGAGTCTCAATAACACTTAAATCTCTAACTCCCATAAGCGAAAAATGCAAAGTTCGTGGTATAGGTGTAGCCGTTAGGGTTAATATATCCACTTTGTTTCGCATTTTTTTCAAGACTTCCTTATGTTTAACCCCAAAACGTTGCTCTTCATCAATAATAATCAATCCTAACTGAGCAAAACTAACATCCTTGGAAAGTAATCTGTGCGTACCAATTATAATGTCTACTTCACCTGATTTAACCTTTGCCAACGTTTGTTTTTGTTCTCGAGGACTTTTAAAGCGGTTAACCATTTTGATGTTTACAGCATGATTTTTGAATCGTTCAGTAAACGTAATCAGGTGTTGTTGAGCTAAAATTGTAGTCGGGACAAGAACGGCCACCTGCTTTTTGTCTAAGACCACCTTAAATGCTGCCCTCATCGCTACTTCCGTTTTACCGTAACCGACATCACCACAAACCAATCGATCCATCGTCTTACTACTCTCCAAATCATCCATCGTTTCATCGATTGCTTTTAGTTGATCCTCAGTTTCTTCATACTCAAAGGAGTCAGACAGTTCCTGCATTAGTATTGGATTAGGTGAAAAACTTGTGCCCTTAGCAATTTCCCTAGATGCATACAACTTCAA